>Ga0255766_10000373_pt1 | contig 40047 bp, 47 predicted proteins | sample 071ome_23_FD_179966 | JGI IMG/M metagenome (GOLD analysis project Ga0255766, IMG submission 179966) | Coastal salt marsh microbial communities from the Groves Creek Marsh, Skidaway Island, Georgia - 071403BT metaG (version 2) | ecosystem: Environmental > Aquatic > Marine > Intertidal zone >...
GTCATGAGGACTCCGTGAGTTCTCTCTTTATGGACTAATTTTTACAACAGATACATTTGGTCGCGAATGTATTTTAAATTGGAGTATTAATAATGAAAATTGCAATTAAAGCCAACGAAAGAGTGGTTCAGGGAACGGGTGCGAGCCGCCGTCTTCGCCATTCTGGCAGAATACCAGGAATTCTTTATGGTAATCATAAGGAGGCCAAAAGTATTGAGTTTGACAACAAAGAATTGCTTTTAAAGTTCAGGCATGAAGCATTTCATGCATCAATTCTTACCCTTGAACTCAGTGGGGAAAAGGAATCTGTCATTCTTCGTGACTATCAACTTGATCCTGTAAAAAATAAATTATTGCATGTCGATTTTCAAAGAATTAATGAAAAAGAAAAATTACATGTAAAAGTCCCATTCCATTTTGTCAATGAAGAAACCGCCCCAGGAGTGAAACTCGAGGGTGGAATTGTTTCGCACATCATGACTGAAGTTGATATTGCCTGTTTGCCAAAAGATCTTCCACAGTATATCGAAGTGGATCTAGGTGCGCTTAATATGGGTGAATCAATTCATTTGTCAGAGATTAAAATTGCAGAAGGTATTGAACTGACCCCCTTAACTCATGGTAATGATGCTGCAGTGACCTCAATTACGAAACCAAAAGTTGTTGTCGAAGTTGAACCAACAACTGAGGGTGATGAAACGCTTGAAGCAGGTTCTGAAGAAAAGAGTGAATCAGAAGGTTCCGAAGAAGCAAGTTCTGACTCTGCAAATGAAAGTAGCGAAAGCGAATCTTAAGAAATTTTCATTAAATTTAGCCCTCTTTTCGAGGGCTTTATTTTTTTATGTATAAAATCAAACTTTTTGTTGGGCTCGGTAATCCAGGGGAGCAATACGTTGAAACGCGGCATAATGTTGGTTTTTGGTGGATTGACTTTATTGGTCAAAATCATAAATTGTCGCTTAAAAACTCAAAAAAATATTTTGGGGAATTTTCTAAACATAATGAGGATGGAGAAGTTTTTTTTCTAAAACCCTCAACATTTATGAATGACAGTGGCAAGTCTGTGCAGGCCTTAGCAAAATTTTATAAGATTGAACCTGAAGAAATATTGGTAATTCACGATGAATTAGATATACAACCCGGTACAGCAAAACTCAAGTTAGGGGGAGGTCATGGAGGTCATAACGGGCTGAAAAGTATTCAAACCTTTCTTGGTTCAAATAATTTTTGGCGCTTGAGAATTGGTGTTGGCCATCCAGGTGATAAAAGCAAAGTTATTGGATATGTTCTAAATAAACCATCCAAAATTGAAATGCAATTAATTCAGGAATCAATCATAAATAGCTATAAAGTTTTTTCTTATATTATGTTGGGGCAATTTGAAAAAGCCATGCTAAATCTTCACTCGGTAAATTAAATGGAAAAACTATGAAATGTGGCATTGTTGGACTTCCTAATGTCGGTAAATCAACGCTTTTTAATGCAATAACTAAGTCTGGCATTGATGCAGAAAATTATCCATTTTGCACAATTGAACCTAACATAGGAATTGTTGAGGTACCCGATGAAAGATTAGAGGCGCTTGCAAAAATTGTTCAGCCAGAAAAAATACAACCTGCTATAGTTGAATTTGTAGATATTGCAGGACTGGTAGCTGGTGCATCTAAAGGCGAAGGACTAGGTAACAAATTTTTAGCCAATATCAGAGAAACTGATGCAATTATGCATGTGGTCAGATGTTTTGAAGATGAAAATATCGTCCACGTTGATGGAAAAATTAATCCTGTAAGTGATATTGAAACCATCAACACAGAACTGATACTTTCTGATATGGAGACCTTAGATAAAGCAATCCTGAGAGAATCAAAAAAATCAAAATCAGGTGATAAAGACGCAAAAAGATTATTAGAGATTTATAAAAAAATCGAAGATAGTTTTAATGATGGTTTACCAGCAAGTGCTGTGCAATTTGATAAAGATGAATTATTACTCATCAAGCCACTTTGTTTAATTACGATTAAGCCCATTATGTTTGTAGCTAATGTCGATGAAGATGGTTTTGAAAATAATGCATTGTTAGATGAAGTTAAAAAATTTGCTGATAAAACTAAAGCCCCCGTTGTTGCAGTCTGCGCAAAAATTGAATCGGAAATTTCAGATTTGAATGATGACGAAAAATTAATTTTTTTATCTGATTTAAACCTGACAGAACCGGGTTTGAACAGAGTCATAAAAAATGCATACGCTCTATTGGGTTTGCAAACTTATTTCACAGCGGGAGTCAAAGAAGTTAGAGCATGGACCACAAAAAAAGGAGCGAGTGCGCCAGAGGCTGCTGGGGTAATACATACAGATTTTCAAAAAGGATTTATACGCGCTGAAGTAATAAATTATGATGATTATATAACCAACAGCGGTGAACAAAAATCAAAAGCATCTGGCAAGATGCGATTAGAAGGCAAAGAATATATCGTTCAAGATGGCGATGTAATTCATTTTAGATTTAACGTCTAATTATCTTTTGACTTATTGAGTTTTAAAAAATATAATCACACGCTTATTTCGTCTTGGTGATGTAGCTCAGCTGGTTAGAGCGCAGGATTCATAATCCTGAGGTCGAGAGTTCAAGTCTCTCCATCACCACCATTAATTCATTAAAAATCAATCACTTATAAATAGTATTAATCTTAATTAACAAATTTTAAAAAGTATAATAAAGTATAATAAATTATATGAAGACCATTACTGAAGAATATAGAAAATTACAGGAAGAGTTACATAAGAACCCAGATTATGGAGTTGCGTCGACTCATTTTGCTCCTGTTGTATCAGAAATAATGAAAGGTTTAAAAATTAAATCTTTAAGTGATTATGGTGCTGGTAAAAAAAGATTATATGAATCTCTAAAAAAATTAAATAATACCCCTAATGAGTATTTTCCATACGACCCAGCATTCCCTTGTTATGGAAAACCTCAAACAGCAGATCTTGTTTGTTGTATTGATGTCTTAGAACATATTGAACCCGAATTAATTGATAACGTAATTGAAGATTTATCATCAATTACAACTAATTATGGATTTTTTACAGTACACATGGGACCAGCAGGAAAAACTCTTTCTGATGGAAGAAATGCGCACCTAATACAAAAACCTTCCTCATGGTGGTTAGAAAAACTAATTAAAAAATTTGAAATAATTAATTTAATTGAACATCAAATAATGGGTAAAGGTTTTTGGACTCTATTAAAATCTAAAGAAAATATTAACTGATTATAACGCAGGATTCATAATCCTGAGGTCGAGAGTTCAAGTCTCTCCATCACCACCAAATTTATCTATTATAATCAATTAGTTATATAAAATTTTCAAAACTGACCGTCACTTAAACTTAAAATGGATGGTTAATATTTTTATTCTTAGTTATCTCAAAATTATTAATAGTGTAAAAGTCATGCGATTCATCAAAACTTATAAGAATATGTTCTGTAATTTTATGTTTAAATCCTAAAAGAAACTCTATCCATGCTTCATTAAAATTATTAATAATGTTTTTACCTTTTTTAGATTTAAAACAATAATTTTCAGCATAAAATAATTTTCTATTTATCCTTTTAGACCTTAAAAGGTAAAGTTTTTTGTGATATTCGGTTTCAGTATTCATTGTCATCAAATATATGTTTTCATAAAAGTTTAATATTTGATCAATCAATGATGGAACTTCTTTATAGTATTTTTTTACATAATTTAGATTTGTAAAATTATCAGCATCTTCACGAGTTTTGAAGTCTAATTCTTTGTTATCAATTATGAATATTGAGTAAATCAAAATGAACAAGTAGATTTTCGGGAGGATTATTTTTGTCTATATAATTAAAATTAACTAGAGAGATTATATTTTGATTCTCTAATAAAGATTGAGTATTAATCTTCCACTCATCATTCAAAGAATAAGGATGAGGATTAAAGGATAAGAAACAATTTTCTTCAAAGAATGGGTTTATTTTATTTCGCAAACAATAATCAATAAAAGTTGATTTTCCACAACCTTTAACACCCGCAATAATATATAAATTCATAAATAATTTATTCTTATAAATATCAAAAAGTATAATCAAAGTATAATATTTATATGAAGAAAAATGTTTTTAATTTTTATACATTAGAAGAATTAAACCAAAAAGAAACAGTTAATGAAATAGTTGATTGTTACGTTCACGATGATGTTCATTTTAAAATGTTATGTGCTAATAATGATTGTGCGATATCTCGAAGATTTTTTTGGAATAATTGTTACGAAAAAAAAACATTGGATTTATGGACCGCATTATGTCAAAAAATAAATAATAAAATTATTTTAGATATAGGTGCCCACACCGGGGTCTACTCTCTTAGTGCCACCAAATCAAATAAATCTAATGAGGTTCTCTCTTTTGAACCTTTTTTTATGAATTATGCAAGAATGAGTACAAATTTTAAAATAAATGATTTAAATCCTAAAAATTTATTCATGCTTGCCGTTGGTGATGCTAATAAAAATAACAATCTTAAAATTAATACAAATATTCATTATCTTTCATCAGGTGGTTCAATAGTTGGAAAAGGTTCTTATGAATTACCGATTCAAGAAATATCATTAGATGCTTTTATAAAAAAAGAATATAAATCAAAAGTCAGTCTTATTAAAATCGATGTTGAAGGATATGAACCAAGTGTGCTTAAAGGTGCGGTAGAAGTAATTAATTCATCATTACCACTCATCTTCTTTGAATGTAATCAAGAACATGTGGCAGATTATTTCAACTCTGAAATGTCTTTAAATTATGACTTTTTTGAGATTAACGATAAATTAGGAACTATTAAAAAAATTTCAAAGTTAACATCATCAAAAGATTATTTTTTGCACAATAGAATTGCCGTTCCAAAAAAAAATAAAGAACTAAAAAAATTTTTTGGTGATTTAAGTAAAGAGGTCATAAAAAATTAATTACGTAAATAATTTTGCTTTTTTTTGGGTTGGCGAGGATGTTGAGATTCCCACTTACCTTGTTAAATCAATCAATAATACTTATTCAAATAACGTAAACATATTCATGCTAACCGATAAAAAAACTGCTTTTATTCATGGTGTAACTAAATCAATAAGATCATTACTTCCTAAAGACATTATGCTTGCTAGATTAAAAGCGTACAGCCAATTAAAAAATAATGAGCAAGTTATTTTTCTAGATGCAGACTCACTGGTGACTAGTAAAATTAAAAAAATATCCACTATTAAAAAATTCGCCTTATTTCGAAGAAAAAAGCAAGGACTGGAAATAAATTGTAATTATCCGGAATATTACCCAGAATTTGTTAACAAAACGTTTGATGAAATGATGCCTTTTCTGTTTGGTCTAATTGTTACCGAGGATATTAATTCCTCTAAAAATTTCACGTGTATTTTGAATGTTGCAAAAAAATTACCACCAAGATTTCATAGGTGGTATGGAGATCAATTTGCATTAAAAATTGCTGCAGATTCAAAACAAATTAACTTTCAAGAATTTAATTTTGATGATTATGTTGCCACAATAAGAGATGAATCCGATTTGAAAGAATTATCAAAGCCAATAGTGACATTCAAAGGGAAGCGTTCCAAACCCCTAATTAAACTTATTTATAATAAAATTTTTGATAATTAAATCTTGGAAAATGTTAAAAAAAAATTAGAGCTTGCATTTCAGTTACATCAAAAGGGCAGTTTAAAAGAAGCAAAGAAAATATATGCAGAAATAATTTCGGAAAATGCTGACCATTCAGAAGCGCTCATGCTTCAAGGAACTCTTTTCATTCAGTTAAATTTATTAGTGGATGCTGAAAAAAGTTTATTGAAATCAATTCAAATCAATAATGATCACTACTTGGCGCATCAAAATTTAGGTTTAGTATATATAAAAAATGATAACTGGAAAGAAGCATTACAATGCCTAACTAGAGCAATTCAACTTGCTCCTGAGAATTTCAATACCTTGTATTATCGAGCAAAGACGTTAATTGAATTAAATTTGTTTGATGCAGCGATGATAGATTTAAATAAAACAATTAGTTTGAATCCAGATTTTGCTGAAGCTTATCATAGTCGTGGCATTATTTTTTATAAACTTCAAAACTTCAACGAAGCTAATCTAGACTTTAAAAAATCACACAGCATAGATCCTAATTTTGCGGACAATTATTTCTACTTTGGTTTGATTGCCATAGATCTTAAGTCTTGGGATGAGGCCATTCGGCAACTAAATACTGCCATTAAAATTAATAGAGATCATTATAAAGCTTACTATAATTTAGGAAATACTTTTATGGCGCTAAATAATTTTGAAGAAGCAAAAAAAAATTATTTTAAAGCTTATTCTATTAATACTTCTAAATGGTATATAAATTACAATCTTGGGATCATGAACTTAATTCAAGGAGATTATAGTCTTGGCTGGAAGATGTATGAATGGCGAAAAAATAATGAAAATTTTAAAACGCCTAATATTTTATTAAATATCAAGAATTATAAGGGTGAGAAAAAAGGTAGATTATTGGTTTGGGCGGAGCAAGGTATTGGTGATCAAATTTTCTATTTATCTATGCTTCAAAACCTTCCTAATACATTGAAAATTGAAGTTGTTCTTGATGAAAGATTAAAAAAACTTTTTGAAAGATCATTTCCAAAAATTATTTTTAAATCTGATGAGACAAACTATAAAAAATATGATTTTGCAATTTTATCACCTAGCTTGGGCATGCTTTATAGAAATAAAATTCATGATTTGAGAAAATATGCTGTTCCCTATTTGCATGCAGATTTAAGATTAACTCAGCAATATAAAAAGAATTTTTCTGCTATTAATAAAATTACTTGCGGTCTCTCATGGTCTAGCAAAGACTCCAAAAGTTCAGAAAGAAAAAGCCTCACTTTAAAACAACTCCTTCCTAAAATTAATTCCGAAAGATTAAATTTCGTTGATTTACAATATGGTGATACGGACGCAGAGATACTAGATCTTAAATCCTCTTTTAATATTTCTATTCAATCCGATTCAAAACTTGACAAATTTAATGATATCGATAAATTAGCAGCACTCATTGACGCATGTGACATCATTATTACTATAGGAAATATCACGGCACATATTGCAGGAGCGCTCGGTAAAAAGGTTTTTTTACTTCTTCCTTATGGTTATGGTGTCAACAATGTATGGTATTGGCAAACAAATAGTGAATCGAATTGGTATAAATCTATAACAATTATTAGGCAAAATGAACTAGATAATTGGGAACCAGCAATTGCACAATTAACTAAACACTTGAGTATTTATCTAAAAAAATGAAAGTATTTGGAATTTTAAGGAGTATTATTTCTGCTTTTTTTGGTGTCCAAAGTAATGCAAAATTACTTAAGGATGATGAGTTTGTTGAAAAGTATGGAATAAAATATTTTTTAATATTTGGATTTTTTCTTGTTATTGTCTTTTTAGTTACCCTCTATACTATTGTGCATTTTATTTTAGGCTCTAATTAATTTTTTTAAAGGGTTTACGGCAATCAAGTTCGTTGGTATAGCATTCCATCTGCACAGACTCTCTCTGTAAAAATTCTTTTATAGCCTCTCTAAACCTTTCGTCAGCTATGTAATGGCAAGAGTAAGTTTCAAACGGTTCAAATCCTCGGGCTAACTTGTGTTCTCCTTGGGCGCCCCCTTCGAAGAATTGTAAATTATTTTCGATACAATATTCCTGTCCTTGGTAATAACATAGCTCAAAATGTAAATTTGGAATATATTCAATAGCCCCCCAATACCGACCATACAATGTATTGTTATCAATAATATTAAAAGCTGCAGCAATATTTTTTTTATTACTTTTAGCTATAATTATTAATAAACGATCCGGTATTTTTTTATATAACTCATTGAAAAATTCTCTTGTTAAATAAGGTCGTGAATGATGTTGAAAATAAGTATTACAATAACATTCATACAAAAACTCAATATCTTGTTGCTCAATCTGAGAACCAGTTTTCTGTAATATTTCAATATTGGTTTTTTTAATTTTTGCTCTTTCTTGTCTTATTTTCTTTCTCTTATTATGTGACAGAAAAGAAAGAAAATCCTCAAAACTTTTATATGAGTTATTTTTCCATTTAAATTGCACGCCTTTTCGAGTCATCCATCCTTGTTTCTTAAATAATAAATGGTCATTCTTATTTAAAAATAAAATATGGCATGATGACAAATGATTATTTTTTAATATAGCTTCAAGACCATTTAACATTTGTTTTTTAATAGTTTCATCATTGGCCAAAACTCTTTGGCCGGTAAGTGGAGTAAAAGGCACTGCACATAAAAGTTTTGGATAGTAATTTAATCCGTTTCGATGAAAAGCATCTGCCCATGCATAATCAAAAACATATTCACCATAAGAATGTTCTTTAATATAAATTGGCATAAAGCCTACTAATTTTTTATTCTGTAATGCTATTAAATAAAATGGTAGCCATCCTGTTTTATGTCCCACTGAAGCCGAAGCCTCTAACGATTCGAGAAAGGACGGCGTCAGAAAAATACTGTTGGAGTCAAAAAATTGGGGGTCTTTTGGAATGTCGTTGAATGAGGTAACACATGTGATTTCCAGCATATCACTAGCAGTTTACTTAAAAAGCGAAGTGAATTAAAGCGCGGTTTTGTTTTTAATGGATTTAACGGGTGATGTGTCTTGAAGTGCTGCCTCTGATTTTGTTTTTTTCTTATCGTTGGATTTAGCGTATTGAGGTTTAGAATGGTCTTTCGCCAATAATGAAATTTCATCCAAGGAAATGACATTATCATTATTAATATCAACTTCTCTAAACTGCCTTGCTACTTGCGGCAAGCATTGAGTGGTTTCAAATACATCCAAGGTATCATCACTGTCAGTATCACAGGCATAAAAACGAGTTTCTACGCTATCTAGCATTTCACGACGTTTTTGCTCGTAGCGCAAGGAATTTTCTTCGTTTAACTTTGAATATTCAGTGAGCGCCTCGCGAATTTCATCCAAATCTGAGGCTTCTTCTATATTTTGATTAACTTCCCTGTAGTTGTCACCTTTTACATCAGCAAAGGCAGAGCTTATTGAACTCAAAAGTAAGATAAATAAAGAAAAATATTTTAAATGCATTAAAATTACACTTTTACTAAAGGTTAAACAGTATCCTAATAAATTGTAAACGTAATATTACAAAAAAATATGAATTTGTTAATGAAATGTTACATTAAAATCTTGTTAATATGAGAGTATAAAAGTAGAAGAGTTCAAAAATGAGCGAAAAAAATAAACAAGAAATCGTTTTAGTTGATGATGACCCGAAAATTCGCGATTTAACAGCGAAATACCTTAGGGACCAAGGCTTACATGTGTGTACAGCTGAGGGAGGCAAAGCACTTGATAAGGTTTTAGAGCAGAAAAAAATTAGTCTTATTGTGCTTGATTTAATGATGCCAGACGAATCAGGGCTTGCAATTTGTCAGAGGCTTCGTGTTAACAATGTAGCAATTCCAATCATTATGTTGACTGCCAAGGGAGATGAAGTCGATCGAATAGTTGGCTTAGAGATGGGGGCGGATGATTACTTGCCCAAGCCATTCAACCCAAGAGAGTTGCTTGCAAGGATCAATGCAATTCTAAGAAGGCAAACTAATGTTGATGCTGAAAAAAAAGATTTAGCGCAAATCATCAAATTTGGGGACTTCATTTTTAACATTAATAATCGCAGCTTAACTAAAAATGGTATTGAAATCTCTATCACAACTGGTGAATATGATTTGTTGAAAGTGTTTACCGAGCGTCCAAAACAGCCTCTATCGCGTGATCAGCTAATGCAGCTGGCCAAAGGAAAGGAATTGGATGTTTTTGACAGAAGCATAGATGTGCAAATTTCTAGATTAAGAAAAATTATTGAAAAAGATCCTAATAAACCCAATTTTCTGCAAACAAAATGGGGTTATGGCTACATTTTTAATCCAGATGGGAAATAGATTTTGAAGCTACTGCCTCAAACGCTACTTGCACGTTTTATTCTGCTTATATCCGCGTTGCTATTAGTAGCTCAAATTACCTCCTTAAAAATTTTTGATTACTTTGAGCGTGATGTCAGGGCACAAGCTTTAGCGAAAGAAATTAGCACTGTTGTTAATTTCACGAAAGCTTCAATTGAGGCAGCTGCAAGCAACAAAAGATTAAAATTATTGAGTGAATTATCTGGTTTGGGTGATGTAAGTATTTACCCCGCCTACTATTTTGAGCCATTAGAACCGATACCAGAGGATCCTTTTTTGCAACTGGTTGTTAAAAAGATAGCTCAACAACTACCTGTTGGTACCTTGATTACAGTGAACCACTATGATATTCCGGGTATATGGGTTAGCTTTGAAATTGACTCCGATCTGTTTTGGTTAGTGATGCCACGTACATTAATTGATCGTCCTTTTCCATGGCATTGGATAGGCTGGGGTGTTGTCATCTTTAGCCTTGCGGTTGTCGGTGCTTACATTGCAACAAAAAGAATAAGTATGCCGCTTAGTAGATTAAGCCGTGCTGCAGAACAAATAAAAAAGGGGGGTAAGGTTCATCCGCTACCCTTAGATAATGTTGTTGAATTTAGTGAGGTGAGTGAGGCGTTCAACGAAATGTCAGACAACTTATCAAAAATTTCAGAGGAAAGACGATTTTTACTGGCGAGTGTTTCTCATGATATTCGCACCCCTTTGACTCGTCTTCGGATCGCCTCAGAAATGCTTCCCAATCAATCGCATGAAATCAAAGAAAGCATGGAACAAGACATCCAAGAAATTAATGAGATTATTAATCAATTTCTTGATTTTGCTCGAGGATTTGAAGATGAGCCTGTGGCCCCTGTCAATTTAGGAAAATTTTTAAAAGAAATACAACGTAAACATGCGCGTATGGGCCAGAATTTTAAATTAAAAAAGAAGAATATACGCTCAAATATACCAAAAAAATTATTTATTGACCTAAGGTTATCAGCCTTCCAGCGTTGTCTCGATAATCTTATTAATAACGCCTTCTTCTATTCCAAAGGTAATGTTGAAATGCAAGCCACCTTATTTGAAGAAAGTTTTTCAGTAAGCATTATTGATGATGGGCCTGGTATACCTGAACAACAAAAAGCGAAATTACTCAAACCATTTGAGCGCGTGGATGAAGCCAGGGGAAATATTGGGGGCAGTGGCTTAGGACTCACAATAGCTGATCGTATCGCAAGGGCACACTCAGGAAAACTAGAGTTAATAAATTTAAAAAAAGGCGGCCTTGAGGCTAAAATTACAATACCTCTTAATTTGGGTTAAGCAAACCAATTCAATTTAGATCTTAGCCTAACAACTTCGCCAATAATGATAAGTGCTGGAGATTTGATTCTTGCCGTTTGAACTTTTTTACTAATATTTTTAAGTTCCCCGCAAACGACTTTTTGCGTGATCAAAGTCCCACTTTCAATCACAGCCACTGGCATTATTTTTGACATACCATGCTCTATCAACTTGTTAACGAAATCTGGCAAGCTGAGTAATCCCATGTAAATCACTAACGTCTGTTTCTTTGCAATAAGTTTTGGCCAATCAAAAACAAGGGTGCCATCTTTTAAATGCCCTGTGAGAAATAAACAGCTTTGTGCATAATCACGATGGGTAAGCGGAATTCCTGCATATGCTGAAATGCCATTCGCAGCAGTAATGCCAGGCACCACTTGAAAATTTATTTTATTTTTTAATAAACTTTCAATTTCTTCGCCGCCTCGACCAAAAATAAATGGATCGCCACCTTTCAGACGCAACACAGTTTTCCCCTCTTTTGCATATTTTATTAACAATTCATTTATTTTATGTTGCTCAATTGTGTGCTGATCTCTTTTTTTACCTGCATAAATCTTATCTGCATCCCTCCGAACCAATTCTAATATTTCTTTTGACACCAAATTATCATAAATGCAAACATCACATTTTTGCATCAAATGCAGCGCTCTAAGAGTGAGTAAATCCCTTTCTCCAGGTCCAGCCCCTACCAAATAAACTTCCCCTGTTTTGTATTTTGTTACATGATGAATAATGTCTTTTAAATTTGATGGCGATGGTTTTTTTACAAGCTGTATTTTTTTTAGGACAGATTCATTATCAAAAAAAGATTCCCAAAATAATCTTCTTTTTTTCAGTGATTTAAATTTACTTTGGATATCAAGCCTTATTCTTCCAGCATATTGAACGGCAAAAGAATAATAAGAAGGAATCAGTGTTTCTATTTTTTCCCGTAACAGTCTTACCAGGACCGGTGCTTTACCAGCACTGGATATAGCGATTACTAAAGCATCACGCTCAACGATGGATCCCATAGTGAAAGTACAAAGTTTTGGTTGATCCACAACATTGACTAAAATCTTATGATGTCGTGCAATTTTTGATATGCGTGCATTTAATTTTTGATCGTTGGTTGCTGCAATTATTAAATCATAATTAGTGATATCATCATCTCTGAAAGCCCTTTGATGAAATATTAATGAATGTTCAACAATTAATTGCTTTAGCTCTAGACAAGCACTTTTTGCAATCACCGTGATATTTTTACCAGCCTTTATTAACAGGACAATTTTTCGTAAAGCAATGTCTCCGGCGCCAACAACCAGGACTGATTTTTCTTTCAAATTAATAAAAATAGGAAAATTATCCATTACGAAATGTTACTCCAATGAGCTGTTAATACCTAGAATGCAATATTAGTTTTTGAGTAAAAAAGTTATAATGACTGAAATTAATTGATAGAGAAAATGAAAAAACAACTTTACCTTAAAACCTTTGGCTGTCAAATGAATGAATATGATTCTGAAAAGATTGAACAGCTGCTTGACGAGCAGAACGGTTTGACATTAACAGACTCGCCCGAGCAGGCCGATCTAATTATATTAAATACCTGTTCAATTCGTGAAAAAGCGGAAGTCAAAGTCTATAGTGATCTGGGTCGCTACAAAAAATTAAAGGAGATTAATCCTAATCTTCGCATCGCAGTTGGCGGTTGTGTTGCAAGCCAAGAGGGTGCAAATATAATCAAGCAATCCCCCTATGTCGATATGGTTTTTGGTCCACAAACACTTCACCGCCTTCCTGAAATGATAAAGCAAAGGGAGTTGCAAGGAGTACCTCAAATTGATATTTCTTTTCCCGAAATTGAAAAATTTGATCAGTTACCTGCGCTAAAAAATACAGGGCCAAGTGCCTCAGTCTCAATCATGGAAGGTTGTAGTAAATATTGCTCTTTTTGTGTGGTGCCCTATACCCGCGGAGAAGAAATCTCTCGACCATTAGACGAGGTTATAGAGGAAATTATTCGTTTAACACTTAATGGTGTTAAAGAAGTTACATTATTAGGACAAAATGTGAATGCCTACCGAGGATTAATGTCTGATGGAAAAATTGCTGATTTTGCCACACTGCTGGAATATGTTGCGTCCATTGATGAAATCAAACGCATCCGTTTTACTACCAGTCATCCAAATGAAATGACAGACAGTTTAATCGATTGTTTTAAGAGTATTGATAAGCTGTCAAAGTTTCTCCATTTACCGATTCAGTCTGGTTCAGATCGCGTCTTAGCAGCGATGAAGCGAAACTATACCACTTTAGAGTACAAATCAATTATTCGAAAATTAAAAAAAGTATGCCCTGAAATCACTTTAAGCTCAGATTTTATCATTGGATTTCCAAACGAGACTTTAGAGGAATACAATCAAACCAAAAAAATACTGCAAGAGATTAATTTTGATTATAGCTTTAGTTTTCTTTACAGTCCCCGCCCTGGAACGCCGGCCTCTTTTATCAAAGATGAAATATCAAAAGAAATAAAAGAAAGTCGATTAAAAGAATTTCAAGAAATAAATAACAATCAAGGCAAAGAATATACAAAACAAATGATGGGGACAAAACAAAGAGTTTTATTTGACAGCCTATCCACGAAGCAAAAGGGCTTCATGAAAGGCAAGACTGACAATAATCGTGTCGTTGAAATAGAATATGATAAAAATTTATTTAATGAGCTAGTAGAAGTGCAAATAAAAGGCTTTATTGGTAAAAATTTATTAGGTATCCCAATTAATGAAAATTAATTTAACCTTACCTGATAGCAATAATAAACGTTTAGCAAATCTATGTGGCTCCTTGGATGAAAATTTAAAGCAAATTGCTAATAGTTTTGAAGTTTCACTGAAAAGAAATGGTGCAAAATTTATTTTTGATGGAGAAGAGAAAAAAATAAAACTTGCATCAAAATTTATTCAAACTTTCTATGAAAAATCGATTAACCCAATCATGCCAGAGGATATACAATTAGGCTTGGTTCAGTATCAAAAATTGCCTAATAGCAATGAAACTCAATCGATACAATTATTAACCAAAAAAAATGATATTCAAGGGCGCACTCCAAATCAAATTAAATACCTTGATCGAATTCAAAATCATGACATCAATTTTGGCGTAGGTCCGGCAGGAACTGGGAAGACTTATTTAGCAGTTGCTTCCGCAGTCGATGCGTTGAATCGTGAGAAAATAAAACGTATCGTTTTGGTAAGGCCTGCCGTTGAAGCCGGGGAGCATCTTGGTTTTTTACCGGGTGATCTTGCACAAAAAGTGGACCCTTATTTAAGGCCCCTTTATGATGCACTTTATGATCTGGCTGGCTACGATTTAGTCACTAAGCTTTTTGAAAAAGGCATTCTTGAAGTGGCTCCGCTCGCTTACATGCGTGGGCGCACACTTAATCAAAGTTTCATTATTTTAGATGAAGCGCAAAATACCACGCCAGAGCAAATGAAAATGTTTCTTACGCGCATTGGCTTTGGCACAAAAGCGGTTATTACTGGCGATGTCACGCAAATAGATCTTCCCAAAGGCCACTTAAGTGGGTTAATTGAAATTCAAAAAATTCTTAAAAATGTACCGGGTATTGAATTTACTTTATTTAAATCAAAAGATGTTGTTCGGCACCCACTTGTACAAAAAATTATTAATGCCTATGAAAATTATCAAGAAAAATAAATGACCAATCAAGCTATATCGCTATCTATTCAGGACAACGTCAATAAAAAGAAATATCTAAAGAAAAAAGATGTGTTGCGTTGGTTAAACTATTTTATCAAGACTGATTCTTCTATCACAATAAGAATAGCGCAGCTTAATGAAGCTAAACAATTAAATTTTACTTACCGAAAAATTAACAAAGCAACCAACGTACTGTCATTTTTAATTGCTAGCAAACCACTGGTTGGCGATATTATTTTATGTCACGACATAATAAAAACAGAGGCAAAAGAGCAGAAGAAAAAGTTACGTGACCACTACGCTCACTTAATAATTCATGGATGCCTGCATCTTTTAGGCTATGATCATGAATTAGATGCGGATGCAAATAAAATGGAGAAGAAAGAAATTAATATTTTAAAAGCAATTGGAATTACTAACCCTTATCTGGTCAAAAATTAAATGAAAGATAAAAAAGCGAAATTAATAAAAAAAATAAGGCGTTTTTTATTTAAGCCTAAAAATAAAAAGCAAGTTTCTGAGGTTCTAAAACTGGCCTTTGATCAACATCTCATTGACTCTGATTCACTAATGATGCTTGAAGGAGTGATGAATGTCTCTGAGATGCAGGTGCGTGAGATTATGATCCCTCGCTCACAAATGGATGTCATTGATATATCAAAAAAACCTGATGAATTTATTCCTTATGTTATTGAAACTTCGCATTCACGTTTTCCCGTTATTGAAGAAAATGTAAATGATGTGATTGGTATTTTATTAGCAAAAGATCTTTTAAGATTTAATGCAGGTGAAAACTTTGAGCTTAGGGACAGGCTAAGACCGGCAATTTTTATTCCCGAATCGAAGCGACTTAACGTCTTATTAAAAGAGTTTAGAAAAAATCGTAACCATATTGCCATAGTCGTTGATGAATATGGCGGGGTATCGGGCATGGTTACCATCGAAGATGTCCTCGAACAAATTGTAGGGGATATCGAAGATGAATATGATTACGACGAAACTGAAGACAATATTATTGAAGAGAAAGAAGGTCATTTTAGAATAAAAGCAACGACAGAATTAGATGATTTTAATGAGTTTTTTGGCACAAATTACAGTGACGAAGAATTCTCGACTATAGGTGGGCTGGTTACGCATAAATTTGGCTACCTACCTGAAAGAGATGAATCCATTGAATTTGATGGTTTTTTAATAAAAATTCTCCGTGCTGATAGCCGACAAGTTCATACCCTACTTGCACAAATTAACCTATCTGAAATTCCAAAAAAAAATAAATGAACTTAACGTTTCGAGCCTTCTCTTATAAGAAATATTTATTGAGACCACCATGCTAAAATTCCTACCCATCTTACTCCTTTTATCAAACTTAGTTCTTGCTAATCACCATGAAGAAAATATGATTGAGCAAGAAGCCGCACCTCTAGTCACTGAACTTCCTACTTTTTACAGTGACTTTGTAGAAATTATTGGACTAGTTACCGCTGATGAAATTATCGCCATCCTAGGTGAGCCAGCAAAAAAAATTGATATACGCATGAAGTCAACCAATGATGTGATTGCTAGTACTTGGTACTACCATAATTTAAATACCGACGATACCGGTAGGTATTTTCCTACCACTGAATTAGATATTGTCGATGGTTATGTTGAGTCTGTAGTTTTCATGAATGAAGTTGATGAAAATTCAAATTTTGAGGGAAATAAGTACGAGATTCCTAAAAATAATGACAAGATGATTTAGTTTCAGTCCCCAAGATGAGCATGTACAATTTAATACATGCGCATTTTTCAGAAAAAATATACCCATTTTTTAACCAGTATCTTTGTCGTTTCTCTCGGTGGCTTAAGTACGCTTGCTTTTGCCCCTTACTATCATTATTTAGTAATCATTCTCTCGGTTGCTGCACTTTTCGTTATTAACAAAAAGCAAAGTTTCAAAAATATCTTACTTTTTGGCTTTGGCTTTTTTTTCTTCGGCATTCATTGGATTACCATAGCACTGAACACTTATGGCCATATGCCATATGTAGGCGCAATTATTTCGACTACAATTTTATGTATTTTTTTATGCCTTTTTTTCTATCCGTTAAAATTTTTTCAACAAAATTTTTCATCAGCAATCTTCGTAGCTTCCTCGTTTACCCTTCTTGAATGGTTAAGAAGTTTCATCTTTACTGGATTTCCTTGGTTATCTTTGGGTTATAGTCAGGTACCAAATAGTCCTTTATCTGGATTCTTACCCATTATTGGTATCCACGGTATCAGTTTTCTCGTTATCCTTACAGTGACTCTATTACTCTTATATAAAAAGAAAGATTTTAAAGGCAATATAATAATCTTCAGCATGATTGCAATAATTTGGGGTGGTGGTTTCATTCTAAAAAAAATTGATTGGACGCAGCCCATTGATAAGCCAATTAAAGTAAGCCTCATTCAAGGAAATATTGATCAATTAATTAAATGGAATAATGATTCCATTCAGTTGAGTTTAAAGAAATATAAGGATTTAATTTTCCAAGCGCAAGGAGAATTAATTATTCTGCCCGAAACCTCGATTCCACTTATCTACCAAAAAATTCCGATCAGTTTTATGCAAAGCTTGCAGGAGAAGATGAATGCTACAAAATCCAAAATTATTTTAGGTGCAATTTATAAGGAAAATTCACAATACTTTAACAGTGCAGTTTATTTGCATGACAATAGTATTAATCTCTACCACAAATATCATTTAGTCCCCTTTGGTGAATATATTCCTCTGCGACCTCTTTTAAAATTTGTTTATGAAAATTGGCTTCAAATTCCCTTCAATGATTTATCTCGAGGAACAAAAAAACAAGCATTATTTAAATTCAACAATAATCAGATAGCAGCCAATATTTGCTATGAAGACGTTTTTGGTAATGAAATTATTAGGCCCTTTCCTAACGCAACTATGCTGGTCAATCTCAGCAATGATGCTTGGTATGGACAATCAAATGCTGCATTTCAACATCTGCAAATATCACAAGCCCGTGCAATAGAAACAGGCAGAATGATGCTGAGAGCAACAAATACAGGTGCAACAGCAATAATTAACGAAAAAGGCGAAATTATTTCCCATTTACCACATTTTGATGTGGGTATTTTAGAGGGTTATGCACAAGGCTATGAAGGTGAGACGCCTTACAGTAAATATGGAAATTATTTAATTGTATTACTATCAATTATGGGTGTTATTCTTAGTCTCAAGAGAAAAACTTAACTTTAATGTCTTTTAAAAAACCAGTAAAATGCATCCTTAATCAATAAATCATTAATAATGAAACCTACTTTTCAACAAATCATCACAAAGTTACAAGAATTTTGGTCAGCACATAATTGCGCTATTATTCAACCTTACGATATGGAGGTTGGTGCAGGAACGTCACATACGGCGACATTTCTTCGTGCATTGGGCCCTGAGCCATGGCGAGCAGCCTATGTTCAACCGAGCAGGCGTCCTAAAGATGGTCGCTATGGAGAAAATCCAAATCGATTGCAACATTATTATCAATTTCAAGTGGTCCTCAAGCCCTCTCCCGAAAATATTGTTGACCTCTACATGAATTCGTTAAATGCACTGGGCTTCGACCTAACAGAGAATGATGTTAGGTTGGTTGAGGACAATTGGGAGAATCCAACTCTGGGTGCTTGGGGCTTAGGTTGGGAAGTTTGGCTCAATGGTATGGAAATCACGCAATTTACTTATTTTCAACAGGTTGGAGGTATTGCTTGCAAACCAATTACTGGGGAAATTACTTATGGAATCGAAAGATTAGCCATGTATATACAGGAAGTTGAAAGTATTTATGATATCCAGTGGACAGATAATTTAACCTATGGCGATGTTTTCTTACAGAATGAAATCGAACAAAGTGCATATAACTTCGATCACAGCGATCATGAATTTCTATTAGTGGCTTTCAATGCGCATGAAAAACAGGTTGCGCATTTAGTAAAAAATCATCTCGCCTTGCCAGCTTATGAGCAAGTGCTTAAAGCGGCTCACACATTTAATTTGCTTGATGCGCGCGGTGTAATCAGTGTGACTGAGCGGGCAGATTTTATTGCACGAATACGAACATTATCAAGACAAGTGGCGCAGTCATACTTGGACAGTAGAAAAAAATTAGGCTTTCCTTTGGCAAATAAAAGTCATGCACAAGAGACCATTGAGGCAATGAATAAAAATGAAAAAAAATAACTTGCTGATTGAAATCTTGACTGAAGAACTCCCGCCGGCATCACAACAACAACTTGGTGAGCATTTTGGTAAATATATTGCGCAAAAGCTTCATGATTTTAATTTAATTGAAGCGGTTAAATTAGAAAGCTTTTCCACACCTCGACGCTTAGCTGTCAAAATTGATGGCGTAGTTACACAGGCAGAGTCTTCATTAAAACTAATTAAATTAATGCCAAAAAAGATTGGCTATGACGCTAATGGTGAGCTCTCGCCACCGTTATTAAAAAAATTAAATGCATTGGGCGAGGACGAATCAAGTGTGCCACATCTAAAAATTAAATTTGAAAATAATCAAGAAATCATCTACCTTGAAAAAAATTTTCAAGGGCATCAGCTCAATCTCGTCATTGAGGAAATAATAGAAGATAGTATAAAAGCTCTTCCGATCGCAAAAACCATGAGCTATCAATTAGCTGATGGCTGGACTACTGTTAATTTTGTTCGTCCAGCCAAAAATATATTAGCATTGCATGGCGATCAACCAATTAATTTCAACACCCTTGGACTGAAATCTAAAAATACCACTCTAGGACATCGTTTTGAGTCTTCGTCAGAAATAGTCAACATCGCTAATGCAGATCAATACGAGGAGCAAATGTTCAAAGAGGGAAAAGTCATTGTTAATTTTAATCAACGAAAAAATAAAATATGGGAAAGTATTCAAAAAAAAGTAATTGATCTTGCTTCGAACTATCATGTGAATGAAGATGAAAATCTTTTGAATGAAGTAACGGCATTGGTTGAAATGCCCAATGTTTTAATAGGAAAATTTGATGAAAAATTTCTTAATATACCCCATGAGTGCCTTGAGCTGACAATGAAGTCGAATCAAAAATATTTTCCTGTTGTTGATGCAAATAATAAAATAACAAATTATTTTGTCATTGTTGCAAACCTATCCCCTAAAAATGTGGCTTCTATTATTCAAGGAAACGAAAAGGTGATTCGTCCTAGACTTTCGGATGCAGAGTTTTTTTTCAAAAAAGATAAAGAGGAATCACTTTCAAAACTTGCCAAAAAATTAGCCCAAGTTACCTACCATAATAAATTAGGATCGCAGCATGATCGCGCACTTCGTGTTGCAAAAATTCATAGTTATATTGATAAAACTCTTCAATTTAATAACACCTTTGATTTTAAGAAACTTGCACTGGCTTCAAAAGCAGATTTATCTAGTTTGATGGTAGGTGAATTTCCAGAACTTCAGGGCATCATGGGCAGCTATTATGCAGAAAACGATGGGGAAGAAAAAATATTTTGTGAAGCCATCGAAGACCATTACAGCCCAAAATTCTCAGGGGACAAATTACCCCGAAATAATCTTGGGCTCGGTTTAGCTCTGGCTGATAAGATTGAAACATTAATAAGTTTATTTTCAATCAATGAAATACCAACGGGGGATAAAGATCCCTTTGCCTTGCGCAGAGCATCTATTGGTATTTTGAGAATTTTAATTGAAAAAAACTTAGCACTTAATCTTATTGAGACGATAAAACATTTTTATCCAAACAATAAAAATTTAGATGAGCTTATATTGTTTATTAAGGAGAGATTAGTAAACTTTCTTCGAGAAAAAAAATATACCCCGCAAGAAGTTGACGCCGTTACATCAAATTTATCGAATGAATTTAATACCCTGTTAGATAAACTAGAAGCCCTTCAGTCTTTTGTCAAACTCGACGAAGCAGTGCATCTTGCAGCATTAAATAAGCGTGTGGCAAATATAATAAAAAAATATCAATTTGATAATGATGTAAAGGTTAACAAGTTGCACTTGATTGAAAACGAAGAAAAAATACTTTATGAACTTCTTATAGAATTAGATTTAGAGGTTAAACGAGATGCTGAAAATAAAAGCTACATTGATGCTTTATCAAAATTAGTGCAACTGAAACAGCCCATTGATGCTTTTTTTGATAAAGTCATGGTAAATGCAGATGATATAAAATTAAAAAGAAATCGACATAACTTAATGCTTTTGCTGCATCAAACATTTAACAGAGTGGCTGATATATCTAAACTAACAACCTGATGAAATTAGTTATTCTTGATCGCGATGGTGTTATCAACGAAGATAGTGCCAGCTATATAAAAAATCCTAACGAATGGATTCCTATTCCACAAAGCCTAGAAGCGATTGCCCTATTAAAACAAAATAATTTCCATGTCGTTATTGCAACAAATCAGTCAGGTGTAGGCAGAGGTCTTTACGATATAAGCACCTTAAATCAAATTCATAACAAAATGATTAAAATGTTACAAGATGTTGGAGGAGCCATTGACGCAATATTTTATTGCACACATACCGATGAAGATGATTGCAATTGTCGTAAACCGAAAATTGGGATGCTTGAGGAAATAGAAAAAAGATTTGCTTGTTCCTTAAAAAAAATACCGGCAATAGGCGATTCATTAAGAGACTTAAAAGCTTTTCGGGGTATTGGTGCACTGCCAATCCTAGTTAAAACAGGCAACGGCGAACAGACGCTGCTTGACAAAAAATATCCAAAAAATACGTTAGTTTTTGAAAACTTATTTGATGCCGCAGAATTTATAATAGCGAACTATTAATGCTCTACTTAAGATCTTTTATTTTTCAGGTTGGTATGTGGGGCTTTACGATCCCCTTCACCCTAATGTGTCTTTTTTTATTTCCTTTTAAACCCATTACGCGATATAAAATCATTTCGTTATGGGCGAAAACCATGCTGTGGTGGGTAAAAATCACATGCAACTTATCATTCAAGGTTTCAGGAATTGAGTACATTCCAGATAAACCTTTTATGATCCTTTCAAAACATCAGTCTGCATGGGAAACATTAGCTTTTCAAAAAATTTTTCCTCCTCAGGTTTGGGTATTGAAAAGAGAATTGTTGTGGATCCCTTTTTTTGGCTGGGGGCTTGCCATGACTTCACCAATTGCAATTAATCGATCAGCGGGAAGAAAAGCACTTGAACAAATGAAAATACAAGGTATTGATCGGGTTAAGAAGGGTTTTAATATTGTTATTTTCCCAGAAGGGACGAGAATGAAGCCAGGTGAAACCGGTAAATATCATATTGGTGGAGCTTGGCTGGCACATCAATTAAAATTGGATATTATTCCTGTTGCACACAATGCCGGTAATTACTGGAAAAAAAATTCCTTTTTAAGAAAAGCAGGGGTGATTAAGGTAGTCATTGGAAAACCTATAAATTCCGCTACTGAAGACCCTGGGAGCCTTAATCAAAAAGTGAAGGAATGGATAGAGACTACGATGACGGATATCAATGTTTAAAAAACAATCGAAAGAAAGTATTACTCTGAATAACCAAACAGTTGCTTTCACTCTAAAAAGAAGTTTCAGAAAAACTGTAACACTCCAAATTAATGAGACCGGACTAATTGTAAATGCCCCCTTCATTGTGAGTAGAAATTATATTTATGCGCTCATTATGAAAAAGAAAGAATGGGTATTATCTAAATTAACACTATTTAATACCCAAGATAATAATTCGGTTATAAAAAATGAAGGGGGTATAAAAATTCTTAATCAACCCTACCAGTTCAGAATCTCGCAAGGGAAAGATAACGTGTCTTTAGAAGAAAATATATGTCATATAACAACAAAAAATATTAATGATTCTCAGCATATAAAAAAACTATTTATAAAGTGGCTTAAAAATTATGCGCTTAATTATTTTGAGCAAGAGGTTAAACATTTGGCGAAGCATCATGGCTTCAAATTTAAAGAGGTAAAAGTCTCTAATGCAAAAACCCGTTGGGGGACTTGTAATGGCAAAGGTACCATAAGATTAAACTGGCGACTTATTCTTAGTTCAACTGAAGTTATAAACTACGTAATTTGCCATGAATTATGTCATTTATCACACATGAATCATTCTAATAAATTCTGGTCTTTAGTTGCGCAAATATGCCCAGATTATAAGATTGTATCTAAAGAGCTCAAGAAACAAGGGTTTTCTTTATATCGATTCGGATAAAAGTTGTTGAATATCAGCAATAATTCCTTCAACTGGAGAGCCGTAGGGATGGCGAATTCTGATTTTTCCGCTTCGATCAATTAGGTAAATACCTGACGAATGATCTATGGTGTAGGAATCACCCTGCTCTACCTTCTGATGAAAAACTTTATATTGATTTGCCATTGCATCAACTTCGTTTGAAGAGCCATAAAGGCCTATAAAAGTTGGGTCGAAGGATGGGATAAATAAACTTAATTTTTCTTGGGTGTCTCTCTCAGGATCTAAAGAAATAAATAAAACTTGAAAGTTATTACCAGCCTGCCCTAATTCTTGCTTGATATATTTAAGCTCTTGTAATGACGTTGGGCAAATATCAGGGCAATTAGTAAAACCAAAAAAAACTGCGATTACTTTATCTTTATAAGAGTCAAGCGTAGCCCTTTCACCATGGTGACTCGTTAAAGAAAATGAAGCATCCAAATTTGCAGCGCTGATGTCAGAACCATAAAATTGCTGAGTGGAGTCATTGCCACAAGCAACTAAAAATATAAAAAGACAAGAAATTAAAAATTTTTTTAGCATAATAGTTTCTCAAAAAAGAGTTTTCATTTTATCATGCTATTTTTAGTAACTATTATCCCTATTTAATTAAAAGGATTCACATGGCATTACCCCAATCAATGGAAGATCGCGATGGATTAATCTGGTATGACAATCAGATGGTGGCTTGGCGAGAGGCAAAAACGCATGTTCTAACCCATACCCTGCATTATGGTTTGGGTGTGTTTGAGGGTGTTAGAGCGTATGAAACAAAAAAAGGGGCTGCCATTTATAGATTACATGACCATACCGATCGTCTCTTTAATTCAGCTCATATTTTAGGTATGAAATTACCATTCAGCAAAGATGAAATTAATACTGCTCAGCAAAAAGCAGTAAAAGAAAATAAATTGCAATCTGCTTACATAAGGCCGATGGCCTTTTATGGTGCTGAGGGAATGGGTATTTCAGCAAAACATTTATCAACTCACGTTATCGTTGCTGCTTGGAGCTGGGGTGCTTATATGGGGCAAGAGGCTCTTGAAAAAGGTATTAATGTAAAAACATCTTCTTTCTCTCGACATCATGTCAACTCCACAATGTGCAAAGCAAAAGCAAATGGTAATTACATGAATTCTATTTTGGCGCATCAAGAAGCAACGAATGATGGTTATCATGAAGCTCTTTTGCTCGATACGCAGGGCTACGTTACTGAGGGGTCTGGTGAAAATATATTCATCGTGAAAAAAGGAAAGTTATATACTCCGACCCTAACCAGCGCTTTGGATGGAATCACTCGAGATTCAGTGATTACTATTGCGCATGATGAAGGGATAGAAGTTATTGAGAAAAATATTACGCGCGATGAAGTCTATACCGCGGATGAGGCATTCTTTACCGGTACTGCCGCTGAAATTACACCTATCAAAGAATTAGATCGACGCATGATAGGCAATGGTGCAAGAGGTGAAATTACTGAAAAGTTGCAGTCAATATATTTTGATACCGTTAAAGGTGAAAATGATAAATATGAAGCTTGGCTCACCTACATTGATTAAAAAAGAAATCTTGGTGTCTGCAAAAGACCTACCATTGTATTGCCCCCCAAAAGATAAAACTTTTTGGGCCATGCACCCACGTATTTATTTAGAATTTGATGAAACTAAAAAAGTCGCATGCCCTTATTGTGGAACAAAATATAAAATTTCAACTTAATTAAAAATTTCTAGTTGAAAATTTATATCAGGCATTAAACGCGCTAAGGCCTTCCGAGGCTGATCGCTTTCATCATTTGTACAAAAAATGAAATGGCCTTTCGATTCTCTGATATTGGATAAGTTATTAGCTTCGAGTTGACGAACTAATTGTTGTGCAACCGCAAATCCTGTATCAATTATTGGAATGGTTTGATTAAAATAGTCTTCAATCAAATGTCGAATGAAAACAAAGTGAGTGCATCCCAAAATAATGACATCAATATTTTTACTCTCCAAAAGAGCTAAATTTTGATTGACGATAGCTCGTGTATCGGGTGCGTCAATCAAGCCTTTTTCAATTTGCTCAACAAGCCCCTGACACGGTTGTGAGAAGAATTTGGTATCACCCTCATAGTGACTCAATAAAGCAGCAAATTTTGAGCTTTTCAAGGTTCCTGTGGTTGCTAAAATACCCACCCGTTTAGTTTTGGTTAAATTATTTGCTGGCTTAACCGCTGGCTCCATACCAACAATAGGAATTGAAAAAATATCTCTTAGCTCTTTAATGCATGCCGCTGTAGCCGTATTACAAGCAATCACAATTACTTTAACGTGATATTTTTTGATTAATAAATTAATAATTTTTTCTGAGCGTATAAAAATTTCTTTTTCAGAGCGATTGCCATAAGGTGAATATTTAGAGTCGGCAACATAGATCAAATCTTCATTTGGTAATACATTAGAAATTTGACTAACAACCGAGAGACCTCCCACGCCTGAGTCAAAAATTCCAATTGGAGATGAGTTATTCATAGCTAATTTAGTCTATTTTCGCATGCATTTGCAATGGGTTAATGTACAATGATTCTGAGAAAATTATGGCAAATAGATTAACACACATTTACACAAAAACTGGTGATGAAGGCAAAACATCGTTAGGTGACGGTACGCGTGTTGAGAAACATCATCTTCGCGTTGAGGCATTGGGTAATGTTGATGAATTTAATTCAATAATTGGCTTATTACTGACGACCAATATTAATACAGAAAAAACTACTACATTAAAAAAAATACAGCATCATCTTTTTGATATTGGTGGTGAGCTGTCCATACCTAATCTCCGTAAAATTGATGATGAAAAGATTAAATTTATCGAAAAAAATATTGATGCCATGAATAAAAACCTACCGCCCCTTGAAGAATTTATCCTTCCTGGCGGTTCACATGAGGCGGCATTATGTCATCAAGCAAGAACAGTATGTCGGCGTGTAGAAAGATCACTTTTTCGGTTAAATGAAATTGAAAAAATCAATGCAGTATCCCTTAAATACATAAATCGATTATCCGATTTTCTTTTTGTCCTTGCGCGACAAATAAATAAAGAAAAAAATATTAGCGATACTTTTTGGCAAAAAAATATCTAGTTATCTTGATGTCAAAAAATATAATCAAAAGCATTAAAGATACTTACAATCAATTTTTTTCAAAAGAGCCCATCAATCAAGAGTTAATTTCAAAGAACGTTTTAGCTATTATCAATACGCTGCAAGCTAATAATTTTGAGGCCTATATTGTTGGAGGAGCAATCCGGGATATTCTCATCTCGTTAACACCTAAAGACTTTGATATTGCAACCAATGCAAAGCCAGAAGAAATTCGTCATTTATTCAAAAATTCGAGAATTATTGGTCGCCGCTTTAGACTGGTTCATATTTTTTTTGGTAGAGAATTAATTGAAGTATCAACATTTAGAGCTAAACCAGAAAAAGCGGAGCGGCTGAAAAATGGCATTCTGAAAGATAACGAGTATGGTACCAAAGAAGAGGATGCTGTAAGACGCGATTTTACTTGTAATGCGTTATATTTTGATCCAAAAAGAAATAAGATTTTTGATTTCTTTAATGGTATCGAAGATTTAAAAAATCGACACTTAAATATGATTGGTAATGCAAAAATTAGGTTAGCTGAAGATCCCGTCAGAGCCATTCGAGCCATTCGCTTTTCTGCAAAATTAGGTTTTGAAATAGATAATAAATTAAAACAACAAATAATTCAGGTGCTACCTGAATTAAAAAAAATTCCCTACTCTCGTCTCTTTGATGAAATATTAAAAATATTTTTAACAGGCTATGCTGAGAACAGCTTTAAGTTGGTAAATGATTTTAATTTAGCTAAAATTTTTTTTCCGTCTCTGCAGTCGGGTTCAAAAGAAACTATTAGTTTTATAAAAAGAGGATTAAAAAAAACAGATGAAAGAATTTTTTTGGGCAAACCTATTAATCCCGGGTATTTGATAGCTGTTTTTTTATGGAAAGATGTGAAAATTTTACAAGATAATTTAGCCAAGAAAACAAAATACCCACTAACAGCTCTTAATGATGCAATTGAAATAACATTGAACAAGCAAAATAAAATCTTCCCTATACAAAAACGTTTCATAACTACCATGACAGAAATATGGCAATTACAACCAAGATTTGAAAATCTAAATAAAAAAAGAGTTTTTCGACTTTTTGCTCACCCGAGATTTCGAGCAGCTTATGATTTCATGCTGCTCAGGGGCGAAGAAAATGAAGTGAATGAGCAGATAATTTCTTGGTGGATAAACTTTGTTGAATCCTCGGATGAGGAAAGAAAAGCGCTCATAACAAATTGATATGGATAAAATATACATAGCGATTGGAAGTAACTTGAATGGCCCTATCAAACAATTAAATAGGGCCATTGAACATTTAAAAAATCATCCTGAAATTACCATCGTTAATGTATCTAGTTTTTATGTAACGAAACCAGTGGGTATTGAAAATCAGCCTGATTTTATAAATGCTGTAATAGAGATTAAATATGATCATGGTGCGCACAAATTAATTGATGAACTTTTAAATATTGAATTACTTTTTGGCAGAATTAGAGCAGAAAAAAATGGGCCAAGAATTATTGATCTCGATATACTACTATTTGGTGATTTAGAAATTAATGATAGCGACTTGACAATTCCTCACCCAAGAATGATGGAACGAGTTTTTGTCTTGTTGCCTTTAGCAGAAATTGCACCAACTATTATGGTAAATGAAACACCTATACAAATTGCTTTAAAAAAATTGAAAATTGATGGAATTCAAAAGGTAGTAAATTGAATATTTTTGATAAATATCCTTACATTGTTGTTGAAGGGCCAATTGGCTCAGGCAAATCAACATTGGCAAAATTACTCGCGAATGAATATCACGCCAATATGTTTTCTGAAAAAGCTGAGCGAAATCCCTTTTTACCGAAATTTTATGAGGATATGCAGCACTATGCCCTGCCGACTCAACTTTTTTTTCTTTTTCAGCGTGCCAATCAAATTAGTGAACTCAAACAAAAAGATATTTTTAGTAATGGCGTCATCGCAGATTTCTTTTTACAAAAAGATCCCATTTTTGCAAAACTTAATCTGGATGATGAGGAATTCAAGCTCTATCATCAAATATACCAACACTTGGAGTTAAAAGCACCAACTCCAGATTTGGTAATTTATCTTCAAACACCCGTCGAGCTACTAAGGCAGAGAGTACAAAAAAGAAATATTAATTATGAACAAAGAATCACGAGAGAATACCTCGAGAGGATTGCGGAGTCATACAGCAGCTACTTTCATAATGATCATGACTCAAACGTACTCATTGTTAATAATGAAAATATCGATCTTTTAGAAGATAAATCAGCCCTAACCATGCTTATAGAAAGAATTAATCAAATTTCGAGTATTCGGGAATATTTTAATCCAAGCCTGATTTAATAATGATAAATATTAATAAGCTTTTAAATTCAAAAAAAATTGCCATACTGACTTGCTATGACGCTACGTTCGCAAGTTTAATTGAGCATACCAAATGTGATGCAATTCTTGTAGGAGACTCGCTTGGCTTAACAATCAAAGGGGAAGAAAATACCCACAAGGTTACCCTCGATGAAATGATCTACCATACACAAGCAGTAAGGCGCGGTGCAAAAAAAATACCCATCATTGCCGACCTTCCCATAAATACTTTTAAAACAAAAGCCGCGGCATTAAAAAATGCAAAAAAATTAATTGCGGCTGGGGCAAATATTATCAAAATTGAGGGTGATAAAGATATTTATGATATTGTTGCCTATCTCTCCCAAAATGATATTAAGGTATGTGGTCACATTGGCTATACCCCACAAACAGACTCCAAAATAGAAAAAATAAAAAGTCCTACTGAGTTTTTGGGAAAAGCTAAATCGTTAGAAGTCAGTGGTGCTTGTATGGTTGTATTATCAATGACGGGTGCAAAAGTTGACAAGCTTGTAACCGATAATTTATCTATTCCCACCATTAGCTTTCGATCTTCAAATCAATGTATAGGAGTTGTTGAAATTATTTACGATATCCTTGGGCTGTCAATTAACTTATCGACACGCAAAAAATTACCGAAAAATACCTCGGCGCTGCCAATTAAAAAAGTATTAAATAAATTTATTGCAGCCACTCAAAAAAAATAACTATGCATGTAATTAGAACAGTATCAGAACTTAAACAATGCCTCACGGCTTTTAAGAACATATCTTTTGTGCCAACCATGGGTAATTTGCATGCCGGGCATATGGCTTTATTTGAGGAGGCTTATAAGAAAAGTGAGGGGGTCGTTTTTTCCATCTTTATTAATCGTATCCAATTTAACGACTCGAATGATTTCATCAATTATCCTCGAACCCTGGCTAATGATGTGTCACTTATCAAAAAAAAATTTCCATCGGCTATCATATTTCACCCTGAAGAGAATGAATTATATTTTAATCATTCGCCAAAGGAGTTCGCTTTAGGTAAGGTTGTAGAGGACTTATGTGGTAGGTCGAGACCGGGCCATTTTCAAGGTGTGGCCACAATCATTGATATTTTCTTGGCAATGATAAATCCAAAGTATTTATTTCTTGGAAAAAAAGATTATCAGCAACTATGTGTTATAGAAAATTTTTGTAAAATTTATTATCCTCACGTCACTGTAATTCCAGTAAGAACGATTAGGGATGTAAATAATCTTGCGCTTAGTTCGAGAAATAATTTACTTAAAGATAAAATCAAAGCCGCTAATCTCTATAAAATTTTATCGCAAGCAAGTCAAGCGATCAAATCCTTGTCAGATATTCAACAACAAACTAAATTAGCAAAAGAACAATTAGTAAAAGAGAATTGGCAGATTGACTACGTCGAAGTAAGAACACAAAAGAAATTAACTCATCCCAAAGATAATGATAAAGAACTAATTATTTTGGCGGCAGTATATTGTGAAAAAATACGACTCATTGATAACATAGAATTTTGCATAGAATGAGCTATCTGACTATAATAGTCACGAATATTTAAGATGGAATTAAAACATGCAACGAAAAATGCTTAAATCAAAACTTCACCGCGTTACAGTAACTCATGCTGAGCTAGAGTATGAAGGATCTTGTGCGATAGATACGGAACTTTTGAAAGCAGCAGATATTAAAGAATATGAGCAAATAAGCATTTACAATATCACGAATGGGGAGCGATTTACGACCTATGCCATTTCTGCTGAACCACATTCCGGTATTATTTCCATCAATGGTGCTGCCGCTCACAAAGCGAATCCTGGTGATATGTTGATTATTGCTACTTATGGCAACTATAATGAATTAGAGCTTGAGTCCTATAAGCCTCAGCTTGTTTACGTGGACAAAAAAAATCAAATTACTATTAGCAAGAATTCTATTGCTATGCAGGTAGCCTAGCCCTCGATTGATCTCGGTAGAAAAAATTAGAAAAGAGGTTATCAGTGCACTGGAAGACATCAAAGCATTTGATATTGTCTCCCTTGATGTAAGAAAAATTACCTCCATTGCAGACTTCATGGTAATTGCGAGTGCAAGCTCATCGAGGCAAGCCAAAGCCCTCGCAAATAATGTCCAAGAAAAACTTAAACAATCAAAAATTGATGTTGTTGGTATTGAAGGTGAATCCGAGGGAGACTGGGTACTAGTTGATTTGGGTGACATAATTGTTCACATCATGACACCGACAACGCGGGCCTATTATAACCTTGAAGAACTCTGGTCATCATAAAATCAATTGTTAATTAAAATAATTTCTATCAATAACTCGCCTCCAAACTGGGTTAATGATTCGATTAAAAGTTATGTCAAACAATTAATGGCAGATATTAAAATCGAATTTATTGAAATAAAACCAAACCAGTTGGCCCATGCAGATAAGAAAAAAACAAAAGAAGCCCAAGAGATCGAGAAGCATACTAGCGGTTTCCATATCATTGCCTTGGATGAAACTGGGCAATCTTTTACCTCGGTGGATTTTTCTGAAAGAATCAAACGTACATTAGAAAATTTTCCTAATATTGCATTCATTATAGGTGGCGCTGACGGACTAGACCCTGTGTTAATCCAAAAAGCAAATCTTGTTTTAAGCTTATCCGCCATGACATTGCCCCACCACTTTGCTAAAGTAATTCTTATTGAACAAATTTATAGAGCTTTTTCTATCTTAAAGAATCATCCATACCATCGTGAATAATCATTACAAGAAAAGTTTAGTGTGGTTTCGACGCGATCTTCGCCTATATGATCAGGCTGCCCTTTTTCACGCGCTAGAATCATCAGAGTCTGTTTGTTGCTGTTTTATTTTTGATGCAAATATCTTACATAAACTGACAAACAAAGAAGACAGGCGTGTTGAATTTATCTGGGAATCGATTCGTTGCCTAAAAGAAGAATTAAATGCTTTGGGATCTGATATTTTAGTACGTTTTGGTGAGCCACAAAAATTAATTCCTCAGCTCATGCATGATTTAAATTGTGAAGCCCTTTTTATTAATAAAGATTATGAAGATTATGCGCTAACGCGAGATAGAGAGGTTGCTTTAGCGCTCGCCAAAGTCAATAAAAAGGTACACAAATATAAAGATCAAGTGCTTTTTGAAGAAAAAGAAATTCTTACAGCTACAGGTAACCCCTACACAGTTTTTTCACCTTATCGAAATAATGTTTTAAAGAAAATTGAATTTGAAGGTATACAACAATTTAATTGTGAAAAAAATAAAAATCGTTTCACTCAAACCAACACCGAAAATTTAATTTCACTTGAGCAATTAGGATTTAAACAAACAAATATACAATCGCTTAAAATTCATTTTGGCACCAGAGGTGGGATATTATTAATTGATGACTTTAAAGAGCGGCTGCATCAGTACAAAGAAAAGAGAGATTTTCCAGCCATTAAAGGAGTTTCCTATCTTTCAGTGCATAATCGTTTTGGTACAATTTCTGTTCGCCATTTAGCCAAATTGGCGTTAGAAAAAATGAGTCAGGGTTCTGCTGCCTGGTTAAATGAATTAATTTGGCGTGACTTTTATTTTCAAATTCTGGCAAATTTTCCACACATTAATCATGCCAAAAGCTTTAAAACACAATTTGATGCTGTGAGATTCGAAAATAATGAAGGGTTTTTTAATGCATGGAAGAATGCCGAAACTGGCTTTCCGATCATCGATGCAGCAATGGCACAATTGAATCAAACGGGCTTTATGCATAACCGCTTACGTATGGTTGTTGCCTCCTTTTTAGTTAAAGACCTGTTAATTGATTGGCGTTGGGGTGAGACCTATTTTGCTGAAAAACTAATCGATTATGATTTTTCCGCGAATAATGGCGGGTGGCAATGGGCGGCATCTACTGGCTGTGATGCACAACCTTGGTTTCGAATATTTAATCCTATTCTACAATCAGAAAAATTTGATGCTGAAGGAAAATTTATAAAAAAATATATTCCTGTATTGTCTGAGCTACCAAAAAAAGAAATTCATGCCCCTTGGGTAGCTTATGAGAAAAATCCATTAACTTTTCAGCTTCGATTGGGAAAAGATTACCCATGGCCAATTGTAAACCATAAAGAGCAACGTGAAAAAGCTTTAAAAATGTATGATTTAAAAAATGTTGGGTAAAAACTACAACCATAAACTTTTTTTATTTTTATTAATAAAATCAATAGACTAAAAAGCAACAATCGGGGATAATTTGCAGAATATGCGTAATAAAATTTACATCTACACCTTCTTAATTTTCTTTGGGCTATTGTCCGGTTGTGCAACCGTTGACAACAAAGACCCCATGGAAGGTTACAACCGTGCCATTTATTCATTTAATGAAGTAGTCGATGATTTTGTAGCTGAACCTGTCGCGCGTGGTTATTTGGCAGTAACCCCTGATATTGTTGTAAAAGGAGTCAATAATTTCTTCAATAATATTAGAGATGTTATTACTTTTATCAATGATTTACTGCAGTTTAAAGGTGAGCATGCCGCCAATGATGGAGGTCGGGTGTTAGTCAACACCACGGTTGGGTTGCTTGGCTTTATTGATGTTCACTCAATGAATGGCGGCGAACGCAGAAAAGAAGATTTTGGTCAAACACTTGCTTTCTATGGTTGGGAAAATAGTGCGTACTTTGTCCTTCCCGTCTTAGGGCCGTCAACCGTCCGAGATGCAGGTGGTATTCTAGTTGATACCCTTTTCTTTGATCCAATTTCCTACATCAACAACGATGTTGCCTTTAGAAATGCGCTACGTATTGCGCAATTTATTGATGCACGAGCCGAACTTTTAAACGCAACGGCCATACTCGATCAGGCCGCGCTTGATCCTTATGCTTTCCAACGTGATTCTTATTTGCAGTATCGGGAGCGCTTAATTAATGATGGAAAAACTGATCCCTCAGATGAATACTTTGAGGATTACAATATCCTCGGTAAAAATACACCTGATGCAACAGAAGATTTAACTCAATTAAATGAGTATGATTTTTATTTAACTGACGACACTGTTGATACAGTGGAGATCAATTCTGCCGACAAAGTGTCGCAATCCCTGCAAGAGTAATTAATTATTTGATCCTACGGTTAACTCATCAACTAGAATTGAGCCCGTGTATTTTGAACTATTTTGGTAGGTATCATTAGCGATTAAGCGAATATTTTTATAAATATCTTTTAAGTTACCCGCAATCGTAATTTCCTCGACCGGATGAACAATCTTTCCATTTTCAACCCAAAAACCTGATGCACCGCGGGAATAATCACCAGTAACCATATTGGTGCCATGCCCTAAAATATCAGTAACGAGAAGACCGGTTCCCATTTTCATCAATAAATCTTTAAAATTAATATTAGAAGATTTAATGAGTAAATTATGTGCCCCTCCTGCATTGCCAGTTGAGACCAGGTTGAGTTTATTCGCCGTATACGTTGATAAAAAATAACCATTCAATATGCCTTGATCAACAACTACTCGCTCTTTCACTTTCACACCATCATCATCAAAATACGTACTCGCATTACCTCTCTTTAAAAAAGGATTCTCAATGATCGTTAATTGCGGAGAAGCAATCACTTTGCCAATTGCGTTGAGCAAAAAAGAATTTTGGCGATACAAGTTGCCGCCTGATACAGCTGATACCAAAGTAGCTATCAGTGATGTTGCAATTGGTGCTTCAAAAATGACAGGGTAACGTCCCGTTTTTATTTTTTTTGGATGTAATTTACTCACTGCGCGCTGAGCAGTCTCTTTCCCCAGATCGAAATGATTTTTTAAATCAGAAAAATTTCTTGCCGTCGTGTAGATGCTGTCTCGTTGCATTTGCTCATCGTCATTTGCAATCACTGAACAACTTAATGTTACCCGCGAGGATGGGAAGCCTCCAATAAAATCATGGCTGTTTGCATAAATAAAATTTGCCTCAGAATTTGAAAACTGCACACCCTCTGAATTCTTTATCTTAGTATTAAACTGTAAGGCTTCAGCTTCGGTCGCTAAAGCATGGTCAATCATAAATCTTTCGGTAAGATCAAATGGAAAGTAAACTTCCAATTCATGACTCTCATTCGCTAAAAGTTTTTTATCAGCAAGCCCATAACCTTTGTCTTCTTGCGTGTATTTAGCAATTTGACATGCGGATAAAACACAATCTTCAATGGCTTTTAGACTAAAATCTGAGCTTGTTACCAATCCTCTTTTTTTTCCAAAATAGACGGACAGCGTGAGACTTTTATCATTGTTTACTTCAATTGTTTCCAGTTCAGAAAGTCTTACTGTAATGCTCTTTCCTTGAGCAATACTGACTTCCACTTCAGCTTCCGTTGCTCCATTAGCGTGGGCTTTTTCAAGCGCAAAAGAAGCTAAATCGATAAGGTTTTGATCTTTCTGTCTCGTTATTTTCAATTGATATAAGTTTAAATTGTAAAACTGATATGATACAGGTGAATTAAAAATAAAAATTGTCTATGAGTAACAATCCGCAAGAAGAAATAAGCAAGACCCAGCTAAAAAAACAATCCAAAGATATTACCAGCTTTGGCCAAGCGATAACATTACTCAATCGAAACCAATTAGAGCAGCTTAATTTACCCAGTGATATCAATAATGCCATTGAAGACTACAAAAAAATAAAATCTTTAAGTGCGAAAAAAAGGCAATTACTTTTTATAGGCAGATTATTAAGGTCAACAGATTTGCATGAGGCATTTATTCAATACGAAGCGATTAAAAATCATTCACAACTTGCAAATCAGCAGTTTCATTTAGTCGAGCAATGGCGCGATAAATTAATACAATCCCCCGATGCCATCACTGAATTTATTAACCAATTTCCAAAAACTGACGTGCAGCAGTTACGTTCGCTAATAAAGAACTCAATCAATGAAATTGAAAAAAATAAACCATTAAAATCTTCACGAAGCTTATTTAAAATTATTCAATCCATTTTAAATAATTAAATATTCACCATTACTGTTTTTTCTTCACCTGCGCGTAAAAATGAAACTTTTATTTTTTTTCCTTTGTTTTTTTGGATAATTTTAATAAACTCACTGGGGTCATTTACCTTCACATCATTGACTGCAATAATACTGTCCTTCCGCATAATTCCAGCCACTGCTGCAGGCGAGTCTTTAATGACTGCAATAATTTGAATGCCAGGATTTTGTTCATCAGTATTTTGATTGGTAAGTTTAATGAAGTGTGTACCAAAAGTAGGTTTTGGTAATTTCACCCAATAACTTGCATAAAATTCGTACATGGCATTGGGATCAGCCAAATCTTTTTCATCAATAATGATTTCAGTGGTGTTGCCATCTTTATCTAATTGTTGGGTTAGAATACTTTCACGCGCTCTTTTTATTGCGGTGGCACGAGTATTTTCATTAAGCTGTCTATCATAAATCAGCACCATATCTGCCTGAATAGCTTGACCATGAGTCAATGCCAACTCTGGAGGAAGATTTTTACTGGTAAATCCAGTAAAGCCCATTAAATCATATCCATCCTCTAGCATTTTTATGTTATCGGTTTCTTTTGCCCAGCCCCGCATAATTTTTGTATCAAGCACGTCTGCAAAAGACTTAAAACCTTTGGGACTTTGTGTTTGGTAATTTTTTTCAAACAGATTTTCTTCTGCGTAAATTGATAGTGAAAATAAACAAAAAAACAAAAAACTGAGGGCGCGAAGATATTTAATCATGAAGATGCCTTTTAAGAAGTGATAATATAGTTTAATTATTTAAAGAGACATTATGCAGGAAAAAAAATTCATTAATATTGGTTTAATTTCTATCAGTGATCGGGCGAGTCAAGGTATTTATAAGGACGAGGGGATTCCCTCATTAAAAACATGGTTGGCAGAAGCGCTTACGACACCATTTAACACGGAAGAAATAGTTATCCCTGATGATTTTGATCTGATAAAAAAAATACTGGTTGAGTTTGTCGATCAAAAAAAATGTCATCTTATTTTTACGACTGGTGGAACGGGTCCAGCAAAACGTGACATTACACCTGAAGCGACACTTTCAATTAGTGACAAAGAATTACCAGGTTTTGGCGAGCAAATGCGACAAATTAGTCTGAATTTTGTCCCAACGGCAATTTTATCAAGACAAGTTGCTGTTATTAGAAAAGAAAGTTTGATTGTAAATCTGCCTGGCCAACCAAAAGCGATCAAGCAAACACTTGAGGGGCTAAAAGATAGAGACAATAATACAACCATGGCTGGTATTTTCGCTGCAATACCCTACTGTCTTGATTTAATTGGTGGGCCTTATATCGATACCGAGGAGGCTGTTATTAAATCATTTAGGCCAAAAAAATGAGCGTTGAAGCTGACATCATCAATCGATTCTTTAAGAAAAAAACGAGTGCGCCATTAGGTATTGGTGATGACGCTGCATTAATCAATAAAAATACAAAAGAATATTGGGCGGTTTCTCAAGATACACTAAATGTAAATACTCATTTTCTCCCCTCAACTCCTGCACTTGATTTAGGTTGGAAAGCATTGGCTGTGAATGTTTCAGATATTTATGCCATGGGCGGTCAACCGAAGTATGCGTTAGTATCAATTGCTATCAACAAACACAATATGCCGTGGCTTGAAGACTTTTCACGTGGTTTGCATCGGTGCGCAAAAAAATATGGTGTAGAAATTATTGGTGGGGATACAACGCGTGGTCAAACATCAATCTCAATAACGATTATTGGTAGTGTGGAAAAAAAGAAAGTTTTAAAAAGAAGTGGTGCTAAGTTGCATGATGATATATGGATTACCGGTCAAATAGGATTGGCTGCATTGGGACTGGATTACCTAAAAAAAAAGATTACGTTGAGTGGGTCTGCAGCAAAATTCGCAGTCAAATGCCTGCATAAACCGTCACCAACCGATATTCAAAGTTTACAAAAATACCAATTGTTTCACTCTGCGATAGATATTTCTGATGGCGTCATTGCAGATTTATCCCATATCTTAACGAGTTCCAATTTATCGGCAAATATTTTTTGTGCTCAACTTCCTGTGAGCACTTGGATTAAAAAAGAAAAAGCATTTGACTATGCGCTCTATGGCGGTGATGACTATCAACTGCTTTTGACTGCTCCTGCTAAAAATCGGAATCGCATTAAAAAATTAGCGGCACAAAAGAGGCTTAAAATAACTCATGTTGGGCAAGTAACTAATGAGAAAGAAATGATGGTATTCGATCCTAACGGAAGGCGAATGAAAATAGTAAATAAAGGATTCAAACATTTTGTTAAATAAACAATTTTTATTCAGCAACTTAAATCATTTTATTGCTTTGGGATTTGGGTCAGGATTATTTAAGAGGGGTCCAGGTACAGCAGGCTCATTGGTTGCAATTCCAGTATTTTTTTTAATCATAAATTTTAATATCTTTTTACAATGGCTTTTCATAATTACTCTTTTTTTTGTAGGCATGCATACGGCAAATATCACCAGTCAAAATTTAAAAATAAAAGACCCATCCTGTATCGTCATTGATGAAATTGTGGCACTTGTTATGCTTTTTCTTCTCATTCCTCAATCAATGACAAACTTTGTATTAGCTTTTATTTTTTTTCGTCTTTTTGATATATTCAAACCTTATCCAATCTCATGGGCAGAAAAAAATTTTCAACACGGTTTCGGCATAATGTTTGATGACATTTTGGCGGCACTGTTAAGTTTAACTCTGCTTAAAATAACTAATTATGTTTTCTGATGAAGTGACTATTTTATGCCAGAATTTAGGCCAGCAATGCGAGCAAAATGGTATCCGGCTGGTCACTGCAGAATCTTGCACAGGTGGTTTGCTAGCAGGAGCAATCACGAGCATTGCTGGAAGCTCAAAATGGTTTGATAGAGGATTTGTTACTTACAGTAACCAATCTAAAATGGATTGCCTCAGCATTAATGAAAACGATTTACACACTTTTGGTGCTGTCAGCGCACAAATTGCACAACAAATGGCAGCCGGTGCCCTTAAAAATACCAGTGCAAATTTAAGTATCAGCATCACAGGTATTGCAGGGCCTTCAGGGAGCTCAAAAGATAAGCCCATCGGGACAGTTTTCTTCGCCTGCCAACGTGAAAATAAAGTTATTTTTGAACATAAAGCACTATTTGCAGGTAATCGTGAAATCATTCGTGACAAAGCAGTGATTTTTGCAATAAATACACTGCTGAAGCTTACCTTATAAGGTCAAATATGGAATAATTAACGGAGTATTTTTTTAATTTTTTAGGCACATATGAATGGATGATAATAAACGTAAAGCACTAGATGCAGCTCTGGCACAAATAGAAAAACAATTTGGTAAAGGCTCTGTGATGAAGATGGATGACTCCAGTGTAATTGAAGGTATTGAGTCAGTTTCAACAGGATCGCTGGGCTTGGATATTGCATTAGGTATTGGTGGATTGCCTAAAGGGCGTGTGATAGAAATCTACGGTCCAGAATCATCAGGAAAAACGTCATTAACGCTGTCAGTTATTGCACAAATGCAAAAAAAAGGGGGTACTGCGGCATTCATTGATGCTGAGCACGCTCTTGACACGCAATATGCTGCAAAATTAGGCGTAAACGTGCATGAATTATTAATATCTCAACCCGATACAGGCGAACAAGCACTTGAAATAACAGATATGTTGATTCGCAGTGGCTCGGTAGATATTATTGTCATTGACTCGGTTGCTGCATTAACACCGCGTGCTGAAATTGAAGGGGATATGGGAGACTCACACATGGGTTTGCAAGCAAGGCTTATGTCTCAAGCGCTAAGAAAGCTAACAGGCAATATTAAAAAAAGTAATACCATGCTAATTTTTATTAACCAAATCCGTATGAAAATTGGCGTTATGTTTGGTAATCCCGAAACAACCACCGGTGGAAATGCGCTGACATTTTACGCCTCCGTACGATTGGACATTCGACGCATTGGTGCCATCAAAAGAGGTGATGAAGTAATTGGTGCAGAAACGCGTGTAAAAGTGGTTAAAAATAAAGTTGCACCGCCTTTCAGACAAGCAGAATTCGATGTTCTCTACGGTGAAGGTATCTCGCGTGAAGGTGAAATCATTGACCAAGCAGTTAATTTAGATCTTATAGA
>Ga0255766_10000376_pt1 | contig 39969 bp, 27 predicted proteins | sample 071ome_23_FD_179966 | JGI IMG/M metagenome (GOLD analysis project Ga0255766, IMG submission 179966) | Coastal salt marsh microbial communities from the Groves Creek Marsh, Skidaway Island, Georgia - 071403BT metaG (version 2) | ecosystem: Environmental > Aquatic > Marine > Intertidal zone >...
GCAAATGGTATTGTAGGTGGAATAAATTGGGATGAAATATTTGAAGCACTTCCAGGAAATTATCTTGCAGATGTTAGTAGAATTTATTTAACTAGCATTGACGATTCAAATAACACTGTTACCGGAACAATTAGTGTAAATCCTTTCGATCCAAAAGTATTACAAATTAATTGGGACACAGACAGTTTCCCATCTGATAGTATTATTACTAGTTCATTAGGTGACAGAACAAGTATAGATTATATTATAGATCCTACTAGATTCAACCCCGAAGGAGTTCGTGCTTCGGGTGTTAGACTATTGCTATTAGATGATGTAGGAAACGAAGATGCTCAAGAAGTATCTAAAGCATGGCGAAACACTGACGGTTCTGGATTAATTGCTAGTGGTAATGATATTGTAGAATGGGACGGATCTAAATGGAATATTGTATTTGATGCAAGTGCTACAACAGATATTACATATACAACTAATTTAAACACAGGTGTTCAATATAGGTATTCAAACGGATCTTGGTTAATGAGTGTTGAAGGTGATTATCCAGTTGGCACATGGAGGATTGACCTCTACGGATAATTATTTGTATGGACAATATTATTTGTAGTGGTGCTCTTTTTTATACACTAAACACTAAAAGATTTTTATTTTTATACAGAAACAACGGAAAGCGTTCAAATGTTTGGGGTCTTGTAGGAGGCACAAACGAGGGCTCTGAAACTCCCTGGGAAGGTTTACAAAGAGAAATACAAGAAGAAGTAGGACAAATTCCTACAATTGAAAAAACAATTCCACTAGAAACCTTTATAAGCACAGATCAACATTTTCAATTCCATACATATTTGTGTGTAATACGTGATGAATTTATTCCTGTGCTCAATAACGAACATACAGGCTATGCATGGGCTAGTTATAGTAATTGGCCAATGCCGTTACACAAAGGCCTACGTAACACCCTTCAAAGTAAAATAAACCGTGCTAAGTTAGAAACTGTCTTTAGCATGACAGATTTACTTGACTAATAATAACTGATGTAGTATAATAAACTTATGAAAGTCTTAGTTATTGGCGACATTATTATCGACAAATATATCACAGGAACATCAACACGGTTGAGTCCTGAGGCTCCTGTGCCTGTTGTTAGTCAGCAAGATGCTTGGGAGCAATGGGGCGGAGCATACCTTGTATATCTTAATCTATTAAACTTAGGTGTAAATGTAGAAATGTTAGACCTATCGTCGCCCAAATGTATAAAGACTCGTGTGCTGTGTGATGGTCATTACGTTACACGTATAGATCAAGATTATAAAACAGACGGCTCTGTTGCGCTTAATAAAATTTACGAAAAAGACTTTTCAGCATATGATGTTGTAATACTAAGTGATTATAACAAAGGTGTACTAGATTATTCACAACAAATTATAGAACATATCAACAAATACAATTGTAAAATTATTGTAGATCCTAAACGTCATTTTAGTTTTTATCAAGGTGCTTGGTTAGTTAAACCTAATAAAAAAGAGTTTGAAGAACTAGGTTTTACAAATTGGACTGGCAATATAATTATTACTGCTGCTAGTGATCCTACTATAGCACAAATAGACAGTGAATATTATACTATAGAAACAGATCCTGTAGAAGTAAATGATGTTACAGGTGCCGGCGATTGCTTTCTTGCTGCTTTTGTTTATGGTATGAGTCAAAACAAAAGTTATGAAGAATCTATTAGATTAGCAGTCAAAGGTGCAACAGAATCAGTTAAGCATGTTGGTACGTATGTAGTTAAGCCTGAAGATTTACAGTATCGTACAATATTTACAAATGGAGTGTTTGATATACTGCACAGAGGTCATTTTACTTTATTAAAAGAAGCTCGTGCGTTAGGCGAAAAATTAGTAGTCGGTATTAACAGTGATGCTAGTACAAAACGTCTTAAAGGAGACAGTCGTCCTATAAACACAGAACAAACACGCAAAGAACAATTAGAATTGTTGTCTTGGGTAGATGAAGTTGTTGTGTTTGACGAAGATACTCCGTATGAATTAATTAAAAAACTAAATCCTGATATGATTGTCAAAGGTGGAGATTACACTGTAGAACAAGTAGTTGGGCATGATATTGTGCCTGTAAAAATTATTCCTACAGTAAAAGGATTTAGTACAACAAGTATTATAGAGAAGAGCAAATGAGAATATTAGTTACAGGATATAAAGGATTTATAGGTGCAAATGTTGCACAATATTTGCAATCACAAGGACATGAAGTAGAAGGATGGGATTACATGCCTAATGCTATACCCGATCCTGACGGGTATGATTGGGTAATACATTTAGGTGCAATAACCTCCACTACAGAAACAGATGTTGAAAAAGTATTAGAACAAAACTTTGAATTTAGTCTTAGACTTGTACAAGCATGTGCGCATTTTGGTGTAAATTTTCAATATGCATCTAGTGCAAGTGTATATGGTCCTACAACACATTTTACAGAAAGTGGCCCACTATTGCCTAAATCTCCGTATGCTTGGAGCAAATATTTGTTTGATAGATTTGTTAACCAAACTAAAGATGAATTTAATATTTTGATACAAGGATTTAGATATTTTAATGTTTACGGACAAGGCGAAGAACACAAAGGTGATCAAGCATCTCCAGTAACTAAGTTTACAAAACAAGCGCAAAAACAAGGCGTTATTGAACTATTTAGAGATAGCGATAGATATTTGAGAGATTTTGTTTGTGTAGATGATGTAGCTAAAGTACATGAAAAAATGTTAGGCATTGATGAATCAGGTATTTGGAATGTAGGTACAGGTAGAGCAGTAAGTTTTGATACTGTTGCTAATTCTATTAGTAAAAAATACGGCGCAGCAATAAACATTATTGAAATTCCTGAAAATTTAAAAGGACAATATCAAGAATACACATGTGCTAATCTTGAAAAACTAAATTCTACTATAGATATGGATTGGATTAAAATAGAGGATTATATAGATGGAGCCAACTAGGTTACAAGGTTTAGTTAAAAAAGGCTGGGGATACGAAATTATCTGGGCTACTACTGAAAAGTATTGTGGTAAACTTTTAGTCTTCGAAAAGGCAGGCGCTAAGTTTAGTATGCACTTTCACAGAGAAAAAGACGAAACATGGTTTGTAAACACCGGACGTTTTCTTGTTAGATGGATTGATACAGAAACTGCAAAATTTAATGAGAGAGAATTAAAAGAAGGAGACACTTGGCATAATCCTCCATTACAACCTCATCAACTAATTGCAATTGTAGGTAATTCTAGTATTACTGAAGTAAGTACACCAGACAGTGTAGAAGATAATTATCGAATTGCTCCTGGTGATAGTCAAAAGGAAGATAATGGGCAGATTCAAGGCACAGTCTCTCAATCAAACGTATAATAAATGTGTGGTTGGATTAGACAGAGATGGTGTACTTAATCAAGATTTAGGTACATATGTTACTGATCCTAAAGACTTATTACCAATTGAAAAAAGTTTAGAAGCAGTTGCACTCATACGATCTAAAGGACATAAGATTGTAATTATTACCAATCAAGGCGGTATACAAAAAGGTGTTCTTACAGAACAACAAGTAAATTCTGTAAATCAACGTTTAATGGAATTACTAGGACAAGCAGGATGTCCTAGTATAGAAGGATTATATTATAGTTCATCGAGCTTGCGGCACGATTTATATGCAAAACCTAATACAGGAATGTTTGAACGTGCAGAAAACGAAATACCCGGTATTAAATTTTCATCTGGATTTTATGTAGGTGACAAACTATCAGATTTGAAAGCTGCTTACAAAATAGGTGCAAAGCCTATTTTAGTTAGAACTGGACACGGAGTTGAGACAGAGCAACTTTTAAAAAAGTTTACTAATCAAAAGATTGCTAAACGTACAAAGATATATGACAATCTTTGGCAGTTTGCACAAGCCCTTTAGGCTTGTGCTTCACCCCATTTAAGAACTAAGTTACCAGTAGTTGATGAACCTGTTGGTTTGTATATGTTAATTGCAAGAACATCAGGACCATTTGGGAATGTACCTCTACCACCTAATGGCGTATTAGTTAACTCTTTCAATTCTGAGAAGTCAATTTGAGAACGCTCTCCAGGAACAGCAACGAATGAGAAAATAGTTTCTCCAGGCTGTGCATACGGAGGTTGTACAAATTCAAATCCTACTGTGCCTGAGCCTTGTGTAAGTGTTCCACTATAGGTGTTGTTAAATGTAATTCTATAATAACTTAAACTACCGTGTGTGTATGTTGCAAGATTTGAAACAAGTGTACCAGCTGGGAATGAAACAGAACCTCCGCTTGTTACTGAAGTACCATTAGTAACTCCTGCTGCATCTACACTAGTAGCAGTAAATTCACCATAGTTTCTGTTTGTTAATGTTTCGCCTACAGTAAATCTAACAGTGCCGCCTTCTCGAATATATCCGCTGTACGTAGTACTTGTTCTAATTCTATAGTAATCTTTTCGTTCTTCAACGCTTATTACTGTGGCATATATAGAATTAGTTGTGCCAAAGCCTCCGGCGGTATTAGTAACTGAAACATGAGAACCTATAGCTACTGGACCAGTAGATGCATACTGACTTTTTGATATTCTAATTTCATTGCCGTAGTAAACATATCTATCATACACTGTTAAATCTACATTTGTAGTTGGAATTGCAGTAGCAGTTGCAGTTACAGCAGCTTGCCCTGTACTCCATACAACAGAACCACCTGCGGCAACTTGAGCAAAGCTAGGCTGTCCACCTTGTGCTAGTGAACTAAGTCCCGACCAACCAACGTCACTTGGATTGAGAGGATAGTTTTGCGGGTTAAGAATACCTTCAACAACAATACCACCATTAATTGGATTATTTGAACCATCGTAACCATCTGATGTAACTTCAAGTCCTTGTAGTAGCAACTGCGCACGATTTAGTAGTTCACGTTCGCCTAAGTCTCCAATAACAGCATTTGAAACACTAGGTGCTAGTCGTATCATGAATGCTGTTTGTCTTGTTTGTGTAATTTCAATGTTTGGTTCGTTGTATGAGAAAATATAACCGCGGTCTTCATCAAATCCACCATCTGTTAGGAACGCACTACCCCAGTGACTAATTAGCGGAGTAATTGTACTACTAATTAAAATAACACCTGTTTTTGCAGTGTGTGGACTTGCTGCTCCTGCAAAATAAGTACGTTCAGCACCAGCTTGGAAGTTTGTCAAACTGCTTCCTCTACTTAAACCAGTAAGTGTATTTCCTGAACGTCCAGTAAATCTCATAATTTCGTTGTCAACATATATTGTACCATATGTTGGGAAGAAACTTCCGTCAACAAGTTCTAGTGTTGTTTGCGAGTTATCAATACCTACTGCAAGTTTGCCTGGAGGTCCTTCGTTTGTTACTTCATAACGCACAGGCAAGTTACCTGAACGCATAAACGCTTCTGTGTTAATGTTTGAGTTACGCATTCTATGACAGAATACGAAGTTACCATCACTACCACGTAGCATATAATCAATAAAGCCAGCACCATACCAACTAAATTGAATACCGATCATTTGCATTTTAGCAATGTCAATGTCGTATCCGCTTGGACCGTTACCGTCTAGTGTATCTAAATTAAAATCTTCTTGTTTAACTTTTTTATCTACAACTAAGTTTATTTTAGCACCAGAAATGTTGTTAACTCCTCTAAAGTCAGGAGCAACAGTCATTGTAGATTGACTATCAACGTGTGTTACAACATGTGTCATACCTCTAATAATAATTCTATCGCCTGCTGTTAATTGATCTCTAAATCGTGTATTTGTCCCTGTTACTAGGTTACTATCACTATCGATTGCAATTGTTCCGGCTATTTGCTGTGTACCTGTACGCTGTACAACACTTATGTTTGTACCATCAAACTCCCAAAAAATACCGTTTTGGTCATCAAAAATGCCTGATCGAACAGTAGCACCGTGCCAGTTAACAACACTCATTTGAGAACCAAAGCCAATATCTGCTTCTTGAATATATGCTCCAACGATGTCTTCAATTGCTCCGGTATTTCTTCTAGATTTTGCTTCAGCAAACATTAATGCTATACGATCTGTAATTGCTTGTGAAGAACCATTACCGCTGTTTAGATAATTTTGTACTTCGGTTATATCATCAATTGTAAAAGAACCACTTTGATTTACATCTCCCCAAACATATCCGTCTTGCGCAGTTTCTTGGAAGAAAGCATGAAAATCATTTGTATTATCGCCTGCTTGTGCTTCTTGCATTGCAACAATAAACGGACAAGTTGACGGAGTAGGTGTAAGAACAAGTTCTGTTGTATCTCCTAAGCGCCTTTGAGCCTGTATTCTAAATGTTCTTTCATCGATAACTTCTGATACAGCGTAATCAAACCACGGTGGAGTGCTATTACCTTTGCCGCTATTATAACCTGGAGTTTCAATACCTAATAAACGGATGATTCCGCCTGCTTGTACACCGTGATCGTTATCATCCGTAGTAACTGTAATTACACTGCCAACTTCAGTACCATCTGCTGTTACACTACGCAAATCATAACTTGGTGCAAATAGGGCACCAGTTGTATACATAATACCTTTACCTGATTGGTAACGAATATACTTTTTACTTTGACGTATTGCTTGCGCACCATGTTGTGGACCGCCTGTACCTAGTTGCACACCTCCATCAAATGGTCTGTGAACAAAGAAGCTGTCAGGTCTTGCATAAATTGTTCCTGAAATATCTTCAGTAGCTGTACTAATTGTTCCAGCAGCTCTTGCGTTATAGCGTAAACTTGATGTTGTTGGTACACTTAATGCCAAGAAAGCACCATCAGCTAAATTGTGATTATTTGTCCCTGTATCTGATCTTGTTGCAACAATAAATGTGTCTCCTGGAACAAGTCCGTGTGCATTTGGAAATACAGCTTCTAAAGTTGCTAACGCACTAAATGTAATAGTGTCGTTGACAGGAATAATAGCTGTTGTATTTTCTGTCATTGTAAATGTTGAATACAATGGTATTTGTGTTCCTGGTTCTGCACCATCAAACGAAGTTGTAAATGTTGTCAATGCATTGCTGTTTGAAGGATCTACTCCTGTAACTTCGATAATAATATCATGTTCAGGTGTAGCACCGTCTAAGTCACTACCTAGTATTTTTAGTTTATCGCCAATTTCGTAATTTGAGCCTGTATCAATATCTCCAATGTCGGTATAGGTGCCGCCGGTTCTAGAAATATCAAATGTTGCTCCAGAGCCGTCTTTGTTGACATTAATAGGTTCTACATCAACATAAGATTCAGTACCATTACTTGCAGTACCAGTTGCTGTAAATGTTTGTATTGTGCCAGTAGCGTTAATTGAATTAATTGTTATTGTTATATCATTAGTTGGTGTAGTACCTTGTAATATATTACCTCTTATTTTTAATTCTTGATCTGGGTAATAATTAAGTCCACCAGCGTTTAGTGTTACAGTGTATACACCGCCTGCCATTGCTACATCAAATAATGCACCTGACCCTACAACAACATTACCATCAGCAGCATCATATGAACCTGAATTCACTGCGATACCAGTAACACTTGTTGCTGTAATTTCGCCACTTGCGCCGATATTATCAACGTTAATATCTAAGTCGTTAGTAGGACTTGCACCACCTAGGTCTGTACCTAATACTGTAATAGTATCATTAATAGCAAAGTTTGTGCCACCGTTTGTTACAATTACACTATAAACAGTTCCAACTCTTCTAACATCAATAACTGCGCCGCCGCCGCTGACACTGTTTGTAGTATATGGAACTAGCGGATATATTTCATCAACGTCTGCCGGAGTTCCGCCTTCAACTGTAACTGTAGCAATATTTCCAGGTTCAGAGTTAGGGCCCGGTTCAATTCCTGTAACTTTAACTGTTAAATCATTTGTTCCTGCTACACCGCCTAGTTGATTTCCTGGAATTATAATTCTATCATTTACAACAAACCCCTGCGAAATATCTGCTGCAGGTGGTGTTGCTGCTGTGTATGCGCCATTAGTTACTGTAACATCAAATCTAGCATCAATACCATTACCAAATTGAGGCTGTGAAACAACACCAGTATATGTTGCTGTTCCGTTAACAGCAGTTCCTGATGGTGTAATGCTAGTAACACCGCCATTAGCATTTACTCCAGATACGGTGCCAATAAAGTCATTAGTTACATCAACGCCGCCTAGATCAGAACCGTTAACTCTAATTTGATCGTTTACTTCAAATCCTAAACCTGCAAGTTGTATGGAACCAATAGTATAAGAACCCCCAGAGCGATTAATTGTTAAAATCAATCCAACACCTGATGGTTGTATTATGTTTGCAGTTACGTTTGCATATGTGCGACTGTTTGAAACAACATTTTGTTGTAATTGTCCACTTAAATTAATAGTACTACCTATAACAGTGTCGATGAATACTGCTTGTCCGTCGCCGCGATCAAGAGCAAGGTTTTCTTCTACTCCAGTTGCATCAAACAATGTAAGTGATGTATCGCCTGCTGAAGCATTTGTTCCAATATTTAGTGTTAAGTATTCGCCACCACCTGCACTATTAGAAATTACGTTAGTTACCTGAGAACCTGTAGGTATTAATGCGTTTGTTAATGGTGAGCCAATTTCTGGAGCATTACCGTCAAAAGGTACTGTGTTTGACCCTGATGGAACTTGTAATTGTGTTACCATTGTTCCTGCGGAACCATTACTTACAACAGTAAATTCTGCCCCTTCAATACCTGCACCAGTATAAAATCCGCCTTCTCTTAATTGTGTGTATCCAGCTGCTAATTCTTCTCCGCTAGTAGTTCCAACTTTTGATTTTGCATAAAACTGGAAACTTTTATTATCCGGAACATTAATAATAACAAACGATCCTTCTGCTCTAGCAGAACCTGAAACACTAGTTTCTAACGCTTTGATAGTAATTGGAGTTCCAACACTAAAACTATGTGCGCCAACAGTTGTTACTGTTATTAAACTTGCACCAACACCATTAGTTCCTGTAGAAGCATCAGTTGTAACACTAAGTACTTCTGTATCAGTACCTGGTATTTCGTAGATACTTGGATACCCACGCATCATACCAATTGCACTCCATTTAGTAGGTTGCAACCCGTATTCAAAGTCAGCGTCAAGCATACTTAAAGGTGCTGCCATTCTATGACGTTCGATAGCATCAGTACCAAAATCGTATGGTCTTACAATTACTTGACTTTTTCCGTTTTCTGTTTTTTCAACAAAAATTTGTATACTATCAGTTTCGCTATGTGAGCTTGTATCAAAAGTTAGATATATTTTAGTTGTACCGTCAGTAGTTTGAAGGTATGATACAAAATCTTCATCAGCACCGTAGTCGTGTATTTCTCCTAATCCACCTGCGTCAATGTCACTAAAGTTAAAAAGTATATCATTAGTAGTTACGTTTGTGATTAGTAATAGTTCGTTTAGATCGTACTTTCCTTGTATTTTTACATATCCTACAGTGTTTTCTTCTATAGTTCCAAATGCACTTATTCCGTTTGTAATTACAGCAATTGTTTGATTTACAAGTGTTTGCAATTTAGTTGCTGCCGCAGTTTCGGCTGTTTTTGTAGTATCAATAACTTGTGAAACTGCACCTAATGCAGAATATGCAGTATTAGTTAAAATATAATCATCTATTAATTCACCAATAAATGCATGTGTGTCAATTTCAGGTAATCTGTTACCGTCAACTTGAGCAACACCGTTATCCCAATAATATTTTACAGTGTTGTATAATTTATAATTTCCATCATAACGTAAGTCATTTAAATATGCATCAATTACATATCCAACATCTCTTTCGCATTTTGCTTGATTATAGGTATAATTTTCGTCCCATGTTACGTCATCAATTATAGAATTTTTTGCATTAACAATTGAAACTCTAGCTGCTTGAAGTTCAGAACTTGCCCAGCCAGTTGAAGGTGCAACTTTTGTAGGTAGAGCACCTGTTCCATTTTCTACAACGTCAGCCACTATATCAATTAAGTTTGCAGCAGCAGTTCCAATTGTTGCTGTTACTGTTCCACCTGTTAAATTTTGTGTTTCAGTATTACCTGAAGACGGAGTAATTGATTGTCCTCTTACAATTTCGTCTATAATATTTTGTAGTCGTCTATATGCTGCAACTGTTTGTGCTTGATGTTCGGCTGTAATTCCTGTGTTACCTTGTGCAGAATAGTAATTGAAGAATTTTGCACTATCGTAACTAGCACTATTTCCTGTGTAAATTATATCGTAAGCAGCAGCCCATAGTGCATATTTAACATCACGAGAACATTTATCAACATCATGATTATGATTTGGATAGTTGTTGTCCATCCAGGCATTTATTTCAGCTTGTAAAAATGTAATGTTATTTAAAATTCTATTCTTAGCATCTATTCTTTCTTGTGTAGCATTTGTAGGATTTGGTAAATTTAGTGGACTAGCAACATCTCTTCCATTTCTAGAAATATTTACAAGCTCAGTCCAAAAAGTTTGACTTCTAGTAGTTGCTGTTGCGTCACCTGAAACGGCAGACAGTGCGTCGATAGCAGTTTGTGTTCTTGTAAAAGTTCTAAATACAGTTTCTGACAGATCTAAACTATTAACTTCTGTAAGACCTAAAAATATTGCATTATAGTTAGTTCCTAATGCAATGTCATATGCTAGACCGTCAATTATATATCCTATATCACGTTTACATTTTACAGCATCAATTACTTCTTGTGCAATATATGCTGTTGTTTCTGATTGAATAAATTGTTTATTTTGTTCAAGTAATGAATAAGCATTAGGATAAAGATTTCCTGTTCTGCTCATTCCGGGTTTGAATACATAATTTTTTACTAGTGTCTTTGCCATTTCTTATAATCCAAATGCTATTGCCAATGCTGTTGCAGTCTTATCGACATATCTTCTATTTGTAACATCATTTTTAGTTACTGGTTTATCTATAACCGAAGCCGATGTAAAAGCTGCGGTGGACGGAGTAGTTTGACCAATTGTTGTGCTATCAATAGTGCTTGTTTCAATAGTACTGTTATTTATAGGTATCGCTAATCCAGTACTGTCAATTTGTCCTAAATAAGTTCTATTGTTTTTTATTACTATTCTATTTGCAGCATCAATTTCTAAATTAGTAGTTGACGAAAGACTGCTAATACCAACTCCGTTAACATCAATGCCGTTTGTAGCTACATAACCTTCTACAAATAAATTTTCTCCTATGCCAACGCCACCTGCAACTGTTAATGCTCCGGTAGACGGACTTGTAGATCCTGTAGTACTTGTAACATCAATCTCGCCAAACAAACCGTTTGGGTCTGTTATTAAGATTGTACCTATAATTCCGCTTGCAAAATCTCCGTAATAAAGAGTATCAGGAGCAGTAGAAGAAATTGTAATAAGTAAAGATCCTGACTGTTTTCCTTGGGCTTCGTTTTCTTCAGTAACTGTTCCGTCTGTTGCAGTGTGTGTTAAGCCATCGTTGTAAAGAGTTCCTGATAAATTGCTGTATATATTAAAGTTATACAGATCTAAATCTAAATTAAATGTGTATCTTGTGTTTCTTTTTAAATTTAATGATTCGTTTTGGGTTGTACCATTGTTAACAACATAATATCCAGTTTCGTCTGTAAAAGAATAGTCAGATGCGCCAGTTCCCCCAGTGCCGCCTCCGCCTGCACCAGATGCAATAATACTTGTTGCAACAATGTTTCCTTGACTGTCGACTTCAAATCCTGGACTTTTAAATCCGTATTGTGACTGAAAAGGTTTGTTAACTACTGGCATCAATATCTCCGCGTTTAGTATATTTATGCAAAATATTAATCCGAAAGATTTTGATAATATGTTGCGCTAAACATTGCTCTTGCACCTGCTTTAGAGGGCTGAGCCGGACTCACAAGCAGTTTGAATGTAGATAAATTAACTTCGGCTGTAACAGTTATTAAGTCATCTCCTGTGTTTGATCTAGCAAAAACAGTTATGCCTGCATCATTTGGAGATGCAACTACTATTGCTTTTACAACTTCTTTGTCGGCTCTATTATGATCAACAACAATGGTATACTCAGCACTAGCAAAATCGCCAACATGCCACTCATCTAAAACAGTATTGCTATAAACTTGTTTCCAGTTATTTTTATATGAAAACTGAGTGTTGTTAGTTAGTCTTAGTGTTCCGTGAAATCCTTTAGTAAAGAAATTTTTAAAGTCCATTGAATTTTCCTACAGTCATTTATATAATTATTTATCGTAAAAATTTATAAGTAAATGCATACGGAGATCTGAATGTTTTTTAAAAAACCAATAAAATTAACAGCATACACACATGATTTAAGTGTTTATAACAACTGTCAGTTAAACTATGGAGACAAATTACCTAAGCCTTCTTTTTTAAAAAATATGCAAACTGCTATTAAAACATGGAATGAAAGAATTGGCCTTTTTGATAAGGTAGGTACAGTAGCAGTATGTCCAGGCGTAAGAGAATTTCTTTCAAAGCCAATACATCTTAACATGTGGGCAGAAGTTGATATTAGAATTAATCCCGACGGATCTTGGAGTAGTACATGTCAATCTAGACCAGAACTAGGAACTGAAATTTCTCAACACCACGAAGATCAATGGAGGGGGATGTATCCCGGAAAGCGCATAGCTTTAAAATTGTCAAATCCTTGGAAGTTGGTATCAACGGATGACATTTATTATGTGTTTACTGAATCTCATTATAGTACAAGCTATTTTAGAGAAAAGGGTATCTGGATATCTCCCGGTGTTACTAGTTTTAAGTGGCAACATGCTACTAACATACATTTAAATTGTCCTGTTAAAGACGAACCATATGTTATAACATTAAAACACGGTATGCCTCTTGTATCATTATTTCCTTTGACGGAAAGAAATGTAGATTTAAAATGTAAAAAAGTAGATTATAATACATGGGGCGAAATAGGAGAACATTTTCCTAGAGTACCAGTCGGAAAATATTTTAAACAGGCCGGATATAAAAAATGAAGACAGTTTATTGGGCACCGTGGGACTTCAAAGACATGTACACTGAAATGTTTTTAGCATACAGTGATCCTGTAAATGTTTTTCATGACCTAAGTAAAAAAATTAACAAAGAAAATAAAATGGATAATTTTTTAAACTGTCCGGCTTTTGTAAACGTGTCTAAAAATACATTTATGTTTACTAGTCCTACTAATGTTGATTTAACATTTTTAGATGATCGTATTAGGAATAATATGTCTGAACATATTCCTTTTAACCAAAAAACATTTATATATAAATCTCCTTCGTTATTAAATGCACGAACAGTTAGACTAGCAGCAAACTGGATATTTTTTAGTGAAGATGATTTGTTTATTGAGTCTATGCACCCTTACATGCATGAAACTTCTGTAACTAACTATGGATTTTATGTTCCAGGATCATTTAATATTAGTAAATGGTTTAGGCCGCTTGAATATGCGTTTCAAATGAAAGAAGGATGTAACGAATTTAAAGTTTCACAAGGCGACCCTTTATTATACGTTAAATTTAATACAGATGAAAAAATTGAACTAAAAAAGTTTAATTTATCTGATAAACTATTTGATATGTCAATGAGCTGTGTTCGATTAAAATCTTATTGGCGACAACGTCAGTTATCAAAATTATATGACATCTTTATTCAATCTAAAATGAAGAAAAATATATTAAATGAAATAAAAAATAACTTAATGTAGGTATCAAATGGCATATGAACAACTCTTTCCAACTATCATTTATAGAAATATTATTGAAGAAAATCTTCGTTTAGAATTATTAGATCTATGTAATTTTTATGTTAATCAAACAGACGAGACTCTTTTAAATATTAAAAATTTTAAAAGCACACTTCATGCAGAAACTAATTTAAAAGATGAAGTTAATTCTCATCCAACAGTTATTAAAACATTTGATATTATTAAACAATCAATAAAAGAATTATTGACTGCTAGAAGACAGCCTTATTTTGAGGAAGATTTATCTCCTTTTGGATTTTTTAGTGATATGCACAAAGGCGCATATTTGAGAAAACATGCACACAGAGATTGTATGTTTAGTGGCATAATATATTTAGAAATAGGAGATGATGTACCTCCATTAGTATTTCATGATCCAAGACCGTTTACAAATTTTGAGCCTACTAGATATCAAACTATTCCGGTTATTCCAGTTTATCCTCAGGAAGGATCAATACTTATATGGGATCACTGGTTAGAACACGAAGTTTATCAAAAAGAAAACGATAACCCAAGAAAATCGTTTACATTTAATATTTAGGAAAATTAATGGACAAAGGCTTTAAAGAAACATTATTATGGTTAGAAGTTCCAATACATATGTGGGAATTTACTTTAGAAGATAATGACGAATATAAAGTACAAGATTTACATTCTGAAGTTGAACAAATAATTAGAGATGTTGGAGACGTTAGAAAAAAAGAAACTAATGTTAAGGCCCATATGACTAGTTGGTTAATGACCGAATATAAACCATTTAAGTACATTTGTGATCACGTTGAGAAAGTTATACAAGACTGGCATCGAGAAAAAACAGACCTTGAGTTAAAAACTTTTATGACAACATGTTGGGGTGCTATCTATAAGCGAGGAGATTATAGTGAGCTTCATGCACATGTTCCTGCACTTTATAGTTGGGTTTATTACGTTAAAGCTGACGAAGAAGCAGCTTCATTAAACTTTCCTAATAAACCTGGCATACAATACAAGCCAACTCCTGGTACTGGTATAATTTTTCCTGGATGGCTTGCACACGAAGTCCCAACTCACAACAGCGATAACGAACGTATTATAGTCGTAGGTAATGTCGAAGGAACTGGTGCGGTAAGTTATCCTCAACGCACCTTTACTAATGTTACAGGTTAGTTTTTAAACGTAATTAATTTATTATACTCAGGTAGGTATAGATATTCAATTTCGCTATTAGCTAATGTTCTAATAGCATCGTCTAATGTTTCTACTAATGGTTCACCGCCTAAGTTAAAACTAGTATTAAAAATAATCGGAACACCTGTACGATCTTTAAATGTTTTAATTAAATTATAATAATTAGGATTAGATTCTTTTGTTACTGTTTGTATACGACAAGTACCATCTACGTGAATAATTGAAGGAATTTTTTCTTTAACTCCTTCTTTACAATTTACAGCATACATCATATATGGAGTGTCATCCATTCCTCGTAAATCAAACCAATCGTGTACGTCATCCTGTAAAATAGATCCTGCAAATGGTCTAAAATACTCTCTACGCTTTACTTTATTAACATGATCTTTACCGTTAGGATCAGTTGGATCATATAGTATACTTCTATTACCTAATGCTCGAGGACCTGCTTCTGAACGTCCTTGAAAACAAGCAACAATATTTTTTGAAGTGATTAAATCAATAATGTCTTCGTTTGTAGCATCTGAAACTTCTGCATTATATTTTTCTGCTGTTTTAATAATCTCTTCGTTTGAATAATCATATTCAAAACCAAGATATAATCCGTCTGTTGAATGATCAACTGTTTCGTGTTCAGATACATCTTTGTAAACTAATATAGCTGCACCAATTGCAGTTCCTGCATCATTACTAATTGGCTCAACATAAAAGTTAATTCCTTCATCTTTTAGTTGTTCTAAGTAATAATAATTTGCAACACAATTTAATCCGTAACCTCCAGAAAAGACAACATTTTTACACCCACTATCTTTAACTGCTTTTCTTATAAGATCTAATGATGCTTTTTGCGTTTGTGTTTGTAATGCATATGCTAAGTCTCTTCTATTTTCTAAATGAGTTAGATTTTCGCCTTCATTAACTACGTGATTATTAAAGTATTTGTAATCAGCATGATTTATATATGCGCCATTTGGATATGTGGGTTTTATGAAATTTCTGTTAGATAATCCAGTCATGCTATTTTTATCAAACAATGGCGGGATTTCATCATTTTCTTTACCATAAGGAAAAAGTCCCATAGTTTTTCCGGCTTCGATAAAATCAAATCCACAGAATTCAGTTACTGCTTCATATGTTTTAACTATTCCGGCATGATCGCTCAAAATACATTCAAACTGAGATTCTAATCCTTCAAAAAATTGCTCGCCGCTTTGCATTTTATGAATAGTTGGCATTGGATCTGTACATCCAACATGCTTATATAAGGTTGTAAATGCATTAGGATACTCACATTTATAAATACTTTCTGTTTCCCATCCTCTAGCTGCATGACGTTCGTTTACCGGAAACGACATGACGGAGCCTGCTCCGTCAATAACAACTGCTACAGCTTCTTCAAAACCTGATCTATAAAATGCACATGCTGCATGTAATTTATGATGAATATTTCCAAGATTTACAACTTGACTATGCTCAGTTGCTGATATTTGATTTTTATGATCAAGTAGTCCTAGTTTTAAAGCAAATGCTGTGTATATGTCTACTCCTGAAAAATCTGCTATTACTGACTTAGTATCTAATGTAGTATGTGCAATTACTAAGAAATCTATTTTATCAGTATATTCTTTAATTTTATTCATTGTAAGTAGAGGAGTACCGTCATACTTATGTCGGCTTAGCCGCTCTTCTTCGATTGCAAAAATTACTTTACCGTTTTTTAAAAGGCAGACTCCTGCATTATGACCTCTAGTTATTCCAGCAATCCAAATATCTTTTTTCATAGTTATACTTTATCCTCAATATCTTTAATAATTTTTTTAATGATATCATTTATTTCATCGTCAGTAAAATCCATACAAGTGTCATTTACTCTATTAGTTATATCGCCATCGACTCCTCGTTCACCGATTCGTATCGGAAAATATCTAATTTCAGTGTTTGGTTTTCGTAGTATTTGAAAATAATCTTTATAAGAAGTATTTTCTGCAAAAGTACTTCCTAAGATTACAGTTCCAGGTTTGTCAAAGGCTTTTGCCATATGTTGTCCAACACTATCACATCCAATAAAATAATCACACGCTTCGATAATTGCAGCCCATTGTCTTAAACTTGTTTGAACTTTAAACGTAGTATCATCTACTTCGTTATTTTCTCCCATGTAAATAACATTATATTTTTTATGCAATTCGTCAATGATTTTTTTGTATGATGAAAGAGTTAAAGATCTACTCATTACATCAATTACTTCATTGTGTTTAGGCTCAGCTGATCTGCCAAACGGTTGTATTACAATTGTTTTTTCTTTACCTTGATGTTTTTTTGCATTAACTATAGCATCAAGTGCATTAATTTCTTCTTGCTTGTTTAAAACAATTTTTATATTTTCTAAATCAGTGTGATCCTCGGACCCATTTATTAGATAATCAAATGCTTCTATTAAATGCCTTTTTTGATTATAGTAACCATGATCTCTATACGGTTCTGGAGAAATTAATTCGTTAGGTTTTATGTAATCTTCAAAAACACCTTTGTGTTCAGGAGTAAATGTTAAATCTTGTAATTCTGGAATACCTACAAAAAAATCTAAACCACTTTCGGTAAAGATGTAAAAATTAGGACCATTATTTTTATAATATTTTAAAAGTGCTGGTATAGCACAAAGTACTCTTCCGGCTCCGCCATTAATAGCAAAAACTTTTTTCATGAAAAAACCTATCTAACTAGTTCTATACATTTAGTTATGCTAAGATAGTTAGATAGGTTATAGGTTTTGGCTTATACGCCAAGTACAGATTTCATATGTGCTACCCAAGAAGCTTGATCTGCTTCGACTATTCTTAAATGTGCAATATAGTCAGCTTTTTCTTCATCTGGTAATATAACATATTCTATAGTGTGTTCCATATCAGTTCCTTCTAAGAACGTAATAGGTTCTGGAAAACGTACAATTTGTGGGTCAGGATCAGTATCACCTTCAACGCCAGCTATTAGTCTACCAGTGTCTGCTAATCTTTCTTCCCATATAGCTAAATTTTCAGCTGTTATATCAGGTACACCTAAAGGGTCTTCTCTAATTGGAATATAAGTTGGTGAAGGATACCGTTTAGCTAATACTTTTCTTTCTTCAAGTGTTAGTTCAGTTCCTTCAACAGGATCGCCTTCTAGATCAGTAGACATTGCAGCTTGTTCTTCTGCAATTCTATCTCTTTCTGCTTGTTCAGCATCGGCTATCGCTGCGTCTGCGTCTGCTCTAGCTGCACTAATTAACGGTGCAATATCATTATTATACTCATCGCTTCCAGGAACATAAATTGTATTGTTATGCCAATAATTGCCAGGTACACAATCTGGATCTGATGATTCTATCCAAACATTACCGCTACTACTAACCAATGTTGCATCTGTTTCTGTAGCAACTATTATGTCAATTCCGTAAGCGTTTTCTTCTGTTCTAAAATACATTAATAATTACTCCTTAATATACAACAACAACTGCGCCGCTGCCACCTGTTGGATACAATCTATTGCCTCCGCCACCTGCACCTGCAGCTTGTTTACTTGTTGCTCCATAGCCATATTCAAAATCTACTACATTGCCGCCGTTTCTTGCTTTAAGTGTTGATAACGGAATTACACTAGTATGCGACGGTTTTAAAGAATCGCTATCTTTAGAATACCCTAGAGTATAGTACAATGCACTGCCACCGCCATATAAGTTTTCCATTGCAGCACAAGGCCAACTACTTATGTTAGTTCCGTAAATAAAGGTGAAATGGTCTTGGCTAAATCCTATATAACAAACAATAGTAGTCGATTCACCAGTGCCTGATGATGCTGTAACTTCTGGAGCCATAATATGTACATCACTTACTCCGTTGTGTCCGTTTGAATGCGAAGCACCTGATTCTGCACCTATTCCTACTGGACAGTTTGTAACAGCAAAATCGTCATAACTTGACGGATACATTTGTCCGCCGCCGCCACCGCCAGCTGATTTAGCAAACTGTGTTACACCAGCGGCGCCGCCGCCTCCTCCGCTATTTGAACAAAGGTATACATTATTACACATTCTTTGGCAAATACAGTTTGACCACGGCATGTTGTAATAACATTGTCCGCCGAATACGTTATGATATGTAACTAGACACAAGCAAGGAAAGTTTGTTTCGCCGCCCCAGTAGAAACAACATCCACATGTTCCGCCGTTTAGTGTACTATTATTTGGTTTTAAATAACCAATAGTGCAAACACAATTATATCTTGTTCCACCAAAATTATAGTCATAACCTGAATAATATGTATTTGTACAAGTACAACCTTCAAGACCGCCGCCTGCTCCGCCGGAACCATTTGCTACTAATGATCCATCTATTGTTGCATCTTCTCTAAAGTAAGGAATGAATACGCCGTCACCGCCGTCTCTATTAATATCGCCGCCAGTTGCTGTACCGCCTGAGTTAAAATAACCGTTAATACAGTTTCTATATCCACATACAGGAAGATCAAATCCTAAACTTACCGGGTTATCGTTTGAATCATCTCTAGCTATTGCATTACCTACACAGTTCCAAGAAACTGCTGTTTCTGTTGCATTGTTTGCTGTTACTGTTGTACTTCCGATGCTAATACTACTTGCTGTTAAACCTCCGCTTGAACCAACATTAATCGTCATTGATTGCCCTGGTGCAATATCTGTAAGAGTTTTTTCTGCATAGCCGCCTCCGGCACCAGTTAAGTGTCCTACCATATTAATACAATAATCTGATCCTGGAACTGCAACGCCTGAGCAACAAGCAGTACTTTCAAAACAAAACTCTGTTGTTCTATAATTACTACCTGCGCCAATTACAAATACTTTAGCTTTACTAATTCCTGCAGGAACAGTCCAGGATGTAGTTCCTGGTGTAGTGTAAACTTCGGCACGTGCAAAACTAGCTTCTGTGCTACCGCTGCCTGAACCTGATATAAATCTTCCCATAATTAAATCCTTACGCTGTACTTGTTGTTATTCCATAAACGACTGCATTAACGTCTGTAGCACTTGATCTTACTACTACACGTTGATCGGCTCCTACAACCACTCCAGTTCTTTCAAGAACCCCTTTTGGTCCTATGCCTACATCGTATTCTATATATTCTGCTGCTGTTGGTGTATCTGCATCACTGACAGCAACTCTTATTGTAACTGTACTTCCACTTCTGTTAACAACGTTAATTGTCGTAACAGCAAAGGTACTCGATGGCGCAGTATACACAACAGTATCTATATTTGCTGCTAAATTTAATGCTCCTAATTTACCCGACATTTTACTTTTTCTCCATTATCTTGATAATAAGTAGTTTAACGCTAACGGGGTTCCAGATATTCCACCTTTGAAATTAGCCTTACTAACTATGTTTATCGTACCATCTTCTACATGACTAATACTATTTAGCGAGATAAGGATCGAACCTGCTTGAACGCTGTTAACATTTAGATTACTTCCGCCGCCACCAATTTGTGACTGTATATATGTTCTGATTGCTTTTTGTGTTGGAACAATACTATCTGAGTTTGCAGCAAATGTTCCATCTGTACTGAATTCATTAATAGCAGTGTTTGAACTACCTAGTGTAACTGTACCTAGTTGCAATTCTTGTAGACCTGCTAAGTTAAACGCATCGGCATTCAATGTTGATTTACCTGTTGCTTGTTCAACACTAAACAATTCGCCAACTCGGAAGTTACCATCTTGGTCAGTACTTGTATAGAATACTCGTCCACCGCCTGACTCACTAGTTTCTTTAGTTGCGTCTGGTTCGTATGCAGGTGTATTTGGATAGTTAGTATCACCAAAACTACCAGTACCAATATCTAAGAAATCGTGTCCTGTTAGACGTACTTGTGAATAACGAATTCTAACTTCTAGTGCATCTCCGTGTTCTGGTGCAAGAGGGATACTAACTTCTGGACTTAACTGCAATGTTGCAGTATAAGGGCCGTTGCCTAGCAATCCTGTTACGTTAACTAATTTATAGAATGTACTGTTTCCTGCAAATGTAATGTTTGCACCTTCTTGAGGAACATCTGACAAACCTTCAACGTTGACATATCTTCCGTCTTGATACATATCTGCATAACCGTCACCAGTTATTTGACATTCTGCGTTTTCCCAATCTTGTCCTCTATCTAGCCAGTTTGGCTGTGCTAGAGCTCCGTTACTTGTTCTAACAGTCCATGTACCGTCAACAGTATTACTAGGATCTGTTACAGTTAGTGTTGGAGTTGTAGTATAACCTGAACCTGGTTCAATTATACGTATTGCAGACAGTTGTCCACTTTGTGATTGTGCTCTTACAAATGCAGGAGTTGCATTTTTCTGATATTGTGCAACTGCATTTGTGCCATCACCGCCTACAACAACAAACGTTCCTTCTGCACCCGGATTTCCAAATGCAACACCTCTGTGATTGTTAGTGTATGTTAGTGTAGAGCTTGTCCATTTTAAAGCATCTTGTGTAGTAGCAGCAACTTGTCCAGTTGTATTGTCGATTGCTAAGAATGAACCTTGTCCGTATGCAATTCTACTCCAATCAGCCGATGCAGGTAATGTACTTGCATACCAAGTTACACCATCTAAACTATATGCACCAGCGTTAGTTCCTGTAGCAACAGCAATGAATCTTCCGTTACCAAATGCTATACTTGACCAGTTTGATGAAGAAGGTGTAGTTATTCCAGTAGTCCAAGAAGTTCCTGAATTTTCAGTATATGCAACATTATTTGCTCCTGCTGCTAGTGCTACAAATTTTTTCAATCCATAACCCAATGCAGTATAGCTCGAACCAATACTTGGCAAGTTAGTAACACCTGTCCAAGTTGTTCCATCTGTTGATAATGCAACGTCACCTGCTGCACTAATTGCTATAAACTCTTCATTAAATGTATCAAATGCTATATCTACCCAATCTGCTGATGCAGGTAGCGTCATTGCATTCCAGGTTGCTCCGCTATCAGCACTGTAAGCACCTGCTGTTCCTGTTGCTGTTGGAAGCGTTACGAAATAGCCTGTTCCGCCAATGTTGCCGTATTCAATGCTATCCATACTCGCTGGTGCTGCACCACCTGCATTAAATATTTGACCGCCAGGTGTCCATGTACCTCTTGCTGCTGATACTGCTGTTGCAGTACTTGTATTTGATACTGCTACCCAAACATCATCACCATATGCAACGTCTGTCCAAATATCTGTTGTATTATTTGCGCCTGTTGGGAAGCTACCTCCATTATAACTTACTGCATCAGGTGCCGAAACTGTTACTCTAGGTTCAACACTGTATGTTGATGCACTATTTGGAGCAACAATCGGTTTTCCAGCAAGGATTTGATCCCAACCTGGTGCATCATCCGATTCTCTAAGAATTGTTGCTACTTTTGTACCTGAGTTGTATGTATTAACATAACCATACTGACCAGCGCCTTGTCCTGTTTTAATAAACACTCGCATACCTACATATGCGCTCGATGGTGCTGTTTCAGAACCTGCAAGTGTAATACTTGTAGTTGTTCCTGTTTGTGCAGTGTTTTCAGATTGTCTATAGTCTTCGCCAACTGTTAACATTCTAATTTCACTAATTGCATCGTCTCTGATTTCATCTGCTATAAAATCTTGATCATAACCAATTCCAGTAAAATCAAAAACATTATTTTTTGTAGTGTATGCAGTACCTGCATTTCTGTATTCAACTACTAATATATCTGAAGAATCTGTAAACACTCTTCCAACTTGAGCTTCATATGCTCTGTTATTAACTGTACCTGTGATAGGTGTTTCTGTACTATCAACCCCTTCAGCAACTGAACCAAAGTCACCGTAAGAGTTGTTACCATTTGTAGCACGAATCTTGCCACCATTTTCTGATAGATAACCAATATGGTTATAGTAACAGAATACAGATACAAGTTCTGCTCTTCCTAGGTTTGTTACCCAATAACCAATACCGTCGCTTAATACTTGTGTAAAGTCGTTAGCAACAATTGAATCATTACCACCAGCGTGTAGATCACCGTCTACTTTACATCCTACACATGCAGTACCAAATGTTGTAACGTTTTGTACATAAGGTGATCTTGTGTTAATCCATACTCTATCATCATTTGGACCCCAGCCTGGATCTAATGATGTGTAAGATCCTGCACTTGGTCTACTTGTTCCGTATGAATTTGCTGCACCTAGTGTACCTGTTAATCCTGCAATAGTACAGTTACGTAATCCGCAGCCGTCTCTTAAATAGAACATGTCTTGTTCTAAAGATCCATTAACTGCATTTACATAAAGTTTAGCTGCTGTTAATGCACGATAGTTACCTGTATAAATTAGATCATATTTAATAGCATCAATATATCTGTTTACATCTCTTGCACATTTTTCTGTATCATAGACATATGCAGGATATGTAGTTGCAATATATGCTAGTATTTCAGCTACAATAAATGTTCTATTTGCTTCAATACACTCTACAGCAAATGTATAATCTGTATGTGTTTGAGGTGTATTTGTTCCTGCTAGTGTTGGTGGCGATCCAGCTGCATTTAGTTCGTCATCTATATAATTGTATATATCAAGTACAATACTTTGTGCGGCTGTACCTGCTGCTGCTGCGCCTGCAGGGCGTGTTGTTACTTGTGATTCTGCGTTTCCTGCGTCTGCTGTAATTGCAACGTTTTGTGCAATATCGCCAATAATAACTCTTAGTCTATCAATAGCATCTAAACTGTAAGGAACATCTGCTGGTGCTACAAGAGATCCTGCAGGTTCTATTCTAGTTGAACGTAATTCGTCACCTACAACTGCTGTGCCTTCTGGAACAGACATTGGAAGAGTTTCTTTATACAATCCTGTTTTAACAAATATTGTGTTATTTGCTTTAATTTCTGCTGGAATATCTGTAGGTGCTTGATCATTTAACGCATCAATAATTATGTTAAGTAAATTATTAAGTGTACCTTGATCATCTGCTTTTTCTTTTAGTGTAGCATCAATTTGCTGTGTTATAGGTGTTACTACACCATTAGTTGTTTGATAATTAACTGCCGGTGCTGCGTTTGAAATCACTGCATCAATTAATTCTTTAAGGTATACTAAAGAAGCTGCTAATTGTTCATACTCGTCTTGGATTCCAACTACTAAACTTCCTCCGTTAAAGTATGAAAGAGCTGCTGCTCTAGTTCTAACGTTTCCGCCATGAGAAATGTCCCAAGCTAGTGCATCTGTAATTTGTCCAATATCTCTTATACATTTAACTTTGTCGTCTTGAGTAAATCCATCCCAGATATCTCCCGGAGTTGCGTTTGCAATTTGATAATCAACCCATTCTCCAATTTCTGCACCCATAAAGCTTCTATTAAGTTGTAATAATTGTTTTGTACCAGTGCTGTTGTGACCGTCTTCAACTCTTTCACATGCATAGCGTACAGAAGCAAATGGTTTATCTAGTGTATAACCATAATCGAGAGCGTTTGCGCCACCGTCAATACTTACATAGAATACATTATTAACTTTTCCAAATTCTGACCATGAAAGATTACTTCCATCAACTTTTAGTACTTCGCCGTCGTTACCAATAGGAAGACGTGCAGGACCTGCACCAGAATAATAAACAATGTCGCCGTCTGTTGTTAATACTGTAGTTTCAGCGCCGCCAACTAATTGGTTCCATACAGATCCAACTAAGTCTTGATCTGGTCTATTTTGCTCTACAGTTTCATCGGAAGTATGTTCTGAAATACATATATAACTTGAATTTGCATATCTTACTAGGTCTCCAGTATCATAATATGTGCCATCTGCCCAGTTGCCTTTCCAGTATTGTCCAGAATTTAATCTTTCCCATTCTATGCTTGGAGGTCTAGTTCCAACTACATCTGAAACACACAAATATGTGTATCCACCTACTCTTACTACATCGCCTACTTGATAGTTTGTTGCATTATTGTAGTCGCCTTCAAAATTAAATCCTGTTGAGAATAAATCCCAATCTGTTTGTCCTGGAGCAGTTGGTGTTGTACCTGTGTGATTAGTAATTGCTGCATATTGATATCCACCGTAGTTTACAATATCACCTGCTTGATATGCTGTAGCAATATTCCAGCTATCTTCAAATTCTAAACCTTCAACAAATTGTACCCAATTTGCAGAATCAACTGTAAAATCAGCAGCATCGGCAGTATGTCCTATGGTACTTAACCAAAGTCCGCCACCTTGTTTTACAACATCGTTTAGTTTATATCTTGTTGCTCCTGTCCAAGTGCCTTTATAATCAAAACCTAAATTTAGTGTATCCCATTTAGCAGAGTCGTCTTCTAAACCTAAAGTTGTTGTATTAGCACTAGTATGACCTTCAGTACATATGTACAAACCTGCGCCGTACTTTACAAGATCACCTACTTTATAATAAGTTGATATTGTCCAATCACTTTTCCAATCAAATGACGAAGTAGCAAAAACGTCCCATTTTGATTGATCAAGTTCGAGTGAACTTTGTGACATATGCCCTGTAATACATATATAAACACGAGCACCGTATTTTACTAAGTCTCCAATTTGGTACTGTGTACTAGCTAGCCAATTGTTTCTCCATGATTGGCCATCTGTCATCATTTCCCATTTATTAGTTGCTAAATCTAAATTAAAATCTGATAATGATGTGTGTCCTGTCACACAGATATACGTACGACCGTTTACTAAAACCACGTCGTCCACATAATAAATTGTAGAACTTACCCAATCGTTTTTCCAAACAAATCTAATTCTACCTAGTTTAAACTCTGCCATCGTTTACTCCAAAAGTTTGTATCGCGCTATACATATTTATTCTATTTCAATAAGAAGAGAGATGCAGTTAACATATCTCCTTGAACACCTTCTTCAAAATTAGTTATATTTTCAAAATTGACTACACCGCCGCTGCCGCCGATTTCATTAACATTCAATACTGTTATGTTACCTGCTAACAATCCGCTCACAACTAGGTCTGCACCACCACCGCCAATGAGTGATTCAATATAACCTTTAATTGCTTTTTGTGTCGGAACAACATTGTCTGAATTTGCTGCTAAATTAATATCTGTACTAAATTCTCTAACTACAGCATTTGTTCCGCCTAAGATTATACCACCAATTCTTAATTCAGTCAGTCCTGATAGTTCAAAGTCATCTGCGTTTAGTGTAATAACTCCAGTCGCCTGGTCTACCTTAAACAATTCTCCAACTCGGAAGTTACCATCTTGGTCAGTACTTGTGTAGAATACTCGTCCGCCGCCTGCTGCTACTGCTTCACTTGGCTGGTCTGGATTATTGTCAGTAGTATATCCAAACAAATATCTAGCCGGATAATCTGTATCATCAAAACTACCAGTACCAATATCTAAGAAATCGTGTCCTGTTAGACGTACTTGTGAATAACTTTCTCTAATAGTAATGTCTGTCCCGTGTGCAGGTGATGTAATAGCCTTTAAATAAGGAGTTATTTTTAAACTTGCACTATAGTTAGGAGCACTACCTGTAACATTTAATACTTCAACAACACTATATAAATTATCATTTCCAGCAAATTCAAGGTTAGCACCCGGTCCTGGTAATAGAGTTAAATTTGAAACAACAATATCACCATCTGATGGATATTCGTCAGCATAACCAACACCAGATATTGTAGCAAGATATGCTGATTGATAACCCGTTCCTCTATTTGTCCACGTAGGTTGTGCTAGTACACCGTCTCCTATTCTAATAGTCCAACTACCGTCAGTTGTGTTATTAGGATCAATTATAGTAATATTTGGCGGTGATGCTGGATTGTATGTTGATCCTGGATCTATAATTCTAAATTCTCCTAAACCGCCACCGGAAATAAACAATCTAACAAATGCAGTATCGCCGCCTCCGATTGGTGCATCAACAATTACTCTAGGTTCAATTCTATATCTAGACGTAGAATCAGGAGCAACAATTGTTCTTCCAGTAACTACATGATCCCAACCATTGGAATCGTCTGATTCTTTTAAAACACCCATTATTTTTGTAGCATCGTCGTAAGTATCAATGTAGCCATACTGGCCTGCGCCTGCACCTGAAAGTATAATAATTCTCATACCTTGATATTCTGTTAGTGTGTTTTCGTCAGCACCTGATATTACAATGCCTCCAGCAATTGTGCCGCCGTCTTGTGCGTTACCTTCTACTTGTAAATAATTACTTCCTAGATTGTTATCTCCTTGACCGTCAAGTCTAATTTGGAAAATACCGCCGTCCTTAACATTAGGAGATGCTACTGCTGCACCAGTACCTGCGCCTGTAAATGTATATGTAGTTGTGTTATCGTACGCTTGTCCAGCGTTGGTATATTGTAATGCTAAGATTTCGTTACCGTCAGTTAATATTTCACTAACAATTGCTTCTCCGGATCGGTTGTTAACTGTTGCTGTAATTGGTGTTTCGTTTGCATCAACGCCTTCAGCAGATGATCCAAAATCTCCGTAAGAGTTGTTGCCGTTTGTTCCTCTAATTTTGCCACCGTTTTCTGCCAAATACCCAACATGATTATAATATGTAAATACTGAAACAAGTTCAGCTCTAGCATTATTTGTTACCCAAACACCAATTCCGTCACTTATAACTTGTGTAAAGTCGTTAGCAACAATTGAATCATTGCCGCCATTGTGCAAATTACCATCAACTTTTAAACCAGTAACTGATGTTCCAAATGTTGTACAGTTTTGAACATATGGAGATCTTGTTTTAATCCATACATCTTCGTCATTAGGACCTTGACCAGGGTCAAGACTTACAAAACATGCGTCTGTTAAAGGGCGTTTTGTAAAATATTGATTTGGTGGGGTCTGGGTGTCAAACATTCCGGACATTGTTAAGTTTCTTATGCCACTACCGTCTCTTACTCTAAACATAGTTGAAGCTTCATATCCTTCTGCTGGTTGTACTTCAACAGCTCTTAATTCGTCTCCTATAATAGCAGTTCCAGCTGGAACTACAATAGGTAGTTGTTCTTTATAGACACCTGTTGAAACAAACACAGAAACATCTTGGACTCTTTGCGATTTAAAGTCATATGTTATTCCACTAGCTTCAACTGTTTCGTCTTTGAAAGAGCTAAACTGTCTAAGTAATTCATTGTGTAATTGCAAAGCGGCTGCTTCGTATCCTGCTAGTATAGTATCATTTTCGCTTTCATTAGTAACATACTTACGCCAGTATTGACTCCAAGCACTAGCATCTGATGATTGGATTGCTCCGTTACCGGTGATATCTCCAAATGCAAACCCTGTGTCAGGATTTGTTGATTCTAGAATTCCTCTAATAACTGTTGCATCAGGAGTAGGATTACTTAATGCAATTGCTATTAATAAGTTTCCAAGATCATTGCCGTCAAACTCGTCAATATAATTCCTATTATTTAAAATATGGTCACATGCAAATCTTATAGTTTTAAATGGACTGTTTATACTTGTGCCTCCACCATTTAAAGCACTATCTAGTCCTGTTGATGCAGAAACATAATATACATCAGGAACATAATCAAAGTCTGCCCATTCAAGTTGCGTCCCGTTTAAACTAGAAAGTATTTGTCCAGAATTTCCTCTTGCAAATCTTTGTTTGTTTAATGTGCCAGCGTCATTAATATAAGTTATCATGTCGCCTCTAGTTGTCATTACGTTAGTTGTTGCACCTTCAACATGTAGAGACCATGTTGCATCTAACCCTGGAGTATTTGAACCTGTTGCTAAGTGTTTTCCATTAGAAATATAAGTGTTAGAACCATAAGTTGCTAAATCTTCTATTTTGTATTCTCTTCCCTCGGACCATTGTCCTCTCCATTGGCGTCCAGGAACTACTACTTTCCAGTGTGTTGGGCTTGGAGGTTCTATTAAATTATCGTTATCTAAAATTGCTACATACAAGTAACCACTGTGTCTTACAAGATCGCCAACACGATATTCTCTTGTGCTATCAAATGAATAATCTTGGGCAAAGTTGTAGTTTTCACTAACCTGCTGCCAAGTTGCACTATCTGTTGCTTCTGGTCGTGTGTTTATGTTAGATAATTTTGCTCTATACTGATATCCACCATATGATATAACATCACCTATTTGATAGAAAACTCCGCCTGTCCAAGCGTTGTCCCATTCTAACCCATCTAAGTATAACGACCAATTTGAGTAATCATCAGCAAAAGTTGTAGAAACGTGTTGTGTTTCGCACTTCCATATACTAGCTCCTACTTTTACAAGATCAAATATTTTGTAGTTAACATTAGTTGTCCAATCTTGTAAATGATTTACTTGTTGAAATGTAACTTCCCATTTGTTTAGATCAGCTTCAATTCCTTCTAATACTGTAGCAGCACTAGTATGTGCTTCAATACAACGGTATACAGTACCATTATTTCTTACAACATCATTAACAATGTATCTAGCTTCGTTAATCCAGTTGCCTCTCCAGTTGTCTACATAGGCAATGAGTTTCCAATGTAATATATCTGCTTCTAATCCGTTTACTATATCAGCTTCACTGGTATGTTTGTTTATACATTGATAGATATTACCATTATATGTTACAATGTCGTTTTGATTGTATATTATACCGGTTTGCCAGTCGTTTTTATAAACAGAGCCTGTGTTTTGTTTTTCCCAATGTATTTCACTAGTAAAGTCTATATCATTACCCATTCCGGTATGATATTCACAATAGTAATATAATGCTGTAGCATCTTTAGCAACATCTATTCTTACTTCTCTATATGTTGCTGTATTAAATCCCGAAACATATTGATCAGCAGTAACAGGTGCTTTGTCTAGATAATATCTTACTCCATCTAGATATCTAAATCCACTATTAACAAGTGTTCCGTTTTCTAATTGACTAAAGTGTAAAGGATGCGGGTTTGGAGTAGATCCGTTGGCATTTGGAAAGTAAACATTAGATTCATCATCTTGGTTAAAGACATAAGTTATACCTTTTCTTAGATACATTGTAGGATTGTCTCGGCCGTTTAATCTATAAATGTTTCCAGTATCTCCAGCATTACGTGCAACGGTAACAATTACTTCTTGATCGAGTACGCCAAAATCTGCTTCAAATTCTGATTGTGAAGTATGGCCATTTTTACATACAAAAGTAGAACCTCTATGTTGTACAATGTCATCCTTAGTATAACCCGTGGCAGGAGCCCATGCACCTTTCCACTTAAAGCGTATTCTATCTAATTTAAAATTTGCCATTTTTCTTTCCTATGCTTTATTCAATGCCACTTGAAGACGATCCGTCATCATATACATGTTTTTTGTTTACACTTGCAACTAACTCGCCGTCACTGTTAATATAATACCAAATATTTTTATCTGCCCAACGATACTGCTCATAATTAAGATTGCTATAAACAATTTCGTGTTCTACATTTCTACCTTCGTAGAAATCTGAACCTTCTTCAAAATCATCAAAATCGTTTGAGTTATCTCCAGGCTTGTTAATTTGAATTTCTGCGTTTGCACCTTGACCTAGCTGATCCATTTTACCCAAGAACAACTCTCCTTGGTCTGTTCTACGTAGTCCGTAAAAGAATCTGTCTTTTAAAGCTGCTACTATTCCGTCTGCTGTTTCACCCACATAATTCATAATCTTATTCCTTATACAATGTTAACATAACTTACAATTGCATCAACTGCATTATCTTGATCTGCTACAAAATACAACTGATTACTGTTTGCTAAAATTAATTTTTCACCACCATTTAATGCCCTTAGACTTGTGTTTGGCGGTATTACTACGTCTTTTATAAAATAGCCTTCAACACTGGTATCGTCATGAACTAGTACGCTCATATTAACTACGTTGTCTGTTAAGTTTGCAAAACTCATACCAACTACTGTAGCTGTTGTGGCGCTATCTGTTTCGATTGCAAGTATAGGTATTGCTCCTACTTCTTTTACTACTTTATTTTTAAACTGTGTTGCCATCTTATTATCCTAAACTTAAAACAATTTCTAATGCTATATCTTCTGCTGCTGTAAGTGTAATCGAACCCGAAGCACCTGCAACTGACACCCAACTAAACCCGTCATATATTTCCAAATACCTTTGTTGTGTGTTATATCTTACCATTCCAGTTTCTCTATTAGCAGTTGCAGGTCTTTCGTTGTTAGTACCTACAGGAACAACAAAGCCGTTTGTGCCTGCAATCTTAACATATCCAAAACCGGTTTGTGTAAAGTTCATTACACCGTCAACTGCTCTGTTTGTAATAGTAGAATCTTTAAAAGCAAGATCATCTATAACAACTTCGCCAGTACCGTTTGCAGATAGAATTAAATCAGTGTTTAAAGTTTCTGTTGTTATAGTGTTTCCATCTATCGAAATGTCGTCAACTTCAACTCTTGGTGTCTCTAATTTATTTGCATCAATTGTAGTTATTACATTGTTATTTACATAAAAACGAATGGTACTGTCGTTTGCACCAGGTGTTAATTCAGCAGTTATTTTAGTATCCAAATCTAAATCGTATACGCCGTTTAGTGCAGTCCAGTTACCATCATATCCTTCAAACAAACTAGTATCTGTGTTGTAACGAATCATACCAGTTGCTGGTGTAGGACGACTTGCTGTGCTGCCTTTTGGTAGTTGTAATGCACTAGTAGAATCTATTCTAACAGTACCGCTGTCTGCATCTAAGTTAATATCTCCACTTAAACTTTCGATAGTATTTCCACTAATACGTAGATTTCCTGTGTCAATTTTATCACCAGTAATAGTAGTTGTATTTCCGCCTGTATTGATAGTAATACCACTAGTAGTATCAATATTAAATTCAGAACTTGTAAAGTCTACAGTACCAGTTGCTTGATTAATATAAAATAAATCGCCTACTCTAAAATCACCTTTATGGTCAACTGAACTATATCTAACTTTTGCATCATTAAGTTCTACAACTTCGTTTGCTTGTATTACATTTGTTTCGTCGTTATCTGATAATTTACCTGTACCTACATATGCTAAGTTTTGACTCATCAAATACATTAGTACGCCCGGTCCGTCACCTACAACACCATAGTTACCATATACACAAGCACTGGCAATAGAACGAACTTCGCCACCAAAGTCTGTAGTGTTAGCTAGTGTAACATAGTTAGCTGTTGCACCTCCACTAAACTGTATGTCTTGTGAATTTAAAGTATCATCTACAAAAGTAGTTGAAGTGTTTGTACCATTAAAATGTAATAATAATACTGTGTCTAAATCACTAGTAAATTCTGATGTTGGTGTTACAAAGCCCGCTGTGTATCTAGCAATATCTTTCGAAATTCTTACTTCGTCAACGTATCCTGTAAATCCATCAGTAACTCCGTATGTGTTACCAATTACAAGAGGTTTAGCTACACCGTAGTTTACTGTATCTGCATATGTTCCTTGGCTTACACCTCCAAGATACAATGTTGTTGTGCCGCTGTTTCTTACTAATGCTATGTGATTCCATGCATTTTGTGTTACTGCTGTTGCGCCTTGTATTTCAATTGCGCCACTTGTTTGAAAATAAACATAATCGTTAACATCTATACCAATAAGAACTGCATCATCATTTGCTGCGGCAGCTCTAAAGTCAAACAATACTCTTGCATTTCCGGTATTTGTAGGATAGAACCATCCTTCTACAGTAAAATCTCCTGTTTCAAATCCAAAATCATCTTGCGATGTTAAAGAAACATAATCACCTGTACCGTCTAATGCTAAACTAGCAGTTCCAAACTTTTTAATTGTTGTGTTTAACTGTGCATTGTCAACTGCTGTGGCAGTTTTTCCGCCTCTTTCACCTGCTGTTTCTAGCCCAGTTAAGTTTCCAGAAACATAAAATTTTCCGTCTGTATCTACACTGTCAATAGTTCCTGTAGCAAGTACTGTTACACCGTCTGTATCATAATATGTAAATGTTTCTCCTGCAAGATACGTACCTGTTACACTATCTACGCGAACTGATGTTTTACCTGTACCTTTTAGTCCTGTTGCTCCGTCAACTGCGTACAATCCTCTGTTGGCAAAATATGTAAAGCAATTTAACCACTCTACTCTAGTACCGTTTGTAATTGTTAAAGCATCTACTCCTGGAGTAATAAAAGTTACAGAGTGGAATAAGCAACCTGCTTCTCTTGATGCAGAGTTTGCTACACTGCCGTCTAAGTATGCGCCACCGCCAGCATCGCCTTCATCAAAACCTCTTGGATCTGCACCACTTGTAACTGAGCCTTGTGTAATTACTGATACGTTTCTTACGTACGGTGAACGAGATGTTACAGTGTACCCGTTTGCAAATTCAAATGCATATCCTGGTGCATAAAAATCTGCAATAGTTAGATCTTCAATGGTAACTTCGCCATTTAATAAAAATGCACTGTTTGTATTTGTTAATGTTGTTGGAATAATTTTGACACTTCTTAAACTATGTCCTTTGATTGTTACTCCTGCTGGAACAGTTAATGGAAAGATTTCTGTATACACGCCTGGATAAATGTGTATAGTATCTCCTGCTGTTGCAGAAGTTAATGCTTGTCTAACAGTTGCATAAGGATCATTTGGATGATCACCGGTGTATGTATCTTGCCCATTTTCTGCAACATACCATATGTTACCCTGTCTTAAAGAAAGATCAACTCCTCCTGCTGTAATGTTAGTTGTTGTAATAGAGTCGGCATATAATGAATTAGTCCATACTTCTGCCCAAGCCTTACCTCCAAGATTTGGATCACTACCTAAATCATAAGTATTATCTGCATCTGGAATAATATCACTAGCAATTTCTGCATTAAACGTAACATTGTCTGTGTTTGCATCACCAATAGTAATATTACCATCAGCTGTAATATCTCCAGTTGCATGTATATTACCAGTAACATTTGTGTCAGCAAATATTTCTACAGTTCCTGTACCATTTGGTGCAAGTTCAATATTTGCGTTTGTAGTATTAGTGCTTATAATATTGTTTTGTATATCAAAACTATCAACAGTTAGTCTATTTTGGTAGACAACATTATCATTTGTACCTAATATAAGTGTGTTTGCAGTTGTAGAAATGTTATTGCCTAAAAAATTAATTTGGGCAATGTCTGCTTCTGTTGTAACTTCAAGATTAGTTGTTTTTGTTGTGCCACTTACGTCTAAATCATGTTGAGGCGTAGCATTGTTGATACCAACTCTGGCATTATTAACATCTAAGTATAAAAGGTCGTTCTCAAAAGCTAGATCAACCCCTTCCCTCAGAAGGTTAGCTTTTAAGAGCGGACCACTAATTCGACCAATAGCCATCTCTTCTCCTCAACACGGGGATCCTGTCCCTCTAACCAAATTCTCAGCTTGCGCTCTTTGCTGGTTAACCACAGTTTGACCCTGCAGGCATTGGTCGTACGCTGCATTAATAGTATTTATCAGAAATATTAATTAACCAAGGATAACAGTATATAGTGTAACTAAATCGTCAATGTCGTCTGCGGAAACTGAGCCACCACCTCCAGCAGCTCTTTGCCAGGAAAATCCGTCCCATGTTTCTAGTTGGTTGTCATCTGTGTTGTATCTAATTTCGCCAGTTTCTGGATTTCCTCGTCTGCTAGTGCTAGGACCGAGTGGTATAACGACACCGTATGTTCCGTCAAACTTAACATAACCTGCGCCAGTATTTTCAAGTATCAATTTATTGTTAGTTTGATTTTCAATAGAATCGCCTTGTATTTTTAAATCAAATACACTTACTGCATTTGTAGGTGTTGCTCTTTCTAAATTTAAATCTTGATTAGAAAGTGTCACAATAGAGTTATTATCGAAAAGAATATCGCCTGATGATAACCCGTGTAAGTTTGTACTATCACTATCAATAGTTCCTACTTGTGAACCGTCAACTCTAAATATTAAAGTATTGTTAGTGTCGTGTGCATCTACACTAGTTAATCTGTCTGCAGAATAAACGCCACCAAAACTTAAATTACCTGTTGAATATCCTTCAAATAAATTTGAATCTGTATTAAATCTAATATCACCTGCAAGATTGTTACGCTGGTTATCTGTCCCTCTACTAATAACTAATCCTGGATTATTGTCAGTATTAAAAACATCTGTTACAGGACTTAAATTTAAATCTCCATCAATTGTTGTTATTGTATTTCCAGAAATTCTTATATTGCCTGTGTCTACTTTTGTCCCGTCAATAAAGGTTCTGTCAACTCCATTTCTAACAATAATGGATCCTATGCCACTAAAGTCAACATTGTTAGCATCAATACTAGTTGAACCTGTTTCAAAGTCTACATAAAACGTATCACCTACTTTAAAAGTTCCGTCAGCGTCTGTTGCCGTATAATGTATTTTTCCAGAGTTTAACTCAACTGCTTCATTTTCATGTATTACCAATGTACTATCATTTGATGAATCTAATGCTGAACCAATATATGCAAAGTTATGTCCTATTAGATACATTAATGTATCTACGCCATTTGCTACGGCACCATAATTACCATATATATTAGCACTTCCAATTGAACGTAATTCTGCACCAAATCTTGTTCCATTACTACCTAAGCCGTTAACTCCTTGGGTTGCATAAAATCCTCTATTTGCAAAGTATGTAAATGAGTTTAACCATTCTACTCTTACACCATTTGTCATTGTAATTGTATCGACACCTGGTGTAATAAAGGTACAGCTATGAAATAACATACTACCTTCTAGTGTAGCACTATCTAATACGCCGCCGTCAATATATGCGCCACCACCTGGAACTGTACCAGCAGTTACTAAGAGACCATCTAGTATATCTGTCGGATTAGTAACTTCTGTACTAGCACTTCCGCCGTCAAAAGTATCTGTAATTACGCCGCCTGTAGCATCACCAGCATCGTAAATATCTGTTACAGGTGCGTATGTAAGACTACCTTGTGTAATTACAGTTACGTTTCTAATGTACGGAGACCTTTCTGATATAATTGCTCCGTTTTGAAATACAAATGCATATCCTGGTGCATAAAAATCTTTAACGGTTATATTTTCTATAGTAGTGTTGTGTGTTAATTCAAATGCATTATTAGTACTAGTTGAACTTGTCGGTTTAATTATAACGTTTCTTAAATCTTCGCCGCTAATTGAAACATTTTCAGGTACAACTAATGGAAATTCTTCTTCGTAAATGCCCGGATAAATGTGTATAGTTACTGGACCTAGTGTACTTGCATCCATTACATCAAGTGCATGTTTTAATGTACGAAATGCACCATGTTGATGATCTCCAACGTTAGTATCATCACCTAGTGTACTAACGTAATAAATGTTTCCTTGGCGTCTGTCTATATTTGCATTATCGTTAGATGTAATTAGTTGATTAACAACAATATTTTGAGGGTTAACTGTATGAGTATGTATAGTTCCCCAATTTTTTAATTGCGATCCTAGATTAGAAACATTGTCTACATCAGGAACAATGTGGCTTTGAATATCAGCATTAAAATCTATACTATCTTCGTCACTGTCACCTAATGTAATATTTCCTTGGAATGTAATATCTCCAGTAGCGTGTAAATCTCCAGTAATATTCCAATTACTATGAATATTCAAAGTTCCATTGCCGTCTGGACGTAATTCTAAATTTGTATTAGGAGTTGTTGTACTAATAGTATTGAAATCAATTTTTATATCATTAGTAGAAATTGCTGTAGCAAAAATATTTGATGCTGCACTTAAATTAATATCTCCGTTACCTTGATATATTCTGCTAGTATCAATAGTCCATTGATCTATAGTTGCATATGTATCTAGTAATAAGTTTGTTGTTCTAATGCTAGTAGGAGTTTCTACTTCAAAGTTTGGATTTTCTAAATTAAAACCAATTTTAGAATTGTTAACATCAAGGTGTATGACAGGATTACCTACAGACTGTAGGTTGTTAGAATTGTAAAATTTTAAATCAACTCCTTGGCGTAGTAGATTATCTTTAAGTACGCCACCGCCTATACGGCCATTTTTTGGTTCAGGCATTTCTTACTCCCTTGACAATGTATTTATTTGTCAAAGTTATGAATAACTGTTACGTCTTTTCCTAAAGGAACAGCAGAATTAAATCTTACATATTGCCCAGTAAGTCTAACAGTTCCATCGCCTGTAGGTACAACTGCGCCGCCTTGTAAATCAGCAGTAAACACTACATCTACGGTATTACTTGCCGCACCTAATAGTGTAAAGTCAGTTGTTCCTAAAGATGTAATTTTATATTCTACACCGTCTTGTATAGTTGTTGCAATTGCTTCCGAACCTGGGTCAGAAGCAGGTGGGTTTTGTATTAGTGTATAGTTAGTTGTTGCAAGTTGAAATACATTTTCAATTAAAACAATTACATGTTCAGCAGCATGTGCTGTTGGGTAATCTGGATCGTTACTGTTTAACGGTCCAAAAATTGTAGAAGTTGCATCACCTGTTCCTGGTGTTTGTTGGTGAATACCAGGATTTCTGTTTGGTTCTTTGAATCTAATGTTGCGCCATGCACTGTTTTGATATGCTTCAAGTTCATTAGTTGTAGTATTATATCTAATTTGTCCGTTAGTTGCGCCAGTAATTACGCCTGCTTCACCTGGGCGTTGCCCTTCTGTACCTACTGGAACAACCATAGCACGTTCGCTATCAACAACAACTTGATTGTCAATATCGTATTGTACACCTTTTCCAGTAATACTTCTTAGATTTGTTGTTTGGCGTTTAATTAGTCTCATTTATTATACTTCCAAATAACTTACTGTTGCTGCTAAATTTGTATATCCGTAAAGTTTTACAGTACCAGTTCCGTCTGATACTCCACCGTTGCGTGAAGCAACAAATGTTGTTCCAGGGTTATTATCAACTGAACCAAATGTAGTAAAATCACTAGTTCCTGCGGCTTGTATTTCATATTCTCTGCCACGTTTAATATCTGTTGCAACAGTATCGTTTGGAACAATTGCAGGTTGTGCAGCAAATACTATTCTATCACCTTCTTGTAAAATAATTTTTTCATTATCAAATGTAAATGTTTCTGCTGCTGGTAATTCTAAATTGTTTATTACTCTAGTTTGGAAGTTGTCAATTTCTTCACCTTGTGGTACTAGGTGCATATCAAATTGTGCTGTAGCTGCACCGTTATTACAAACTAGAATGTTTGTAATTGCATAAGATTTTCCTTCAGGTACTGCGCCAGTATACGGTAGAGCATTATCACCTAATGGATCAATTATGTTTACATATTCGTTGTTTTTGAGTTGTGCATTTACTATAGCCATTTTTAATCCTTAAAATATCATGCTAAACAGCAATGATCTATTTTTACTTATTATTTCATCTCTATCATTGTTTTTGTTAACGAAAAACAATCCTGATTTGCCAGTTGACGGTTCTCTTGACATTATTTTAATACTACTTGTAGGAGTAATTACTGAATCTAATGCAATAGGATCTGGATCGTTTGAAATTTCTAAAGTATCATTAATTCTTACAGTACCTGTTCCTGAAGAACTTAATACTAAATCAGTATTACTAGTAGTTGTTTCAATTTGTGTTCCAACAAATCTTAGTTCATCAAATTCCCATCTATCTGCATATAGCTGTGAAACTGGAACAGCATCAATTGAAAATGTAATTACACTTGGATTTCCAGTATTTTCTTCATCGTCAATTGTGATACTAGTTACACTAGTTGTACCATCACCGATCTGACGTAAGAAAACGTTTGCAAAGTTATAATCAACCCAATCAACTAGAGCTTGTGTGTTTGGAATACCGTCAGGTTCTAAAACTGTTCCTGTTATATTTCCTGCCAAGTCATATCCAAAAATTCTTTTTTCATAATCATTAGCACTTTGTCCTATAGCAACTTGTGCAACGCCGTTACCTCCGTCAAAGTTAAATGTAAGATCGCCGCCGCCTGTTGATATTTCATCTGTTCTTAATGCAACTAATGAATTATTATTGTCGTACATTATAAACGAAGAAGTATCTTCGTCATAGCCAAAATATGCATCTGGCAATTGTCCTCTGTTTATACGTATACCAGAAAATCTATCTGTACCTTGAATACCTGCGGCTGTGTCGTCGCCTTTGTTTAATTCAATAACTCTATCTTCAACAATAAGTTCTGTTGTTTGTAGATCAGTACTTTCTCCTTGAACTACTAAATTGCCGGTAATGTAAACAGTTCCTTGATTAAATCCTGTATTCAGCGTGATTTCTCCGCCGTCTTGGACAGATATTTTATAATCACCGTTTGGTACATTTACAAATTTTGACATTCTTAATTCCTTAATAAAGTAGGGGATTGCTCCCCTACTAAACGTTTATTAGCCGTCACCTTCAGTATCGTCAGCACCGTCTAGAGTATCATCTGCTGTACCAAGAGTTGCGTCAACACCTGCGCCTACGCCTGTACCTGCTTCTTCAACTGCTACTGTATCACCAGTACCTGTGAAGTCCCAGTTAATTTTAGAACCGTTGTCCATTGTTACCATACGTCCTGAAATTTTAATAACTTGACGTGCAGTACCACCGTCATCAACAACAATTGACATTTCACCTTCTAGTAAATCAGCTGATGCTTTATCAACTAGTTTACACAAACCGGTTTCTGTACCACCTGCGTTTGAAACATTAAAACGTTTTGAGCCTTTTTGGTTTACAATGTAACCTGGAACTGAACCGTTACCATTATTAAATTGAACTTTAATTTCGTTGCCGCCTGCTGTAGGTACTCCGAAATATCTTTTATTAATTGGTCTTCCCATTTGTTTTCTCCTTATTAGAAGTCCGATGCGGGTTCTAGCCGCTACGCTGTGGGTACAGCATAAGTCCGCCTTGCGGCACACTATCTGACACAAGTATTTATCACAAATAGAAAAAGGCCCTACCAGTAAGTATGATAGAGCCT
>Ga0255766_10000380_pt1 | contig 39783 bp, 43 predicted proteins | sample 071ome_23_FD_179966 | JGI IMG/M metagenome (GOLD analysis project Ga0255766, IMG submission 179966) | Coastal salt marsh microbial communities from the Groves Creek Marsh, Skidaway Island, Georgia - 071403BT metaG (version 2) | ecosystem: Environmental > Aquatic > Marine > Intertidal zone >...
GGGAAAAGTTACTCCATTCATTACCTTGGGCTTGCTGGTTTTATTTACTTTTGTTCCTCGAAACAGAACACCTAAACAACTTGCTTCTAGTATACTGTTGTTTCTGTCTGTTTATTTTTTTACTTCAACAACAGTACATCCTTGGTACATCATCAACTTACTCTTTTTAGGGATCCTAAGCGGTTATGGCTACCCACTTGTTTGGAGTCTAACCGTGTTTTGGAGTTATCATGTCTATGGTCAAAACACGGTAGAGGAACAATTGGTTTGGCCACTTAGTGAATACCTCTTGGTGTATGGTTTTTTCTTTTATGAATTGATCAAGGGTCCTTTAGGAAATCATTTTCAAAAACCCAATTTCTTTAGCACTTAGCTTCCTCCAAGTCCCTCTAGAAAGATCTTTTTTTGTTAGTCCACCATAAACAACTCGATCCATCTGGACAACCTTTGCTCCTACTGCTGCAAAAAGTTTAACCATCACAGCGGGACTTAAAGAATGTACCTCCACACCCACTTCATTACGCGATTTACCGTTTATATGACTAATGGCATCGACTTTTTGAATGTGTTCGAAAACCCGCTGTCCAGACCTTAAATTGTCCATCATTTCTTTGGTAACGGCTTGGTCTAAAAGAACTTGATATACCATGGGTATCTTTTTGGAATTATTGAGTTTTTTTCTGATGTTTTCATCATTGGTAAACAATAATAGTCCGGTCATGGGTCTTCCCATATCACCCACTGGTGGCACTTTGGAGGTCACTCCAGAGCGAATTAACTCTTGTACGGATTTATTTATTTTACCTCCTTGAGAGGTGGCAACAAAACCTTTGGGTTTGTTCAGTAAAAGATATACCGGTGGAGACTGCTGGACTCGGGATCCGTCGTATTTAACCTCATCAGTTGGATGAATTTGATATCCCATTTCAGTAACGGTCTTTCCGTTGATTTGAACCAAACCCATTTTGATAAAGGTATCTGCTTCTCTTCTAGAACAGAGTCCTGCATTGGAAAGAAACTTATTCAACCGAATGGTTTTTTCCATTTTAGGAGCGCTACTTTTTTGCGAGATGTTTTTCTTTGGTTTCATGAAATGAAATTAAAACGATTGGTAGATAAAAGCGATACTCAAAACTCCTATCAAAATCCATAATTTGATAAAGTTGTGCACCCAAAGGTACGCCTTTTGATCTTTAGCACGCCACAGAAACAACAACACCATCATTAAAAAAGGAATACCAACAATAAAATAATAACGCATGAGTCCTAATGGTTGCAATATCAAAAAATAGTTGGGGACTAAACAGAGTATTAGTGTAAGGGAAACAATCTTCTTGGTAGTTGCAACGCTAAATACTACCGGAAGTGTTTGGTAACGCTGGACCCAATCCCCTTTTAGGTTTTCAAGATCTTTGATTATATCCCTCGCTAAAATCAAAAAAAACAAATAGCAAGCATGGTAGAACACCACAATTTCAAAGTTTTTAAAATAAAGTGTAATACCCCAAAAGGGGAAAATCATTAAAAGAGCAGAAAAAAGATTACTGAGCCAGAACAATCTTTTTATGGTATTGCTGTAAAGCCATATCGCAAAACTGTAAAAGAAAAAAAACAATAGGGCACGTACCGAAACAAAACTGGCAAATAGCAGCGCAAAAACATTTAAAAATAAGTAAAGAGCTAATTGTAATTTTTGAGAAACCAAATGTTCCAAAACATATTTTTGAGGACGATTGATCTGGTCTTTTGCAGCGTCGTAAAAATTATTAATGATGTATCCCGCTGCTGTAGAAAATGCAGAAGCAATAACAATACTTAAAAAAGAAAAGTCTAAAATCAAGTCCAACCAGCCGGTTTGTGGGTCTAAAATAAACCGAGCTGTGAGGTATTGAGACAAGACCAATACCAGAATATTTAAGCCTCTTACCAGACTAAATAAACTCAATACTTTTAATAAATTCTTTTGAAAAGGGCGGGTAGAAACCATAACCCCGAATTAGAAATGATAGACCACTTCCAAGGGATATTCTTTTAAAGCCCTTTTGGCTTTCTCAATATCTTCAGTAAAACCTAAAATAAAACCACCTCCTCCTGAACCACAAAGCTTGAGGTAGTAGTCGTTACTTTCGATACCTTTTTGCCACAATTGGTGAAATCTATTGGGTATCATGGGTTCAAAATTTTTCAATACCAATGAAGACAGGGATTTGATATTTTTAAAAAGCGATTTAAGGTTGCCTTGAACAAAATCTTCTACACAAGCATCCGAATATTTAATGAACTGATCACGCATCATGTTGCGAAACGCTTCCTGTTTCATGCTTTCCATAAACAGAGAAACCATGGGAGCTGTTTCACCACTGGAACCACTATCAATCAAAAAAACTGCTCCTTTACCTGCACTGTGCTGTGAGGGAATACCTGTAGTTTCGATGTGCTCTTTGGAGTTAATCAGTATCGGTAAACTCAAATAACTGTTTAAAGGATCTAAACCCGAAGACTTCCCGTGAAAAAAAGATTCCATAGCACTAAAAACCTTTTTTAGGTAATTGAGCTTGTCTTTTGTTAAGTTTTCTAGGACGGTAATTTTACAAATCGCATATTGGTCATAAATAGCCGCAACGAGCGCGCCACTACTGCCCACTCCATAGCCCTGTGGAATACTAGAATCGAAATACATTTTAGCTGCCAAATCTCGATCCAGTTTTTCCCAATCAAATTGAATCAAATCAGAGTCTAAAGTTTTGAGATAGTCGGCAAAAGCCAAAAGTTTCTGATGTGAGGCTTCCGTTTCTTCTGTGGGTAGATTTGGTATTTTGAGTGCTCCCCTGTAAAAATTATAGGGAATTGAAAGGCCTTTAGAGTCTTTTATAATTCCATACTCTCCGAAGAGTAAAATTTTAGCAAAAAAAAGGGGTCCTTTCATCAATTTATAATTCAAAAAAACAACTTCTTGTTTTAAAGATAGGTGTAAAATTTAAACAAAGTTACATTTTTTTAGCACCTGAACCAACTCGATCCAATAAGTACTTTCCTTGTTCGCAAAAGACTACAAGTTCTTTCTTTATAAAATCCTCTACTTGACTTGCATACTCGGAAGGATACAAAACATGGACATTAGCTCCAGCGTCTAGTGTAAAGCAAATAGGCAGACCGCTACTTGTCCTGAATTCCCAAATCTTTTCTATAATTGCTAGGGTATTTGGTTTGAATAAGACATAGTATGGGGTAGAGGTCATCATCATGGCGTGAAGTGATAAAGCCTCTAATTCTACGATTTTAATAAAGGCTTCTAAATCTCCTGTTCGCATAATGGGTACCAATGCCTCTAGATTTTCTGCTGCTTGTAAAAAGCGATTTTCTGCAAAGGGGTGTTTGTGCATCAACTGATGACCCTGGGTACTGGAGACCACTTTAGATCCGTGATCTACTAAAAGTATTGCATCCCGGTAATGTTGAAAAACTGAATGTAGTTCAGAACCAAAGGGAACGGCATACAAATCCGAACTTGAGAAATAGCTCGTGGTTTGCCCCCATATCGTTACAGGTCCTGCTATACTTCGAGCAGCACTTCCTGATCCCAAACGCGCTAAAAAAGACGCTTTTTTATAAAAGAAATCCTTTTCTGTTTCAGGAAATAAATGTTGTTCCAACTCCATCAAACTAAGGGATAAAGCCGCCATTGCAGAAGCGGAAGAAGCTATTCCACTACTGTGAGGAAAAGAGTTTTCACTCGAAATCACCATGTGATAATTTGCAATCCAAGGGATGTAGGGAGTTATCCGATCAATGAAATGCTGAAGTTTTGGATTAAAATCCGGTCTTTTCGCACCTTGAAAAAAAAAGTCAAAACTACAAGATTTTGCTGGCTGAAAATCTACTCTAGTCTCTGTGACACTAGTAGACAAGGTAAAACTGAGAGAAGGATTCTTAGGAAGCTGAGGCTCACTTTTACCCCAATATTTTATCAGTGCAATATTGCTGGGTGCCTTCCAAGATGAGATAAAAGGAACCGGAGGAGCTGCTTTTGAAAAGAAAAGTTTGTCTTCCATATGTTTTTCAAAGATACAGCTTCCTCTTTAATGTTCTGTTTTAGAATTATTACAAATGATTTTTTTCTACTAGCTTTACAGTATATGACAAAATCTGTTACACAACTTTCATTAGCCTCCTTTATAGGGATTGTACTCTCATTGAGTGTGGGTTTTCTATCCAGTAGAGTAACACAAAACGCCATACCCACTTGGTATGCCAATTTAGAAAAGCCTTTTTTTTCACCACCCAACTGGCTTTTTGGACCTGTATGGACCTTGTTGTATACTTTAATGGGGATTGCGGTTGGACGTGTTTGGTTTTACGGAAGAAGACACCTCTGGGGAAAAACTGCGCTTTATCATTTTGGAGCTCAACTCATTTTCAACGGATTGTGGTCCTTAGTATTTTTTGGTCTAAAAAGCCCATTACTGGGCCTATTAGTGATTATTGTTTTATGGATTTTGATTCAGAGGAGCATTTTTTGGTTTCGATTGGTTGATCGAAGAGCGTCCATAATGCTCTATCCTTACCTAGCCTGGGTAAGTTTTGCTACACTTCTCAATCTGACGATTTTATATTTAAATTAATGCATCTCTTTAGGGACTCGCTCGGGAAAATCAGTAATGATTGCCTCAACTCCCAAATTGCGAATTAAATTAATGTCGTCAACTTCATTGACCGTCCAAGTGTAAATTTCAAAACCTTTTTGATGGATTTTAGAAACCACATCTGAATTTAAACTCCTGTAATTTGGATTGATTGCAATGGCATTCAATTCCAATCCAATAGCCAGGGCGTCTAAAGGATCGTCTTCGGTAAGAACTGCAATAGGCACTTCCTGATTGACCTTTCGAAACAATTTCAATTCCTCCCAATCAAAGCTAGAGATTAACACCTTTTCTGGCGACCATTCTGTTGTCTCAAAATAGCTTTTTAAAAGTTCATGTGTCTTAAGAGCCGTATTACTTCCCTTTAATTCAATGTTTAATAACACCTTGCCATTTACCAAATCCATCACCTCGTTTAAGGTGGGAATCGTAAAGCCATTCAATACCTCAATACGCTGAATAGAGTCCAAATCCAATGCCTCTATGTATCCTGTGGCATTGGTCAATTTATCGAGAGTTTTGTCGTGAAATACGACCAATTCACCACTAGCACACTGAAAAATATCTATTTCAATTCCGTCTACCCCAAGGTCTAGGGCCTTTGCGATAGAAGGTAAGGTGTTTTCAGCCAAATGTCCACGAGCACCTCGATGTCCAATGACTAAAGTGTTTTTTGGGGGGGTGCAGCTGGCCATAAGCAAACTAAATAATATGGTTAGAGTGATCTGTTGAGTTTTCACTGATTTTGAATTTATTTCCAATTTAAAAAATTAGGAATGAATCCTATACTTCTTTAATCATTTAATGAGTATCCAAAATTCCCATGGTTTCATGTCGTATTGATAGGAAGAAGAAAGGCGTTTGGATTTAAAATCTTGATAGCGCTTAAACATCCCATCGTAAGGCATAGTAAATTGAGCATAATCCTTAGTTAAATTAGCAATAACCACTAGGGTGTCTCCCTCTTTTCCTCTTTCAAAAGCCAATACCTGATTGTTTTTTGAGGTATTGAGTCGCTTAAAAGAACCTCCAGTAGCCCCAGAAGATAGTGCTTTGTGGGTGTTTTTTAAAGCACCCAGTTGCTGTAAGAGTTCCATTGTTTTTCCAGCTACCTTGGGAAAGCTGTCTTTTTCAAAAAAACGCAATCGTTTATTGAGATCGTATTCTTGTCCAGAATAGATTAATGGCATCCCTGGCAATGTAAAATTCATAGCCATAAAAACACGATCTGCATCACCATAACTCTCCTTGACTGTTCCGTTCCATGAGTTTTCATCGTGATTGGAAATAAAGTGAACTAGAATATTTTCAGCTCCGTACAAACGCAGTGTTCTTTCTATATGTCGATGATAGCTTTCTACAGTGGTCCGTCCTTTTGCTACATCCTTTGAGAGGTGGTGTCCCGGCCAATCATAGGTTGCATTAAACTTACTGACCAATTCTTTCCCTCCAGGATGATAAATATCTGTTTCTGCTAATAGAAATACCGGTTTTACCTCCCGAAGTGCAGCAAAGGTCTTGTCGTAAAATTCTTGTGGTACAGCATAGGCTTGATCGATTCGATAGCCGTCAATATCGGTTTCTTTTACCCAATGCACCATGGCTTGGCGCAATTCTTCACGCATATCGAGATTGTTGTAATTTAAATCAGCGACATCCGTCCAACCGTATGATTTTCCCGTTCTGAAGTCTATAGGGTCAATGATTTCTCCTTTTCTATTTTTCAGGTAATAATCACTTTTTTCCTTAATCCAATGGTGATCCCATCCTGTATGACCAGGCACCCAATCCAAAATCACGTAAATTCCCAGATCATGTGCTTTTTGTACGAGTGCTTTAAAATCTTCTAAAGTTCCAAATTCAGGGTTTACTTTAGTATAATCAGATACTGCATAATAACTCCCAAGAGGACCTTTACTTTTTGTTGTTGAAATGGGATTTATGGGCATAAGCCATAAAATTTTTACTCCCATTTTTTTGAGCATGGGAAGGTCTTCTGCAAAGGCATTGAATGTTCCTTCTTCAGAATACTGTCTGATATTGGCTTCATACAATACTGCATGAGCAATATCCTCTTCGGATATGGGTGCTAGCGTTGGAGTATCTTTGTTATTTTCCAAGGGTTTTCTTGCTTCTTCCTTAGGAGATTGACAGGATAGGAAAAGAATTCCTATCAATAGAAGGTGTCTGATTCTCATCATTTTAATTCGCTATTTCGGGTTGTAATTGACTATTTCTAGAACAAATCTTTATCTGCAATTCGAAAATACACATAAACATCGTTTTAGACTACATTCTTTCTTGTTTTTCCAAATAAATTAGAAGGAGTGTTTTGATCCCTATTTTCTCTGCAGGGTGAAGAGGCTCATTTACATAATATACTTCTCCAGTTAAAGAGGATCAATTGTCAATACCAAAATAAAAGAGGATTTGATTTTAATACGGTTAATGATTAAACTCGTGTTCCGTTACAAAAAACCTTTAGGTTTGAATTTTTAAAATGCACTTCAGTGCCTGAATCACTAACAAGAATTTCAATTACCGTTCCCCTAAAATTAATTTTAAAACCGTAAGTCTTCCATGAATCAGGGAGTATTGGGTCTATATGAAGTTCATCGTCTTTTACTTTCACACCTCCAAGCCCCTCTACTATACTCATCCAAGTTCCTGCCATGCTGGTGATGTGCAAACCTTCTTCCACTTCATTGTTATAATCGTCTAAATCGAGTCGTGCTGTTTGTAGATAAAAAGCGTAGGCTTGTTCTTTTCTTCCTAATCGGGCTGCAAGAATGGCGTGTACACAGGGAGAAAGTGAAGATTCGTGTACGGTAAAAGGTTCATAAAAATCAAAATGTCGTTCCAACTGCTCTTTCGAAAAATGGTCACCAAAGAGATAAAATCCTTGCAACACATCTGCTTGTTTAATGTAAGGAGATCTTAAAATTCGATCCCAAGACCAGTGTTGGTTTATAGGTCGTTCCTTTGGGTTTAAAGCACTTATTGTCGTCAAGCTTTTATCTAAAAACCCATCCTGCTGTAAAAACAATTCTTGGCTAGGGTGTTTCGGAAAATACATTTGATCAGCAATCTTTTTCCAGAGGTTTAATTCTTGTTTTTTCCAATTCAATTTGAAAGCCAAAGATTCCCAAAGATCTGATTGATTTTTTTGCATTTTAAGTATTTGTGCAGAGGTAAAACGCAAACACCACTGTGCAAGATAATTGGTATACCAATTATTGTTAACATTATTTTCATATTCATTGGGACCGGTTACTCCCAGCATCACATAAGCATTCTTGAGAGTTGAAAAATTGACACGTTGTGCCCAAAAACGAGAAATAGCGATGAGGACCTCAATTCCCATTTCTGGGATGTACTGGGTATCTCCTGTAAAGCGTTCGTAATTGTAAATTGCAAAGGCAATTGCTCCATTACGATGAATCTCTTCAAAAGTTATTTCCCATTCGTTGTGACACTCTTCTCCGTTCATAGTCACCATAGGAAAAAGTGCGGCACCATCAGTAAAACCCAATTTTTCTGCATTCTCAATGGCTTTTCCCAATTGATTGTAACGGTACTTGAGAAGATTTCGGGCTACATCTTGATTTTTTGTGGCCATGTAAAAGGGCAAACAATAGGCTTCTGTATCCCAATAGGTACTCCCCCCATATTTTTCTCCAGTAAATCCTTTGGGTCCGATATTCAATCTTGCATCCTTACCATTATAGGTCTGATTGAGTTGAAAAATATTAAATCGAATCCCTTGTTGCGCTTCATCGTCCCCATGAATAAGGATATCCGATTGTTGCCAAATGGCCTCCCAAGCTTGGCTATGCTCTAAAGCCAATTGGTCAAATCCTTTTTCTGTTGCTTCAGTAACTAACTCGAGTGCTTTGCTTTCAAAATCCGTTGCTCTGTGATTCATCCCATTGAGGTATCCTCCAAATTTCAAAATCGTACAACCTTCTCCCTTCTTTAAATGATGAGTTTTAACTTGACTGATTCGGAAGTCTTGTTCAAGGGTTTCAAAGGAACCTAGTGTTTTTTCTTTTCCATCAAAAAATTGGCTATGTGCATAAGTTCCTACATCAAAATTCGTTTTAGATGTTTGAGAATGCAATAGAACCAAATCCTTTGTACAATGCTTCATTTTATGATCCCAAAAAGGATCGTCCCAATTAGAATCTTGATTCGTGACATGTCCGTCCACAAAAGAATCTACAGTAAGATCTGCTGTTCCCTCCAAGGCGGTAAGTTGATAGTTAATAACACCTAATGCCCCTTCTTCCATAGACAAAAAGCGTTTTACTTCAACTCCTATTCTGGTTTGTTCATCAAGCTGTGCTTCAAAAGAACGGGTATAAATACCCGTTTTCATATTCAATTCTCTTTTAAAATTTTGCACTTCCAAGCAGCGATATAAATCAAGAGGAATACCATTGATATGAATATGAATTCCTATCCAACTTGGGGCATTGAGGACTTTTGCGAAATATTCTGGATAGCCGTTTTTCCACCAGCCCACTTTGGTCTTGTCTGGATAGTAAACGCCACCGATGTAACTTCCTTGAAAACTGGGTCCTGAGTATTGTTCCTCAAAATTTGCCCTTTGACCCATTGCACCGTTTCCCAAACTAAAAATACTTTCAGAAGATTTTACTTTTTGAGGATCAAATTCAGTCTCAATGATTTTCCAAGGATCTATCTCGAGGTAGCGTTTTTTCATTTTAGGTTTGTATGTTGCTTAGAGATTTTTAGTTGTTAAAATAGCTGTTGAATTCCTTTCTTTGATAAAGGTAAAAAATCAGGGTAACAATAATCAAAGCCAGTAAAAGCATTGGGTTGCCCTAAAGCAACAGCTGTCATTTCAGCTGCTTTAGCCGCCAAAATTCCCGCTGCTGAATCTTCAAAGACAACACATGCATTTGGCGCCACATTCAAAGCCGCTGCCCCTTTTAAAAATACTTCTGGATTGGGCTTTCCTTTTTCTACCTGATTGCCATCAATAATTACTTGAAAAAAAGGAGAGAGTTCTAATTTCTCCAAAATATAATTTGCATTTTTACTCGCCGAGCCCAAACCAATTTTTACACCTTTTTTTGTTAGTAAAAGTAGTCCATCGTAAATACCTGGAAGCATTTCTGATGGCCCTAAATTTTGAATAAAACTAAGGTAAACTTCATTTTTTTCAATCAAAAACTGATTGAACTTGGCCGGATCGAGAGTAACGCCAGCCCATTTACATATTTGTCTTAAAGAATCCGCTCTACCTATTCCTTTGAGTTGCTCGTTATCCTTATTGGTTAGATCATATCCTATTTTAGAGGCGATACTCTTCCAGGCTAGAAAATGGTATTTTGCTGTATCTACTATCACCCCATCCAGATCAAAAAGGGCGCAAAGGTGTTTCTTCATTTAGGCTATATGTTTCTCTTCTATTCTTCAGGTGCTAAGGTAACTTCAATTCCGTCAAGTTCTTGTGATAGACGAATCTGACATCCCAATCTACTGTTTTCTTGTACATGAAAAGCTTCTGAAAGCATAGCCTCTTCTTCATCGCTTCGTTCAGGTAGTAAGTGAGTGCTGGTCACATATACTTGACAAGAAGCACATAAAGCCATTCCTCCACAGGTACCCTCAATAGGAAATTCATAGGATTTACATAGTTCCATAAGATTCATTTCCATATCAGTAGGAGCCAGTAATGAATGAGTTATTCCTTTTCGATCCGTAAGTTGAAGGGTAATGTCTTGACTCATTTTAGCTTGGGTCTATGCTCGTTACTTTTTCAATTTGAGGTGCATATTTTTTTATGGTCATTTCAACACCTGATTTTAAGGTCATTTGATTGACGCTACAGCCCACACAAGCTCCGTGAAGTTGTACTTTAACTTCTCTACCTTCATCTATAGACACCAAGGAGATATCTCCACCATCAGAATTTAAAAAGGGTCTAATTTCTTCAAGAGCTTCCAACACTTTAGATTTTAGTTGACTGGCATCCATAATCAAGATTTAATTGCTTCACAGCCCACTAAATTAGTAATTTCTACCGCTTTTGTAGGGGGTAAATTTTTATTTCTCAAAAGTACTTGTGATACCAAGTTTTTTGTAACAGACACATACTCTTTTGAAACAAGAGTAGTATCCTGAAGTGCAGCTGGACGTCCATAATCGGCAGCCTCTCTAATGCTTTGGACTAAAGGTATTCCTCCTAAAAAGGGTACTTCTTTGTCTTTTGCCAAATATTCTGCACCGCGTTCACCAAAGATGTAGTACTTTTTTTCTGGAAGTTCTTCTGGGGAAAAATAACTCATGTTTTCTACAACTCCCAAAACTGGAACACTGATACTTTCTTGCTGAAACATTGCGATTCCCTTTCTTGCATCTGCAAGGGCAACGTTTTGCGGAGTACTTACAACAACAGCACCATTGAGAGGTAAAGCTTGAACTATACTTAGGTGGATATCGCCTGTTCCAGGAGGAAGGTCGATCAATAAAAAATCTAATTCCCCCCATGCTGCATCAAAAATCATTTGATTTAATGCTTTTGAGGCCATGGGTCCCCGCCAGATGACTGCCTGATCGGGCTTTGTAAAAAACCCTATTGAGAGTACTTTAACTCCATAATTTTCTATGGGTTCCATCTTAGATTTTCCATCAACTTGAACAGAAAGGGGTCGTGCTCCTTCCATATCAAACATTGTAGGGATTGAAGGTCCGTAAATATCTGCATCCAAAACACCTACTTTACAACCCATTTGAGCTAATGTCACAGCAATGTTTGCAGTCACTGTTGATTTACCAACTCCTCCTTTACCTGAAGATATGGCAATAATGTTTTCGATACCTGGAATAGGATTTCCTTTAATGATTTCTATTGATTTCTTAGGAGATACCACCTTGATGTTTACCTTTACTTTAGCTTTTTCGTATACTTGCTCATGTAAGGTTTTGATAAGTGTTACCTCCAACTTCTTTCTCGCTTGTAAACTAGGGTTTTCTAATCGCAGATCAATGTCAATTTGATCTCCAAAAATCATTAGGTTAATAACTACCCCTCGATCTACTATATTTTCACCTTCACCTGGTATAGAAAGGGTTTTAAGTGCATTCCAAACGTCTTGTTTCTTTATCTTCATGGGCATTAGCTCAAGTGCAAATATACTGTTCAGAATTCAATCCCAAAAGAGGTTTTATATTTTCAAAGGACTGGTAGTTCCTTCTTGGGATCCCAAAAGTGGCTTTCGAAGTTTAAAATTTGATTTTCTTGAATGGTAACTCCTTCGTTTTCCAAAAGTTGTTGCATAATTGTTGTTCCTCCAAAATGATGTTTTCCGGTAAGGATGCCTTTTCTGTTCACCACTCTATGAGCTGGAACGGAAGGATCTTTGTGGGAGGCATTCATCGCCCAACCTACCATACGGGAACTTTGAGCCGTGCCCAAATACTTGGCTATGGCTCCATAAGAAGTAACTCTACCTTCGGGAATCTGACGAACCACTTGATATACCTTTGTAAAAAAAGTAGCTTCTTGAGTCATTTAAATCCTAAATTGCATGTAGGTTATGGCTTTGCCTTGTTCTAAAAACATTTGCTCATAAAAGGTCTGTATGGCAGTAGCTGCTTTAGGGGCTTCCGTATTATTGTAAATATCATGGTGAGCATACAAAACCTCTCCCATTTGAGAAGCGACACCTAGGGTGTAGCCAAATAAAAATTCACTGTCTGTTTTTAGATGAATCATACCCTCTTTTTTTAATACTTTTTTGTAGTCTGCTAAGCGTTCAGGATGCGTTAGACGGTGTTTGGTTCTTTTGTATTTGATCTGTGGATCGGGAAAAGTGATCCATATTTCATCTACCTCTCCAGTTGCAAAGCAGGTAGTAATCAACTCAATTTGAGTTCTTAAAAAAGCGACATTTTTCATCTTGTTTTCCAAAGCTGTTTTAGCTCCTCTCCAAAAACGTGCTCCTTTAATGTCTATACCAATATGATTTTTCTCTGGACTTTGCTTTCCTAAAAATACTGTGTATTCTCCTTTTCCACACCCCAATTCCAAAACGATAGGGGCGTCATTTTTAAAAAATTCTTTATTCCATTTCCCTTTTAATGAGAACGCATTGTTCAATAAAGTTGATCGTTCTGGCTGAATGACATTGGAAAAGGTCTCGTTTTCTTTAAAACGCTTGAGTTTGTTTTTACTGCCCACCGTTATTTTTTGCTAAAAATAGAAAAATTAATTTCCCTTTAAATCATTTGTAGTTGCACGAGTCAATGAAAAAGAAAATTCAGAACCTACATGAACTTCACTTTCCACAAATATTTTTTCATTATGGGCATCGATAATGTGTTTTACGATAGCTAGTCCCAGTCCAGAACCTCCTAATTTTCTGTTTCTTGTTTTTTCTACTCGATAAAAACGCTCAAAAAGTCGTGGCAGATGCTGTTTATCTATACCCTCTCCGTTGTCTGCTATCCGGATCAAAACTTTATCTTCTTCCAAAGGATCAATACTTACCTCTGTTACTCCACGTTCTACACCGTACTTCAAAGAATTGATAATTAAATTTGAAATTACTTGCTGAATACGTTCTTCGTCAGCTTTAACGTAAATGGGTTTACTGTATTTTTTATCAAAGCGCAGAGTGATTTTATTTTTTAACGTTTGCATTTCTAGTAACTCAAAAACACTTTTAATTGTCTCAAGTACATCAAAAGATTTGATTTCAAGATCTGCCATACCCGATTCAAACTTTGTAATTAAATCCAAATCCTTGACAATATAGGTGAGTCGTTCCACCCCTTTAGAGGTTCTTTTTAAATATTTTTTTATGATTTTTTGATCCGTTACCTCACCTTCTAGTAAAGTTAATACATACCCTTGTATGGTAAATAAGGGCGTTTTCAACTCATGAGCAATATTTCCAATAAATTCTTTCCTAAAGTTTTCCTGATTTTTAAGTACTTCAATCTCTAAATTTTTATCTGTGTTGAGTTTTTTTAAATTGCGGGTAAGCAATTCAATATCCTCATCAGATTTTATGATTGAAGTAGATACTGTAGCTGGAAAAAGGCTTTTATAAAGCTCCTTTACCCTTGCCAGCATAAATTCTTCAAATCTTTTGGAAAACAAGAAATATGAAAAAAAAACTACCCCAAGAAATAAAATTGCCCCTAATTTTAAAAATTCTACGGGTTGGATTTGAAGAAAAAAATAGGCCAGTAAACAAAAAAGGAGTGAACAAAACAATCCAATTAACAAAGCTAAATTGAAGCTGGTTTTATTGAATTTATTCAAAGTCACAATTCTAATTTTTCCGGAAAATTGAATTTATAACCAATTCCTTTTATGGTCTTGAAATAATGCTGTCCAATTTTTTCTCTTAATTTTCTGATGTGGACGTCTATAGTTCTGTCACCCACTACAACATTTCCACCCCATACTCTATCCATTATTTCGTCTCTATCGAACACTTTATTGGGTTTTGAAGCCAACAAAAAGAATAATTCAAATTCCTTTCTAGGGAGCGACATTTCAATATCATTCAAAATAACCTTGTAAGCCTCACGATCAACAATCAAACCATCAAAAAGTAAACGGCTTTCTGATTTTTGGTTTTTCTTAAATCGTCGTAATAGCCCTTTGACTTTAGAAGTCAATACTTTTGGTTTTATGGGTTTGGTCACATAATCATCTGCTCCCGCTTCAAAGGCTGCAACATAGGAATATTCTTCTCCACGGGCGGTTAGAAACATGATAATCGTTTCAGCAAAACGATTGTCTTTTCGAAGATGTTCACAAGCTTCAATCCCATCCATATTTGGCATCATAACGTCCATAATTATAAGGTGAGGTAGGTGCTTTTCAGCTACTTTTAAAGCCTCCAATCCATCACTTGCTGAAAAGATTTGATATCCTTCCTGATTTAAATTAAAACGTATTATTTCGATGATATCAGGTTCATCATCAACCAAAAGAATCTTGATGTCTTCTTTTTTCATTTGTTATAAAAATATAAAATTAAGCCTTAAAAGCCTCTCGTTAGGTTACCATAGTATTAAGAATTCGTTTTTATTTTTACTTTTGTTAAAGTTTAGCCCCAATGAACAAACTTTTATTTTTATTTTTTTGTTTTTTAATCAGTGTAGGCTATCCTACTTATATACCAAAATCTCCTTTTGGTAATTTCCCATATGAAAGCTACACAGACAGTCTTCGGTTTTCAATATTTCCCAACCCAGTAAAGGACAAAATACTGTATATAGAAAGTTCCAGTAATGCTTTAAAACACATAGAAATTTACAATGTACTGGGCGAAAAGAAATTAGAGTTAGACACATACGACAATAAAGTATTTCTCGAAAAACTTGACACTGGAATCTATATGTTTTTACTAAAACAAGAGGATCAAAAAGGATTGAGACGATTAGTCGTACCGTAGGGGGTTAAATTTAATTAATTTTACATCCTCATGAGAGAAAACTTAATCGCTTTTGATTCCATTGATTCAGAAAATGTTTTTGAGCAGCATGCATTGAATTTATTTGCTTATCAGTTTGAAAATAACAAGGTCTATCGATCTTACTGTGATTTAATCAATGTTTCTCCTGCTGAGGTTCATCACTACAGTGAGATTCCTTTTTTACCCATTCAATTTTTCAAAACACATAAAGTAACCTCAAATCCATCTGAGACAGCCGTTACTTTTTTATCGAGTAAAACAACTGGACAGATTGCATCAAAACATCCTGTTCACGATATCGATTTGTATGTTAAGAGTTTTGAAAAAGGCTTTGCACATTTTTATGGTGCAATCGAAGAGTATGTGCTTTTGGCGCTTCTACCTTCTTATCTTGAACGAGAAGGCTCATCTCTTGTCTTTATGGCAGATCACTTGATTAAAAAAACAAATCGTCCGGAAAGCGGTTTCTATCTAAATGATTGGGAAGCCTTACGTAAACAACTTGAAAAAGGAGAACAACAGAAACAAAAAACCCTTTTACTAGGAGTAAGTTTTGCACTACTGGAGGGTGCAGAAAAGTATGAATGGAATCTCAAAAATACGCTCATCATGGAAACAGGCGGGATGAAAGGAATGAGAAAAGAATGGATTCGATCTGAACTTCATCAAAAGCTAAAAGAGGCTTACGGTGTCACTCAAGTGCATTCAGAATACGGCATGACGGAGCTTTTGAGTCAAGCATACTCAACTGGCGAAGGGCTTTTTAGATGTCCTCCTTGGATGAAAGTCCTTAGTCGATCACTAGAGGACCCCTTTGAACTCATGGAACAGGGGAAAACAGGAGCTCTTAACATTATTGACCTAGCCAATGTCGACTCATGTGCCTTTATCGCTACAGAAGATTTAGGCAAAGTCCACTCAGGGGGTAGTTTTGAAGTATTAGGTCGTTTTGATCATGCTGAAATCAGGGGTTGCAATTTGATGGTGCTTTAAGAAACTACTTTTAAAATAAAGTAATTCTTTTTTCCCTTTTTTAATAGCACATACTGGTTTGCAATTAAGTCCTGTGGACTGAGTACATAGGTTTCCTCTACTTTGCTTTGATTTACAGAAATCGCGTTTTCTTTGAGGGCTCTTCTCGCTTCACCATTAGAGTTTAAAAAACCAGTTAAAGAAGCCAATGCAGCGACGATATCAATTCCATTTTCGAGTTGCATTTTATTTATTTCTGCTAGGGGAACACCATCAAATAGCTCTAAAAAAGTTTGGGTATCCAACTTCTGAAAACTTTCGCTAGTTGCTTTACCAAACAGAATTTGAGAAGCTTCTACCACTTTGTGATAAGCCTCTTTTCCGTGTACTAAAGTAGTAACCTCCTCAGCTATTGTTTTTTGAAGTAATCTTAAATGAGGTGCTTCTGAGTGTTCTTTAATCTTTTGTTCAATAACTTCTTGAGACAAAAAAGTAAAGATTTTGATGTAGCTTAACGCATCTTCATCTGAAGTATTCAGCCAAAATTGATAAAATTTATAGGGTGAGGTTCTTGATGAGTCTAACCATACGTTACCACCCTCTGTCTTTCCAAATTTAGATCCGTCCGCTTTTTTAATGAGAGGACACGTCAAGGCGTAAGCTTTACCACCTTCCTTTCTTCGAATCAATTCAGTCCCTGTAGTAATATTTCCCCACTGGTCACTGCCTCCCATTTGAAGTTTACAATTCATGGTATTGTACAAGTGTAAAAAATCATATCCTTGTAAAAGCTGGTAAGTGAATTCTGTAAAAGACATTCCTACTTTAGAATCTGTGCCCAAACGTTTTTTTACAGATTCCTTAGCCATCATATAGTTTACAGTCAAATGCTTTCCTATGTCCCTAGAAAAGTCGATCAAACTATAGGATTTCATCCAGTCGTAATTGTTTACTAAAACCGCTCTGTTTTCGTTCTTAGTATTGAAATCGAGAAATTGTTCCAATTGTTTTTGGATACCTGCACAATTTTTTTCTAGGGTTTCTTGATCCAGTAGATTTCGCTCGTCTGATTTTCCAGAGGGATCCCCAATCATTCCAGTAGCTCCTCCAACCAAAACGATGGGTGCATGTCCTGCCTTTTGAAAATGCATCAAAATAATAATTTGAACCAAACTCCCAATATGAAGGGAATCTGCTGTAGGGTCAAAACCTATGTATCCTTTGGTAGATTGGTTTAAAAGAAAGTCTTCCGTTTCTGGCATAAGATCATGAAGTAAGCCACGCCATCGGAGTTCCTGTACAAAATTTGTAAGCATCTATTTTTGTTGTAAAGATAGATTTCTCAAAGGGAAACCAAAAACCAAAATCAAAAAAGTGTACTTTCGTTCTCATGATATTAGTAACTGGGGGCACAGGAATGCTCGGGGCACATTTGCTTTTAAACCTAGTCCAAAACAACCTATCCATACGAGCTACTTACAGAACGAAGAGTCGGTTAGAAGAAACTCGATCGTTTTTTAAGAATACAACAGCAGACAAAAAAAACTACTTTGATCGCATCCAGTGGGTTAAAACATCTCTTGAAGACCTCTACACTCTAAATCAAGTCTTTGAAGGAGTTGAATTGGTTTACCATTGTGCTGCTAAAGTCTCCTTTGCTGCTTTTAATAAGGAAAAATTATATCAATCCAATGCAGAAGGTACGGCCAGTGTAGTCAACCTTTGCTTAAAACACGGTGTTAAAAAGCTGGCTTATGTTAGTTCAATTGCCTCAATCGGTGCTGATCAATCTTTGGCAATAGTTAATGAGACTCACAACTGGTCTTCTAGTCAACACCACACCTACTATGCGCAATCAAAATACAAAGCAGAATTGGAAGTTTGGCGAGGAGCTCAAGAAGGCTTAGATGTTGTTATTGTAAATCCCGGCCTTATTCTCGGATCACACTTTTGGGACAGAAGTAGTGGAACGCTTTACAAAATGATTCATAGAGGACTTCGCTTTCATCCCATAGGTAATACCGCTCTAGTAGCCTTGGAAGACGTGGTTGAAGTCTTAATTCAATTAATGGAATCAACTATTAAAAACCAACGCTTTATCCTAGTTGCTGAAAACAGAACTCAGAAACAACTTTTAGAATCTATCGCTAGTAACTTGAATAAGAAGAAGCCCTCTTTCCCACTCCATTATGGACTGCTTGTTTTTCTTTTCGTGCTGGACAAATCTCTTGCTCTGCTTGGGTTTAAAAAAGGTTTTCTCAGCTTAGGATTAATTCATATGCTCTGCTCTAGACAAGAATACGATGGCTCAAAAATCACAAGAGCATTACCTTTTCAATACAGATCTATCGAAGATACAATTCAAAAAACAGCTTTTGCTTTTTGATTGTTATTATTTCCATTAAACAGATCCTCCAAACTGTCTTTTTCTCTCTGCATCCTGTTCAAAACTCTGGAATAGATTCTATAATAAATTCTTGGATTTTTTGTGTAATACGCTTCACTTTCTACAAGCTGAGTACTATCTATACCGTGTTTTAAATACAAGTAAGGGGCTCCCAATATACTTATAAAATCTGGATTCTTCTGGGGAAAGTTATCCATTATCTGCATCATGGTTGCCTCATAGAGTATCTCTTCCATGGTAGCTTCATCTATCAAATTGTCTGGCTTTTTTGATCCTTCTAAGGTGTCACAAGAAACTATAAACAGAAGAACAATTAAAATAAAGTGAACGTATTTAGTTATCATCTTTATCGGTCAAAAGTTAATGCTTTAGCTGCAGATTTAGGATGGATTTTTCCATTTTCGAACACCCATTGTCCATTGAGGAGTGTTTTTTCAACTCTGCCCTTCAAGGTAGTTCCCTCAAAAGGAGACCATCTACATTTATACAATAACTCGTTCTTCTTCACGGTGAACTCTTTATTTAGATCCACTACAACAAGATCGGCAAAATACCCCTCTCTTAGGTACCCTCGGTCTTGAATGTCAAAAAGTAAAGCAGGGTTATGGCAGGCCTTTTCCACAATTTTCTCCAAACTTATTTTATTTTGATGATAAGAGGTGAGTAAAGCGGGTAACGCGTGTTGCACTAGAGGCCCTCCAGAGGGAGCTTGAAGATAGGACTTGGACTTTTCTTCCAGAGTATGTGGAGCGTGGTCTGTTGCAAGAATATCGAGCAAGTCTGAATTTAGACCTTCCCAGAGTGCCTCTCGATCTTTTCTTGTTTTAACGGCAGGATTCCATTTTATATGCGTCCCTTTGGATGGGTAATCTTCATCACTAAACCAGAGATGATGAACACATACCTCCGCAGTAATTTTTTTATCTTTTAGAGGCAAATCGTTTCGAAAAAGACTGAGTTCCTTTGCTGTTGACAAATGAAAAACATGCAGTCTTGCTCCCGTCTCTTTTGCTAAAGCTATGGCTTGTGAAGAAGAAAGATAACACGCTTTTTCACTTCGTATTACAGGATGTTGCTCTACAGGAATTTGATTTCCATATTTTTCTTTCGCTTTTTTTGTGTTTGCTTTAATTGTGGCTTCGTCCTCACAATGTACGGCAATGACTAAGTTTGTGTTTTTAAAAATTTCTCTTAGAACATCCGGATTATCCACGAGCATATTCCCTGTTGAAGAACCTAAAAAAAGCTTTAAGGCAGGAACGCGTTTTGGATCTAAAGCCAAAATTTGATCCAGATTATCATTGGTTCCACCAAACATAAATCCATAATTTGCAAAAGAGGTCTTGGCGGCAATGTCATTTTTTGATTCCCATTCTTTTAGAGTTGTTGTTTGAGGTAGTGTGTTTGGCATTTCTAAAAAAGAGGTAATTCCTCCTGCTAGTGCTGCCTTGGATTCTGATTCTATCGTGGCTTTATGAGTCAAACCTGGTTCTCTAAAATGCACTTGATCGTCAATCAATCCAGGTATAAGGTGTTTTCCTGAAGCATCGTAAACGGTTACATCTGAAGAAACATTTATGGAAGAAGCAATTTTAACAATTCGCTCTCCTTCTATGAGAAGGTCCTTTTTCAAAGCACAACCCTCGTTAATAACAATGCCGTTTTTGATCAATAGTTGCTTCATTCTTTTTTTAAAAATTTAATTTTATTAAACCGTAAAAATAAAACACCAAATAAAGCTTCCCAAATGATACTCCCATTCATCTTTGAAGTTCCTAAAGCCCTGTTAACAAATATGATAGGATGTTCCTTCACATGCAACCCTCGAATCCAAGCTTTGTATTTCATTTCAATTTGAAAGGCATAACCCACAAATTTGATGTGTTTTAGATTTATAAGTTCCAATACCTTTCTTTTGTAGCCCACAAAACCAGCTGTAGCATCTTTTACAGGCATTCCTGTAATCCACCTCACATAAATAGAAGCAAAAAAGGAAAGCATGACTCTAGATAAAGGCCAATTCACAACATTAACTCCGTGAATGTACCTGGAGCCAACAATTACGTCTACTTCGTTTTTGAGTTCTTCTAACATAGAGGGTAACTCCTTAGGATCATGAGAAAAATCAGCATCCATTTCGAAAATGTATTCGTACTGGCGTCGTAAAGCCCATAAAAAGCCGTGTACATAGGCAGCACCCAACCCCTCCTTTTTTGCTTTTGATTCTAAAAACAAACGTTCTGGATAAGAGTTCATCTGTTTCAATACTTCGGTTGCAGTTCCATCTGGAGATTGATCGTCTACTACCAAAATGTCGAGGGCTAGACCTGTATCAAAAACTGCAGCAATTATAGAGGCTATATTCTCAATTTCGTTAAAGGTCGGAATGATGACAAGTGTTTTTTCCATGGATTTTTGTAAAAATAGCAAATGTAAGAGCAACATAGTGGTTTGAGCACCACATTAATTTTTGAAAAACAAGTAAATTTGAACTGTGGGAGAATACATTTATAGAAAAGCGGTTACTCAAGATTGGATAAGCTTATTTTATCTTATGAATGTTGTTCTTTTTGCCCTTCTTTTCTCTCTCGATTCAAATCGAATTAAAGCAGTGCTCAAGTTTTATGCTTCAGATCTTTACATTAGTAAATACCAAACAGAAAAAAACACCAAGTTTCTGAGTGTTTTTAATTTGATTTGTTTTGTATTTATTGTAAACACCCTCTGCCTTTTAGCCATTTCAGCGAGTAGATATTCCAACCAAATCATCAACTATGCTTTTGAATACGTTTATTTTTTCATAGGGCTATCACTCTTTTTAAGCTTACGCTTTTTTTTGATACAGTTTTTTATGAAACAATTAAACATATTAAAAAAAGTGAAATTGCTTTTTTTTAAAAATTTTACCCACCACTTTCAGTTTACCTTCGTTCTCTTTTTCTTTTTGTTAATTGGTTTCTATAGCCTCCCGTCGTCTACTTTGTTTTTCGTCTTTTTCTTTTTCCTTTTTGGGCTATGGAGCTATTATCAATTCAGAATTTTATTTACCTTTTTTCGGTCTAACCCCAGAGCAGTTTTTCATTTAATTCTGTATCTTTGCACATTGAAACTAATCCCTTGGTATTGGTTCTATTATTTGATGATTGAACCCAGATTGTAATTTTGAACGAGAATGAAAGTGAAAACCATTTTGGTTTCTCAACCAGAGCCCTCCTCTGAGAAATCGCCTTATAAAAGACTTCAAGAAAAACTTAAATTGACCGTTGATTTTAGACCTTTTATTCATGTTGAAGGAGCTACATCAAAAGAAGTGCGTCAACAAAAAATAGCTTTTGGGGAATTTGACAATGTGATACTTACCAGCCGCAACGCAGTAGACCATTATTTTAGACTCTGCAAAGAAATGCGTTTTACTGTACCAGACACTACTAAATACTTTTGTTTGTCAGAAGCTGTAGCCTACTATTTACAGAAGTATGTTGTGTACAGAAAAAGAAAAGTGTATGTGGGTGAGGGTAAAATAAATGACTTGGAATCCGTTTTCAAAAAATTCAATAAAGAGACATTTCTCTTTCCTACGTCTGATCTGCTTAAAAAAGATGTTCCGGATTTCTTAGATCAAAATGGCATCAATTGGCAACGCGCTATTTTGTATCGTACTGTTGTAAGTGATCTTTCTGATCTGAGAGATGTTTACTACGATGTACTGGCTTTTTTCAGTCCTTCTGGTATCGAATCCTTATTTAAAAATTTTCCTGATTTCAAACAAAACAAGACTCGAATTGCTGCTTATGGTAACACAACCATACAGGCAGCTGAAGAAGCAGGACTCGAGGTTCAAATAAAAGCACCCTCTCCAGATTCACCCTCCATGACAATGGCTATTGAACAATATGTGGATAAGGTCAATAAAGCTTAGTCGGATTTTCTAAAACTTTGGATACAAAGAAACCAAGCCAAGAGGAGCATACTCCCTCCTAAAGGAGTTATGGGTCCCAACCAGCGTATTGAAAAAGGGAAATACTCTTTAAAACTCAAAATAAAGATACTGCCAGAAAAAAGTGACACTCCAATAGTCATGAATAAAAACAATAAACGGTGTTCTCTTATCTTGTTTTTGAAATCAAATTGAGAGAGAATAAGAAGTGCCAAACCATGATAGGTTAAGTATCGTACTCCTGTTTGAAAACCAGACAGCGTTTTTTCATCAGTGAATTGCGATAAATAATGACTCGATAAGGCGCCTAAAACCACAGAAAGAAGCATAAATATTCCACCAAAAATTCGCATCCTTTTTGTTAATTTCATAAACTTTTTTTTATAATAAATTAAATATTTATATTATATGTAAGATTTTAATTAATATTTTTAAACAAAATAAAGAATTTTTTAAAACTACTCAAAATCATTTTTTCGATGAAAATCACCGAACAAACAGTAGCAGTAGACGGAATAGATAAAATTATCTTAAAGTATTTATTGAAAGACGCGCGTACTCCAATACAAGTACTAGCAAAAGCTTGTGGTATATCTGGAGCTGCAGTGCATCAACGATTAAAAAAGTTAGAAAAAGCAGACGTGATATCTGGGTCTCAAATCCTTATAAATCCTAAAATACTTGGATATAAAACTCTTGCTTTTATCGGCATATATTTAGATAAAGCGATGCGTAATACCGAAGCTGTAAAACAGTTAAAAAACATCCCCGAAGTGGTGGAATGCCACTACACTACAGGAAACTGGAGTATTTTTGCAAAACTACTTTGCAGAGATAATGAGCACTTGATGGAATTGCTCAATAAAAAAATTCAATCAGTAGAAGGTGTATCTAGAACGGAAACCTTTATTTCTTTACAGGAACAAATGAACCGACAAATTGCTTTGGACTAATCCCTTCTTCCTCCAAAAACCTGAAAAGCAAAATAGGCAAGCGTTGCAAGAGAAGACAATGCAGAAACTACATAGGTTCTAGCCGCCCATTTTAAAGCATCTTGAGCCCCTGCATACTCTTCACGAGAAACCATGTTTTTCCGCTGCAACCATGCTAGTGCGCGATTACTGGCGTCGTATTCTACTGGTAAAGTAATAAAGCTAAAAAGAGTTCCCATAGCAAACAATCCAACTCCTGCAGCTGCAATTTCAAAACCAATGGGAATCACCTGCATCAAAACCAATCCCGCAATGATAACAATCATAGAAAGATTGGACGCAATACCCACAACAGGAACTAAAGAAGAACGCAACTGCAACCACTGATAGCCTTGTGCATGTTGTACCGCATGCCCACACTCATGTGCAGCCACAGCAGCAGCAGCGGCATTTCGTTCGTTGTAAACAGTCTCACTCAAGTTTACCGTTCTTTTCTGAGGGTTGTAATGGTCCGTTAAAGAGCCACGAACAGAGATTACCTCTACGTCTCGGATTCCGTGATCTGCCAGCATCTGTTCTGCAATTTCTTTTCCGGACATACCGTTGCGCAATTGCACCTGAGAATAGGTCTTGAATTTGCGTTTTAAAGTGTTGCTCACCCACATACTCGCAAGTGAAATCAATATAATAAGCAGATAATAACTTCCCATAATTTTTTAATCAAAAATACGAGATACTAAATTAGTAATGACACCTCTTTTGCAATTTTAACTAAAAAATAATACCGTTTTTAAAGGTACTCAATCAATACACTATATTGATAATTTTATTCGGAACGATAATCCATTTTTTTGGAGTAGCACCTTGCAAATATTCCGCTGTACGAGTGTCTTGAAGAATAGCTTCTTTAATTTCCTCTTGATCCAAACTCAATGACAAAGACAAGGTAAAACGCATCTTACCATTAAAAGATACGGGGTAGTTTTTAGAATCCTCTACCAAATAAGATTCATTTACTAAAGGATAAGGCTCCGATACAAGCGACTCCTCATGCCCTAGTGCTTCCCAGAGCTCCTCTGCAATATGAGGAGCAAATGGAGACAAAAGAACTGTGAGCTGCGAAAGTACTGCTCTACTATGGCAGTTGATTTGTGTCAATTCGTTTACACATATCATAAAGGAACTCACACAGGTATTGAAAGAAAATTGCTCAATATCTGAGGTCACTTTCTTTATAGTTTCGTGAAGTATTTTCAAAGCTTCTTTGCTTGGTTCTTCTTCATTTACGATCCATTGGTCTTCCTTGTAAAACAAACGCCAATACTTCTTTAAGAAACTATGCACTCCAGAAATCCCTGCTGTATTCCAGGGTTTAGCTTGTTCAATTGGACCTAAAAACATTTCGTACATCCTAAGTGTGTCCGCGCCATATTGTTCACAGATTTCATCTGGGTTAACTACGTTGTATTTTGACTTGGACATTTTTTCGACTTCTCTACCCACTTTAAAAACACCCTTATTACATTGAAATTCAGCTGTTTCAAATTGCACTTGCCATTTTTTTAGCCCTTCAATGTCCAATTCATCAGATGCATTCACCAGATTTACATCTACTCGTACAGGCTCCATGGCTTCGATTGTATCCAAAAGATCTTTTGAAAAATAGGTTTGTGTACCCGGCTTTCTATAAATAAAAGCGGAAGTTCCTAAAATCATCCCTTGATTGATTAATTTTTTTGCATACTCCTCAACAGGAAGTAATTCCAAATCAAAAAGAAATTTTTGCCAAAAGCGAGAATACAACAAATGTCCTGTAGCATGCTCACTACCCCCTAAATAGAGATCGACATCCTTCCAATACGCTGCGACTTCTTTCCCAACAAATTCATCAGTATTGTTCGCATCCATATACCGATAGAAATACCATGAACTCCCAGCCCAACCCGGCATGGTATTCAGTTCCAAGGGAAATACCTTCTTATGGTCTATTGTATCATTTCCTACCACTTTTCTGGATTCGGTATCCCAAGCCCATGATTTTGCATTTCCAAGGGGTGGGGCTCCCTCTGGAGTTGGTAAATATTTTTCTACTTCCGGTAATTTTAGAGGCAAGTCTTCTAAGGAAAGAGGTTGTGGCATCCCCTCTTTGTAATACATCGGTATGGGTTCACCCCAATAACGCTGTCTGCTGAAAATGGCATCTCGCAAACGGTAATTTATAGTCCCCGCACCACAGCCCCTTTCCTCTAAAACTCCAATGACTTTTTCCATAGCTTGCTTGTAGGGCAAACCTGTGAGAAAATCAGAATGATCAATCACAGCATTGGCTTTATCTGAAAACGCTTCAGTTGCTACAGAGACATCTTTAAAAATGTTTTTAATAGGCAAATCAAAATGTTTTGCAAAATCATAATCTCTTTGGTCACCACAAGGTACCGCCATTACTGCACCTGTTCCATAGTCTGCTAAAACGTAATCCCCAATCCAAATTGGAACACGGTCTCCAGTTAGCGGATGCAATGCATATCCTCCAGTGAATACGCCGGTTATGTTTTTTACATCAGCCATACGCTCTCTCTGGGAACGTTGTTGTGTTGCTTTGATATAAGCTTCTACCTCCTTCTTTTGATCGGGATGGGTGATTTTTTGGACAAGTTCCAGTTCCGGAGCAAGAGTCATAAATGTTACCCCAAACAACGTATCAGGTCGGGTTGTGAATACCTCAATTTTTTCATCGTGTCCTTCCACCTCAAAAAACACTTTTGCACCGATGGATTTTCCAATCCAATTGCGTTGCATTTCTTTCAAAGAATCAGACCAGTCGATTGTATCTAAACCTTGGAGTAGTCGCTCTGCATAGGCTCCAATTCGCATACTCCATTGTTTCATTTTCTTTTTGGTAACGGGATAACCTCCTCGTTCAGAAACACCGTTGATGATTTCATCATTTGCTAAGACTGTACCCAATTCTGCACACCAATTTACTTCGGTTTCAGAAAGATAAGTCAAACGATACCCCAAAAGAATTTCTTCTTTTTTTGTTGAATGAAACTCCTTCCACTCCTCAGCACTAAACAATTCAATACCCGGACTGCAAACAGCATTGACACTAGTATTTCCCTCTTTTTCAAAATTAGCGATAAGTTTACTTATCGGTTGTGCCTTGTCAGAGTCCTTACAGTAGTAATGTTCAAAAAGAAGCATGAAGATCCATTGGGTCCACTTGTAAAAATCCGGATTAGAAGTTCTCACTTCTCGGCTCCAATCGTAAGAAAAACCCATTTGATCCAATTGGTCCCGGTAACGATCTATATTTTCTTGAGTTGTTTTTGCTGGATGCTGTCCTGTTTGGATGGCGTATTGCTCTGCGGGCAATCCAAAAGAATCGTACCCTTGAGGGTGCAACACATTAAACCCTTTATGTCGTTTATACCTCGAAAAAATATCACTAGCAATATAACCTAAAGGATGCCCCACATGAAGACCCGAACCTGAAGGATAAGGAAACATGTCCAAGATGTAATACTTGGGCTTTTCAGCATTATTTTGTGCACGAAAGGTTTTGTTTTTTTTCCAATATGCACGCCATTTTTTTTCGATTTGTTGAAAGTTGTATCCCACAGTTTTGCTGTTAATCCTTATAAAAGCCACAAAAATAAGCTTATTGCTTGAATGTTAAAAAGCTAAAAGAATATTTTATCTCTAGAGGGATCTTTCTATTTCTTTTTTATTTTTACAAAAACAAAGCCTGTGTCCAGAAACTTTAATGACAACTATCCCAAAAAAAGAGTGCTTAACAGCTATTTTTCTGTGGTTTTAAGCATCACAGTAGTTTTACTTTTTCTAGGGATTTTAGGACTTTTTTTACTCAATACTAAAAACGTTTCTTCTCATTTCAAAGAACAAATAGTAATGACCGTGTACTTAAAAGACAGTGCAAAAGATATCGAAATCACACAACTACAGAAAAAAATTCAACTCAACCCAGCAACTAAAAAAGTACACTACACCCCAAAAGAAGAAGCCGCAGAACAATACGCCAGAGACATCGGGGAAGATTTTTTGGAATTTTTGGGCTACAACCCCTTGCTCAATGCTATTGATATTTATTTCAATGCTAATTATGTAAACACTTTGAGTTTGAACCAAAATAAAAATGAAATTGAGTCCGCAGATTTTGTAGATGAGGTTGTTTACGACCAACCTTTAGTGACTCTTTTGGATGAAAACATTCAAAGAATTTCAGTAGTTCTTATGATTTGTACTGTTCTTTTCATTGGAATTGCTTTAGTGCTAATCAACAGTTCTATTCGCCTATCCATATATTCTAAGAGATTAATCATCAAAACCATGCAGCTAGTAGGAGCTACAAAATCTTTTATAAGAAAACCCTTTATTTGGAGTCATTTGAGATTAGGGGTTTTAAGTTCTTTTCTAGCGCTTCTTCTATTGAGTTTCCTGTTATGGGAAATAAATTCACGTTTCCCAGAACTTGAGATGCTAGAACAAAAGGGTGATCTATTGCTTGTCTACGGAGGAATTTTGATTTTAGGAATAGGAATAACATCCCTCAGCACCTTTTTTGCAACACAACGCTATTTAAACCTCAAAACAGACGCCGTCTATTGAAAAACATGAAAAAGAATCCTACTACTAAAAACTTTTTATTTGGAAAACGCAATTATAGAATTTTATTTATTGCCTTGCTCATAATTGCTTCTGGCTTTGTATTAATGTCTGGTGGAGGAAGCGAAGATCCTAATTATTTTAATGAAGAAATTTTCAATTTTCGCAGGATAAGACTTGCTCCAACCTTAGTACTTCTAGGGTTCGGATTTGCGATGTACTCCATCTTAACCAAACCAAAAAAATGAGTTATTTAGAACCTCTAATCTTAGGAATCATTCAAGGTCTAACGGAATTTTTACCTGTCTCCTCCAGCGGACACTTAGAAATTGGAAAAGCTCTTTTTGACAATGAAAGCGTTGGACATGAAAGTTTATTTTTGACTTTGGTACTGCATTTTGGGACTGGCCTAAGCACTGTAGTAGTTTTCAGAAAAGACCTGTTCGAATTAGTAAAAAGTTTAGTTCAATTTAAATCTTCTGAAAACAAGCGTTTTTCATTGAAAATCCTACTTTCCATGCTCCCAGCGATTATTGTAGGATTGTTTTTACAACAACAAATCGAACAGTTATTTTCTAGCAACCTTCTTTTAGTTGGGTTCATGTTGGTACTAACCTCAATTTTGTTGTTTTTAGCAGATCGCCCAAAAAAAAACAACAAACAAGTCTCTTATGCTAATGCCCTTGTTCTGGGTATAGTCCAAGCAGTGGCGATCCTACCTGGAATTTCACGTAGTGGCTCCACAATTGCCTGTGCTGTACTTCTGGGAATTGAACGTGAAAAAGCGGCACGTTTCTCTTTTTTAATGGTATTGCCCCTCATTTTTGGTAGTATGGCAAAAACGGTAATGGATTACGAAGGTTCACAAGGAAACACAGACCTTTTCGCTTTATTTATTGGTTTTGGAGCTGCATTCATCAGTGGTATTATGGCCTGTAGATGGATGATTGCAATAGTCAAAAATAGTCAGCTCAAGTATTTTAGTTACTACTGTTTACTGGTAGGTGTATTAACCATAGTGTATGGACTTTTTTAAACAAAAGTTTTCAGCAGATGCTCTTTTGGAAGGCCAAGTCTTTTTAATCGATAAACCCTTAGGGTGGACCTCCTTTCAAGTGGTAAACAAGATGCGCTGGCATCTAAAAAAACTAACCGGTTTAAAAAAGCTTAAAGTAGGTCATGCAGGAACCTTAGACCCCTTAGCAACAGGACTTTTACTTGTCTGTACAGGCAAGAAAACCAAAAGTATTAGCACACTTCAAGGACAGGAAAAAACCTACACAGGCACATTTACATTTGGAGCAACTACTCCCTCTTATGATTGTGAAACAGCAATTGACAATCGTTTTCCTACATCCCATCTAAACGAAAACAACATAAAAAAAACAGCACTTAAATTTAAAGGGGTGCTTCAACAATATCCTCCCCTTTTTTCAGCGATTAAAAAAGAGGGAAAACGACTCTACGAAATTGCTCGATTAGGAAACACAACAGAGTTAGAGGCACGCAAAATCACTGTTCATAAATTTGAAATTAACGGGATTACACTTCCGGAAATTAATTTTTTAATAAAGTGTAGCAAGGGCACCTATATTCGAAGTATCGCTCATGATTTCGGAAAAGCGTTACAATCTGGAGCCTACCTGTCTGCATTGAAAAGAACACAAATCGGTCCTTACAAACTCAATGACGCTCTGAATCTTAATAGTGCTTTAGAATCGTTTTCAGAAAAAAACATTCGAAGTGTTCACCAGGCAAAAAAGTAAAAAACCAATACTCTTTTTAGTAACACAAGAATCCACAGTTTTTGGTTTATTGACTTAAAGTATTCCTGAGAACCGAATTTCATTTTGACCCGTCAAAATTATCGGGGCATCATGCAAAATAAATTCTGCTTTAATTTCTATATTTGTGGACACAGTTCTTCTAAATGAAATACCGTAGAATTCTTTTAAAACTAAGTGGTGAAGCCCTAATGGGAAATCAAAGCCACGGGATAGACCCTGATCGGATTGACAGTTACGCTAAAGAAATAAAAAAGGTTTTTGACCATGGAACCGAAATTGCAATTGTAATTGGTGGAGGAAATATTTTTAGAGGAATTTCAGGAGCAAGTAAGGGTATGGATCGCGTGCAAGCAGACTATATGGGAATGCTTGCTACCGTAATTAACGGACTTGCATTACAAGGTGCCCTGGAAAACAACAATATTCCTACAAGACTACAAACAGCAATAAAAATTGAAGCCATAGCAGAACCTTTCATTAAAAGAAAAGCGACAAGGCATCTAGAAAAAAACAGAGTGGTCATTTTTGGCTCCGGTACTGGAAATCCTTTTTTTACGACAGATTCCGCTGCTGTACTTCGCGCTATCGAGATTAATGCCGATGTCATCTTAAAAGGAACTCGAGTAGACGGTATTTACACTGAAGATCCTGAAAAAAATATTAAGGCTACTAAATTTGATTCCTTGTCCTTTGACGAAGTTCTTAAAAAAGGAATTAAAGTAATGGATACGACAGCCTTTACACTCAGTCAAGAAAACAAACTACCGATTATCGTTTTTGATATGAATACTCCTGGAAATTTATACAACGTAGTCAAAGGAGAAAATATAGGAACCCGTGTCGATTTATAACTAAATTACTATGGAAGAAGAAATGCAATTTATTGTTGATGCCGCGAAGGAAAGTATGGATTCCGCAATAACTCATTTGGAAAAAGAGATGCTAAACATACGTGCAGGAAAAGCGAATCCTATCATGCTCTCTGGGGTTAAAGTGGAGTATTACGGTACTCCTACGCCACTGTCTCAAGTAGCAAACATCAATACACCAGACGGTAAAACACTAACCGTTCAGCCTTGGGAAAAAAACATACTTGCCGATGTTGAAAAAGCAATTTTGGTTGCAAACCTAGGATTCAACCCCATGAACAATGGCGAGTCTATCATTATTAATATACCCGCTCTAACTGAAGAACGTCGAAAAGAGCTAGCCAAACTCGCAAAATCAGAGGCGGAAAACGCGAAAATTTCCATTCGTGCCGCACGAAAAGACGCCAATACAGAAATCAAAAAATCAGATACTTCTGAGGATGTTCAAAAAAATTATGAAATCGACATTCAGAACCTGACAGACCAATTTATTGCCAAAGCTGATCAAATTTTCAGTTTAAAAGAAAAAGAAATTTTAACCGTCTAAAGCTTCAGCTATTACCGACTAGGCTCGCATGAAAAAGAATAAAAATTGGAATATCTGGGGCCTAGTGGCACGTCTCATACTTCGAAATCGTGTCTTTATTTTATTATCAATTGTAGCGATTACGCTTTATTGGTCTGCCCAGTGGAAGTACATGCAATTTACTTTTACAGAAGCTAATTTACTCCCAGACGACCATCCAGAAAATATCCTGTATCAGTCTTTTACCAAAACCTTTGGAGAAGAAGGCAATGTTATTGTTATCGCTATCCAAGACAGTGCTTTTTATACCCCACAAAAGCGATTGGAATGGAAAGAGTTGAATGAGAAAATAGAAGCCTTTGAAGAAATTCAATTCGTGCTTTCTACAGAAAATATTCAAGAACTGGTTAAAGACAACAAACAAAAAAACTTTTCTCTGAAGGACGTGTCTAAAAGCTATCCCATAGAAAGTAGCACACCAGAAAAGTTTAAAGAAAAGTTGTTTTTAGAACTTCCCTTTTACAAAAACCTACTGTTCGACGATCAGTCCAACACCATTCGGTCCGTAATTTATATGGACCCGGAGATTGTAAACACCGCAAAGCGAAAAGATTTTATTTTTGATGATTTCATTCCACTGATCAGTCGTTTTGAAAATGAGAAAAAAACAACTGTTCACGTTTCGGGTATGCCTTATATCAGGACTCTAAACGCACAAAATATCGTAGATGAAATTGGTCTATTCGTTTTGGGTGCAACACTCATCACTTCTTTAATTTTCTTTTTATTTTTCCGTTCTTTTCGAGCTACATTTATCTCACTTTTTGTTGTTGCTATAGGAGTCATGTGGGCTTTTGGTATCCTAGGTTGGTTGGGTTATGAAATCACTGTTCTCACAGCCCTAATACCTCCTTTAATCATTGTGATTGGAGTTCCCAATTGTATTTTCTTGATTAATAAATACCAACAGGAAATAGCTAAACACCGCAATCAGGCTAAGTCGCTCCAACGTGTCATTGTAAAAATTGGCAATGCTACCTTAATGACCAACTTGACCACAGCTTCCGGTTTTGCTACTTTTATTTTGACTAATAGTAAGATTCTAAAAGAATTTGGAGTCGTTGCTTCCATCAACATTATTGCCATCTTTTTACTTTCACTTCTTATTATTCCCATTACTTACAGCTTTATGGCTCAGCCCAACAAAAAGCATCTAAAACATTTAAAAAACAAAACCATTAATGTTTTTGTAAGCTGGATGGAACATATGGTAAGAAAAAAAAGAATCAATGTGTTTATGATTTCCTTATTGGGACTGGTCATTGGAATAATGGGCATTTATCAAATGAAAATTTCAGGAAGCCTAATTGAAGATATGCCTAAGAGTGCTCCTTTTTTTGAGGATATCTTATTTTTTGATCAAAGCTTTAATGGCATCGTTCCGTTAGAAATTTGGGTAGATAGTAAAAGAGAAAAGGGTATAGTAAAACCAGCAACCCTACGAAGAATGAACCAACTTCAAGAAACTATTGAAGAAATCCCAGAGCTGGCGCCCCCCCTCTCTGTTGTAAATGCTGTTAAATATGCAAAACAAGCGTACTACAACGGGAACCCAAACTTTTATGCCTTACCCACACCTCAAGAAAACAGTTTCATCTATCCCTTTTTAAACAATTCTAATAGTGGTAGTCAGCTACTGAACGGTTATGTTGACAGTACCGGTCAATACGGGAGGATCACTACCTATATGAAGGACATCAAAACCACTCGTATAGTAGAAATAGAAAATGACCTAAAAGAATCCATCCGTAAACTCTTTCCAGAGGATCGTTATGGAGTTGAAATTACTGGAAAATCATTATTGTTTCTAAAAGGCACCACGTATTTGATCAACAATCTGATCTTATCATTGAGTTTAGCCATACTTTTGATCGCTCTTTTTATGGCCTTTCTTTTCCGCTCCTTCAAAATGATTCTTATTTCTTTAATTCCAAACCTACTCCCTTTAATAATAACAGCAGGAGTAATGGGTTTTACGGGCATCCCTCTAAAACCCTCCACAATTTTGGTTTTTAGCATTGCATTTGGGATATCAGTAGATGACACCATTCATTTTCTTGCCAAATACAGACAAGAATTAATTGCCAATGGATGGAAAATAAACAAAGCGGTTTTCAGTGCCTTAAGAGAGACTGGAATCAGTATGTTTTATACTTCTATTGTATTGTTTTTTGGGTTTTCCATTTTTATGTCTTCCAATTTTGGTGGAACGCAAGCCTTGGGTGGGCTAGTGGCTGTAACGTTGATGATGGCCATGTTAGCCAATTTAATCTTGCTTCCCTCTTTATTAATTTCACTTGAAGATTCCATTAGCAATGATAAAGTCCTCAAACCCCCAAAAATTAAGCTAGTCGACTAGCGAGTTAGCAGTGTTGCACGACAAAACTTTATGAAATAAAGCTATCTTTGTGGCGGCTTAAGAAAAAAATTTGGGAATGAAAGCAACGAAAATCAAAACTCTTCTACAAACTAAAGAACGGAACCTACAGGTCACAGTACAAGGATGGGTAAAAACATTTCGTGCGAACCGATTTATTGCCCTCAACGATGGTTCATCTTTAGACAATCTACAATGTGTTGTTGACTTTGAAGCCTTTGAAGACAGTACGCTTAAGAGAATTACTACAGGTGCAGCTCTTCAAATAGAGGGTGAACTGGTCGATAGTCAAGGAGGAGGACAAGAGGTAGAATTGCAAGTCACTAGATTGAATATTATAGGCGACTCTGATCCTGAAAAATATCCAATCCAACCTAAAAAACACAGTCTTGAATTTTTGAGAGAAAAAGCTCATTTGAGGGTACGAACCACCACTTTCGCGGCTGTAATGCGTGTCCGTTCTGCACTATCTTTTGCAGTACACAAATTTTTCCAACAAGAAGGTTTTTTCTATGTCAACACACCAATAATCACAGGGAGCGATGCCGAAGGAGCGGGAGAAATGTTCCGTGTCAGTACCCTGGATCTTAAAAATACACCCCTCACTGAAGAAGGCAAACCTGACTTTAAACAAGATTTTTTTGGAAAGGAAACCAATTTAACCGTGTCTGGACAGCTTGAAGCAGAAACCTATGCCTTAGGATTAGGCGAAGTATATACTTTTGGACCTACCTTTCGTGCAGAAAATTCTAACACCACAAGACATCTCGCAGAATTTTGGATGATTGAACCCGAAATGGCTTTTTACGACCTAACAGACAATATGAATTTAGCTGAAAAATTCATCACAAGCGTTCTAAAAGAGGTGCTGGAAAGATGTAAGGAAGATCTAAAGTTCTTGGATGAAAGACTAGCAAGAGAAGATCAGAGCAAACCCCAAGCAGAACGCAGTCCCATGGGCTTGAATGAAAAAATTAAATTCGTCATTGATAACGATTTTAAAAGAGTAAGTTATACTGAAGCTTTTGAAATTTTGAGAAATTCAAAACCAAATAAAAAGAAAAAATTTGTATTTCCAGTTAATGAGTGGGGTGTCGATTTACAAAGCGAACACGAGCGTTATTTAGTTGAAAAACATTTTAATTGCCCAGTGATTTTATACGATTATCCTGCCAATATTAAAGCCTTTTACATGCGTCGTAACGATGATGAAAAAACGGTACGGGCAATGGACATTCTCTTCCCTGGAATCGGCGAAATTGTTGGTGGATCCCAAAGAGAGGAGCGACTTGAAGTACTTGAAAAGCGTATTGATGAAATGAACATCGACAAAGAAGAACTTTGGTGGTATCTCGACCTAAGACGTTTTGGAAGTGTTCCACATAGTGGATTTGGTCTAGGTTTTGAACGATTGGTTCAATTTACTACTGGAATGAGTAATATTCGCGATGTGATTCCCTTCCCTAGAACCCCCCAAAATGCAGCCTTCTAAAGTGAAGGCTAAATTATTTATCTTTACCTAGAAGATCGATTTTCTATGCTTAAGCAACAGCTCCAAATAAAGCTTTCTCAGAAATTGTCTCCACAGCAAATTCAGCTGATGAAGATGATTCAACTTTCTACGCTAGAACTTGAGCAAAAAATTGAAACCGAAATGGGTGAAAACCCGGCACTAGAAAGTGGAATTGAACAGTCCAATACCGACCCTTTAGATAGTGATTATGACGAAAGTGAAAAAATTGAGACCGATGAAATTGAAATTGATCAATATCTGAGTGACGATGAAATTCCATCTTACAAATTATATGCAAATAATTACAGTAGTGACGATGACAATAATACGATACCTGTAACTGGAGGGATTAGTTTACACCAGCACTTGTCGTTACAAATGGGAAATTTAATCCTGTCAGAAACCGAGATGGAGATTGCTGAATTTATCATTGGAAGTATAGACGAAAGTGGTTATCTGAGAAGAAACAATGAAGAACTTCTGGACGATCTGGCCTTTACTCAAAGTTTAATTGTCACAGAAACCCAAATCGAAAAAACAATCAAGGCAGTACAAGCATTAGATCCACCCGGTATCGGCGCTAGATCATTGAAAGAGTGCCTTCAACTTCAGCTTGAAAAGAAAAAGAAAGATCGTCCTGAAGTGGGACATGCACTCGAAATCATCAGTAATCACTTTGAGCATTTTAGCCATAAACATTATTCTAAATTACAGGAACGATTAGGTATTAATAAAGAAGAACTAAAAACCGCTTTAGAACTTATAAGCAAGCTTAATCCAAAACCTGGTGGAGCACTCTCATCGAACAATCAAAACAATCAAATTGTCCCTGACTTTATTTTGACAATTGATGAGGGTGAACTCAATGTTCAACTCAACCATAGAAATGCTCCCCAACTCAAAGTTTCAAACACCTACAAAGAAATGTTGACTGGGTATTCAGAGTCAGAGAAAAAAACGAGTTCACAACAAGAAGCTGTTCAGTTTATTAAACAAAAACTTGATGCAGCACAGTGGTTTATTGACGCTATAAAGCAGCGCCACCAAACATTAACACTTACAATAAACGCCATCTTAGATCATCAAAAGGAATACTTTCTCACTGGTGATGAAAAGAAACTTCGTCCCATGATTCTAAAAGACATCGCTGATAGAGTATCGATGGACATATCCACTATTTCAAGAGTGGCGAACAGCAAATACATCGATACACCTTATGGAACAAAATTGCTTAAAACTTTTTTTTCTGAAGGACTTAAAAATGAAGAAGGAGAAGACGTCTCCTCGATTGAAATTAAAAAAATACTGGAGCAACTAATTTCAGAGGAAAGCAAGAATAAACCTTTGACTGACCAAACACTCTCTGTATTGATGAAAGAAAAAGGCTATCTCGTTGCACGAAGAACCATTGCCAAATACAGAGAACAGCTGGATATTCCTGTAGCACGTATGCGAAAGGAACTCTAATTACAAAAGATAAAAAATTAGGCCCATTTTAAAAGGATTCAACTGGAATGGCGTCCCCCCATCTAAAGTACCCTTAAAAATCGTGCTAAATTGATAGGCCAGATAAAAATTCCATGTGTTGTAACCAAAACTGAGGTGTGCTGTAGTACCGAAATTTTGAATCTCATCAGCTAAAGGAATTAAAGTAGAATCCTGTTTTGCTCTTTTACTATAATGGTATTGTAATGCAATTCCTCCATAAATCCTCCAAAAAGAAAAATCGGTTGCAGTACTACTTCTCCAACGAAACGATAAGGGCAATTCTAAAGAATGTACAGATAAAAACAGAGGAGATTTAAGCGCATCATTTAAGTCGGTAAAAGCAAAGGTATTTTCGGAAGAGAAAAGATTGGTAGTGTAACGCTCAAAAGCCATGCCTAAACCAATTCCAGCTGCTATCTGACCTGTTTTTGTCAAAGGATAATCGCGAACTACACCCCACTGAAAGTGTCTAGAAATTCCTCTAGGATTAAAAGATTCTAAATTGCTTTGCAATAAAACGAGTGAAGCACCGAAATAAAACTGATCTTCTCTGTAAGGAATATCTTCATCAACCTCTGCAAATTCTTGCCCCAAGACAGAAAAACAACAAAAAAAGAAAAATAAAGCTTTTCGGATCATGACCAAGTAGCTAATTTATTTAGAGTATTTTTCAGGATTGTATCCCTTTTAACTCATTTGTATTAACATGAAAGTAAAAAAAAAGTGTCTCGATGAGACACTTTTTTTTAGAAAACTATTAAAAATTAGTTCAAGTTTTGTGTATAATCCCCAACTCTAGTTGTATAATTAATTTTTAATGCGCTTACTTTACGAAGTTCTTGCTTGATGTCTTGAATCAAACCCATCTTTGTTTCACTATCTACCTTTAAGGCAGTAGTCAATACATTTTGGAGTTCTTGACGCTTCGATGCGCGTTCAGCAAGAATAAAAGCACCCACTTCATCAACAGAAGCAAACTTGTCATTCAATTGAATCCTGGCACTAGAACCGTATTTGTCTTCATATCTACTGGAAGGTTTCCCAGCGTAAATATACATTACACGATCTTTCTTATCCAATTTTTGGATCTGGTCTGCTGCAGGAAGCTTGTTAGCCACCATAAGGGTACTGTCACGCATGACTGTAGCAACCATGAAGAAAAACAATAACATAAAAACAATATCGGGTAAAGATGCGGTTGAAATGGCGGGTAAATCGCCTCCCTTTTTCTTCTTAAATTTTGACATGGTTTTAGGTTTAATTTAGTTTAGTTGATTCTGCTTCAGATAATTTCTGTGGATACATGGCTTTCACCTGATCCAGCTTGGGTTTGAGTTCCTCAACAACTTCAGCGGTTGTTCTTGGGTCTTCGTATTGTTTTTGAGCTTGAACAAAATTCATGCCTAAACTCGGGAAGAGTCGCTCAAATTCACGATTTCGAAGGTCATTGTAAGCGGCAACCAATTCGTTTTGAACAGCGATGTACACCTTGTAAGATGTCTCACGGTCATTTTTTAGTGAAATGATCGCCTTGTCTGGATTGTCAGATGAAGCTTCATCCCTTTCCCCTTGGCAGTAATCGCAGGCTTCGTCTCCTACACCTCCTCCATTATCGAGGAAAGCGATTGCTAGCGAGCGTAAATCAGCAATATCAACAAGTTCTTCCTCCACTAAAAGTTGATCATTCTTACTAACTAAAACGGTAAAAATATTCTTTTGTCTAATAATAGGAGGGTCAACTTGATCTTCCATTGGTGGTAATTTACGATTTAACCCACTGTCGGTTTCAATAGTAGTGGTTACCAGAAAGAAAATCAATAATAGAAAAGCGATGTCCGCCATGGATCCCGCATTAACCTCGGGTGCTGCTCTTTTTGCCATGTTTTATCGGTTTAAAAATTTCTTTGCTCCAGAAAGCAGCATAGAAAGCATTGCTAAGATGGAAAGGATGTAGAACATTCTTAATCCAGTTCCTACCCACCTAGAACCTGCTGCTGACAATACCTCTCCGTCTTTCATAGGTGTTTCTACTCCCGTAGACAGTGCATATGAAATGCCCATCACAACAAGAAAACATCCAATGAAAATCAGAGACTTTTTTAGTTTTTCACCACTAGAAGCAAGGTTTAATAAAGAAAATACTACTGTAACCGCTACTGTGATGATTAGAATCGCAATAGCCAAGGAAACTAAAGGTGAAACTGTTCCAAAATCTCCAGCACTAGCAGCCAGTTTAATTTCTTCATCTCCTACTCCTATAATTCTGAATAAGAATAGTCCTCCTAGTAAACCAAAAACAGCACTGATAATTTTTACAATTGTTTGAATATTCATTTGAATTGCTGTTAAAGTTTAATTATTTTTTTTGTGCAACAAGAATGTCGATCAACGTAATTGACGCATCTTCCATGTCATTTACAATACTATCGATTTTCGCTACGATGTAATTGTAAAATACTTGAAGAATGATAGCAACGATAAGACCGAATACTGTTGTAAGAAGAGCAACCTTGATACCTCCTGCAACTAAAGAGGGCTGCATATCTCCAGCAGCTTCAATTTTATCGAAGGCTTGTATCATACCGATTACCGTTCCCATGAATCCAAGCATGGGTGCCAAGGCAATGAACAATGAAATCCAAGAAACATTTTTCTCGAGTTGTCCCATTTGAACGCCACCGTAAGCAACCACTGCTTTTTCAGCACTTTCAACGCCTTCATCCATACGGTCTAGACCTTGATAGAAGATAGAAGCAACTGGCCCTTTGGTATTTCTGCAGTATTCTTTTGCTGCGTTAACACCCCCAGAAGAAAGAGCTTCTTCTACGCCTTCAGTTAATTTTTTTGTATTTGTTGTTGCCAAGTTTAAGAAGATGATACGCTCTATAGCGATGGCAAGTCCTAAAATCAAACAAATCAATACGATTCCCATGAATCCAGGTCCCCCTTCGATAAAACGCTTTTTTAATTCTTGTGTGAAAGAAGCAGGTTGTGCTTGTGCTTCATCGTCTTGTGCAATTGATGTTGCTACTGTTGTAGCCGTATTAGGAGTAGCAATTGTTGCGTTGGCTGTAGCCATAAAACCTAATAAAGTAAGGGCAATAAATAGTTTTCTCATTTTAATTAATGTTTGTTCTTTGATTAAATGCGGTTAAAGATAAAAAAAAATATACACGATAT
>Ga0255766_10000393_pt1 | contig 39242 bp, 19 predicted proteins | sample 071ome_23_FD_179966 | JGI IMG/M metagenome (GOLD analysis project Ga0255766, IMG submission 179966) | Coastal salt marsh microbial communities from the Groves Creek Marsh, Skidaway Island, Georgia - 071403BT metaG (version 2) | ecosystem: Environmental > Aquatic > Marine > Intertidal zone >...
TCCTTCGGCAGTTCGTGTGTCGTTCTGGCAGTATGTTCCCCCCTTGCGTTGTGCCCTTGTGCCTGCGATGGGGGGTTTTATAATGTTTGGGTCCCTCCTAATCTATAAACGACCCAAAACGAGAGAGCTATCGTGATTCCAAGTGTTTTAAAAAAATTTTTCCCATATATAAAAACAATGTGAGGTTCATTTATATGGAAAAAAATTTTGGACATGAAATCGTGCCTGTAGAGGTTGATCCAGTAACAGGTGATCCTATTGTGGTTATTCCAGAATGGATGATGTTAGATCTTGGGTGGGAAGAAGGAGATCAATTAGAATGGATTATTGACGAAGAAGACAATTGTTTAATTCTGAGGAAGGTATGAATCTAGAAGAAGGGTTTACTTCAGGAGACTATAAAACTATTCAGGGCAATTTATTTGTCACTGGCAATATTTCTGATGTCTATAGTAAGGAGCAGTTTGACAATCAGTTTGTAGCATTAGAAGCAGAATTACAAACACAGGTAGATGCAGCAGTCGCACAAGCAAATGCAGCAACGGCAGCAGCAGAAGCAGCATTGACTACCTATAGAAAGGGTGAAATTATTGAAGTTCTTACCAGTGTCTGTGATGGATCCTCTGTAGAAGTAGTATCTGGTACATATACATTTCCCACTGCAACGACACAAGATTTAAGTACGACTTATGCCAATGCATCGGGATCAAATATTACTTACACACCACCAGCTGGTACTAGACAAGTAATCTATGAGTATGAGCATCAACTATCATGGAATAATGATCATGCTATTTCTAGCTGGAGACTTTATATTGGGGGTGTAGAGGTTACTGGTGCGAGGACATCATTATCTGGTAGATATCCAGAACGTCGTGAACATCATACATGGGTGTTTAACATTGGAGGATCTACAAGTACAGTAACTGGTAGACAATCATCATGGACGACTGGAAAAGAATTAAAGTGGATGGCAAGAGAACATGGAACAAGTAATAGGAATGATAGGTTGAATTATACGACATATTTTGATGGTACTAGTAGTTCTACATTTTCATATCCAGTAATTAAGATTACTGCTCTTGCATGATTTGACAAGGACTATATAATTTGTTAGAATACTGATGTTCATTTTCTAGGTTATGGCTAAAGGATTCACAGTAAAAGCAAAAGCACCCGAACGACCCGCAGCACAACAAGGTGAGTGGGACTATGATAAGGCAAAGGAGATGATCAGGGGCAAGTCTATTGTCTTCTGTATGCCTGGTCGTGGTTGTTCTTTCCAGTTCCTCAAATCTTTCACTCAGATGTGTTTTGATTTGGTCGGTGCAGGTGCTCAGATTCAAATTTCACAAGACTACAGTTCCATGGTGAACTTTGCCCGTTGTAAGTGCCTCGGTGCAAACGTTCTTCGTGGTCCCAATCAGATTCCCTGGGATGGGAAACTGAAGTATGATTATCAACTCTGGATTGACTCTGATATCGTCTTCAATACCGAGAAGTTCTATCAACTCGTTTTGATGGAGAAGGACATTGCAGCAGGTTGGTATCTGACCGAAGATGGACAAACCACTTCCGTTGCTCACTGGCTTGAAGAAGATGACTTCAAGAACAATGGTGGTGTCATGAACCATGAAACTAATGAAACGATGTCCAAACGTCGTAAACCTTTCACCGTTGATTACACTGGTTTCGGTTGGGTTCTGATCAAGCACGGTGTGTTTGAGAACGAGAAGATGGAGTATCCCTGGTTTGCTCCCAAGATGCAACGCTTCAATAGTGGTGAGGTACAGGACATGTGCGGTGAGGACGTATCGTTCTGTCTGGATGCCATTGAGGCAGGTTATGAGATCTGGTGCGATCCTCGCATTCGTGTCGGTCACGAGAAAACTCGTGTGATCTGATGACAAAACGACCCAAGACGTTGTATAATATCATCTGTCGGGGTTCGTTGATCCTCAGCAATTTATCTGAGGATCAATTTTTCGACGAAATGGAGAGTCTGGCACAGTCTTATTATAGTACTGGTCTGCCAGACCCCTCCGAAATCACTTTTGAAACTATTGAGGTCAATGGCAGTACGTAGCAAAATCGGTATTTCTGGTATCAAGTTTGAGCCTGGTAAACCAAAACTCACTCGTCAAGGTAATTCCAAGAACACTAAATACTCCGCAACGTCTCGTAACTCGGCACGGAAGAAGTATCGGGGTCAAGGTAAAGGTTAATGTACATTACAGAGGTCAACGACGAGTGGAACTTAATAGATCCTAAAGACCTCTGGGTATACAATAAACTGTTTTTAAGTCGGGTTTTAGGGTATAAGTGTGGTCCTGCTGGAACCACCGTCCCTAGACCCGATTTTTATATTGTCCGTCCATCACTGAATTTACTCGGTATGGGTCGTGATGCACGTATTATTAAGATTAATAAAGAGACTGATGACCTACACCCATCAGAATTTTGGTGTCAGGTCTTTAGAGGAGAGCACATTAGTGTTGATTTTCGTAATAAAAAGTCAGAATTAGTGGTCTTGGGTGAAAGGAACCCAAATAATCCTCTATATAAGTGGATGAAGTGGTCAAAGATTGACAAGGAAATAGAATTTCCATCCATTTTAGAAGATTTGGTCGGAAATTATGAGTGGATCAACTGCGAATTCATTGGAGATAAGTTGATCGAAGTACATTTTCGACAAAATCCTGATTTTAGATACAATAATTCAGTGGCAATACCTCTTTGGAAAGGTGAAAAAATCCAAAATTTAGAAAATTACGAATATATTGATGATCCAGACTACTTAAGACAAGGTTTTTATGTTGATAAGGGATAGCAACCCCTTAAAAAGTTCTGTTCAAACCCCTTAAAGGAGAAAACAGATGGCAAATCAACCTTATCCAGACAGAGATTCCGATTATATGGAGTCAATGTGGGGTACAAGAGGATTGATTACCGACTACTGGACAAAACCTATGAAAAAACAAGACGATAACCTTCTCAGAGAAGTTGTTGGAGACCATGTTCACGATCTAAAACGTCAAACAGTGCTTCATGAAGAGATTCGTAATGACGAAGACTATGATGATTGGGAATATGGCACTGAACCAAGTTATGGAAAGCCTGATAAATAGGTCTATGGTCTAAAATCATGCCTTTTCATGGCTTCAACTCGCACATCTAGGGCATTCAAGGACATTTCTTTGTCCTTTGCTCCACATCCAATCACAAAAGACCTTCCAATTCTTGTAAATGAGCGGGCAATTGCTCGCTCAGTGCGAAATTTAGTAGAAACTATCCCGACAGAAAGGTTTTTTAATCCTGATTTGGGGTCAGACGTTAGAAATACGTTATTTGGGTTTTGTGATTATGGTACTGCTAGTGTTATTGCCGAACAAATTGAAGAAACTGTCTTAAATTATGAGCCAAGAGCGGCAAATTTAAACGTTGAGGTATTTCCGAGACCAGATGATAATAGTTTTGAAGTGAATGTCATATTTGATATTGTAGGACAAGATTTACCAACGCAAAATGTCGCATTCTTACTTGAGGTAACAAGATAAATGCCGTTAACTAAGTATACAAATTTAGATTTTGATCAAATTAAGACTTCTATTAAGTCTTATTTGAGAGCAAATTCAAATTTTACCGATTTTGACTTTGAGGGATCGAATTTTTCCATCCTGATTGACACTTTAGCATATAATACCTACATTACTGCATTTAACACCAACATGGTCGTTAATGAGTCTTTTATTGACTCTGCGACTTTGAGAGAGAATGTTGTTTCTCTTGCTAGGAATATTGGATACGTTCCTAGATCAAGAAAATCTGCAAAAGCTCAGGTAAGTTTTAATATTGAGTTTACTGGAACTAGTCCTACGGTAACTTTGAACAAAGGTTTGGTTTGTGTCGGTGCCGTAGACAATACTTCAGTAGTATTTTCCGTTCCTGAGGATATTACCACCACGACAGTACTGACTGGTGCAGACGTTAACGGAAATGGACCTAGAAGGGCATCATTTAGTAATATTGATGTCTATCAAGGAACTCTGCTTAAAAAGACCTTCCAGGTCAATGGATCGGTGGATCAGAGGTATATCTTAGACAACCCTGGAGTTGACACTAGTTCAATTAGAATAACGGTTAAAGGTCCTCAAGAAACTGTTGGTAGAGAATATAATCAAGTAGAAAACATTATTGACGTTACATCAATCTCTGAGATCTATCTTATTCAAGAAATTTCTGACGAAAGATATGAACTCTTATTTGGTGATGGGATTTTTGGAAAGAAATTAGAAAATGAATCCATTATTGAAGTATCTTACATTATTTCTGATGGATCTAGTGGAAATGGTGCTGAGAATTTTTCATTTACTGGATCGGTAAAAAATAGCATTGATATTTCATTTTTACCAACAAATACGGTAACAGTAACAACGAACCAATCAGCTATTAATGGGTCTGATATTGAACCAATTGAGTCTATCAAATATTATGCACCAAGATTATATTCTTCCCAATATAGAGCAGTAACATCAAAAGACTACGAAGCAATTATTCAAAGAATCTATCCAGATACTGAATCTGTATCTGTTGTCGGTGGTGAAGAGTTGGATCCACCAGAATTTGGAACGGTTGTTTTAAGTATTAAACCAAAGAATGGTACATTCCTGTCTGATTTTACAAAAACTCAAATTTTAAACAAATTAAAAACTTATGCCGTTGCTGGTGTAAATCAAAGAATTGAGGATCTCAAACTTCTATACATTGAACTTAATTCAACCGTATTTTATAATGCAAGTCAAGTTCCAGATGCAAATCAATTAAGAACTGATGTTGTTTCTAGTTTGAATTCATATTCCGATTCTATTGATCTTAACACTTTTGGTGGAAGATTCAAATATAGTAAAGCAATTAAAGTCATTGACGACACTAATGCTGCTATCACTTCAAATATCACAAAAGTGATTATAAGAAGAGATTTAAAGGCACTTCTCAACCAGTATACTCAATATGAAATTTGTTATGGAAATAAATTCCATGTTGTTGCTAGTGGATATAACATCAAGAGCACTGGATTCACAGTAGAGGGTTCTTCTGACTTATTATATTTCACGGATGTTCCAAATGCAGATTTGGAATCTGGTGCAATTGCAATTGTAAAAGAATCTGATACTGGTCCCATTGTAATTGTTCCTGCTGCTGGATCAGTTGATTACGTAAAAGGTGAAATTCTAATTAATACTGTAAATATTACTTCTACAGTCAAATTAAACGGAATTATTGAAATACAAGCAGTTCCAGAATCAAATGATGTTATTGGTCTCAAAGACCTGTATTTGCAATTGAATATTGATAATAGCACCATAAATATGGCAAGAGACACCATTACTTCTGGTGAACAAATTTCGGGGGTTGGTTTCCCCGTGGCATCCAGTTATACCAACGGACAATTAAGTAGGAAATGATAAACACCGATTCTGCTTTTGATTTTAGAGTAAAGATTCAGCAAGTTGTAGACAGTCAACTTCCTGAATTCATCAAGGAGGAAAATCCACTTGTTGTGGATTTCCTTAGCAGTTACTACACCTCCCAGGAATTTGCTGGTGGTCCAGTTGATATTGCAGAGAATATTGATAAGTATCTGAAGTTAGATAGTCTGACTCCAGATGTAATTGCTGGAATGTCAACGGTAACCTCTGACATTTCAACAACTGATACGGAAATTTTTGTAACTAACACCAAGGGATTTCCGCAGGAATATGGATTAATTAAATTAGATAACGAAATTATTACTTACACTGGAGTAACTACGAATTCATTTACGGGATGTGTGCGTGGTTTCTCTGGAATTACATCCTACCATGCTCCAAATAATCCACAAGAATTAGTATTTAAAGAGTCTGTTGCGGAAACTCACACTTCTGGAACATCAGTACAGAATCTTAGTGCGCTCTTTCTTAAAGAATTTTACACCAAACTTAAGAAATTATACACCCCTGGACTAGAAGATACAACACTTGCATCGGAACTTAATGTAAATAACTTCATAAAAGAGTCTAGAAGTTTATACGAAAGCAAGGGTACGGAAGAATCAATCAAAATTCTTTTAAAAGTACTTTACGGAATTGATTCTAAAGTTATTGACCTGGAACAATTCCTTTCAAAACCATCCTACGCAGAGTATATTAGAAGAGAAGTAGTTGTAGCAAAATTAATTAGTGGAGATCCCACTAAAATTTCTGGAACAACTCTTTTCCAAGATGCTCAACCAAATAATGGAGTTGGTGCTGCCAGTGGACCAATTTCTGAGGTAGAGATTTTTACTAGAGGAACCACAGATGATATTGGTGTTCAAACATATTATAAAATCTCACTCTTTATTGGATTTGATGATGAGAGTTTAATTGAAGGAAAATTCCAAATTCCTGGATCTAGTTTTACTATTGGTAGTCACTCTGCAGGAGCATCTGTAATTACTGTAGACTCTACTATTGGTTTCCCAGAGTCTGGATCGTTTACCGTTGGAAACGATACCGTTACTTACACTGACAAAACCATTACTCAGTTTATTGGTTGTAGTGGATTAACATTAAATATTGACCCACGAACAGAAATTACACAAGATCTTGAGGTATATGCATTTGAAGATAATGATCTTACAAGACAAGTAAGATTTGTACTGACTGGTGTTTTAAGTAAGTTTAGACAAGAGGAGTCTATCTTTTCTTCTGTAGAGAATTCTAGACTTACAATTAAAAATCTTGGGCAAGTAGTATCTAATCAACAGGAAGATACTAGTTATAATAAAGTATTCTTTAATTCTTGGATTTATAATACATCTTCAAGATACTTTGTAACAAGTTTTAGTGGATCAACATTTAACTTAAGTTCTCCTATTGACAGATCCAGCCTAAAAGTTGGAGATTTTGTTGATGTTGTTAGAAGATCTAGTCAAGATATTGCAGCATCTAATCTTGAAGTTGTAAGTGTAAACTTAACTAATAATGCAGTAACTCTTGGATCTGGAGACTACTCTGGTATAAATCCAAATTTAAGTTATGATATTAGAAAAAGAATTAATACAGCATCTAGTTTAGGAGCTCCATTATCTGCTGGTGATAATGTATTGACTTCTGATGTTCTTAACACATATGTGGAGAATGATGAATTTGGTTATGTTGCTAGTAATTCTTTACCATCTTATGTGATTAGACCTGTAACAACAGAATCTCAGATTTCTGTTGCATCTACAGCAAGTGGAAGCATTCAAAATTATGATCTCAATTTGCTTTCGTATGATACCATCTCCTTTCAAGATGCTGTCCCTTTCTTTACTGGTGATGAGGTATTTTATCAACCACTTGATGGAGCAGCACCAATTGTTGGTTTAGCGACTGGCAGTTATTTTGTAGAAGTACAAGCGCCACCAAATAATAATAGAATTAAAATTTCTCTTTCCAGGTCTTTCTTAGCAGCTGGATCTTATGTGAGATTTAATCCATCTGATAGTGGTCCACATTCTTTTATTCTTGCTGAACAAAGAGAATCCACGATTCAACCACAAAAACTTCTTAAAAAGTTCCCACTGAGTCAAGATATTAAAACTGGTAGTAAAGAACTTACTCAACCAGGTTCTATTGGAATGTTGATTAATGGTGTTGAAATTACCAACTATAAAGTTGATGACTCTGTATTCTACGGTCCTTTAAGTCGTGTAGAAGTTTTTAGTGGTGGATCTGAATATGATGCTACAAATGCTCCAAGAGTCATTGTTGATAATCCAACAGTATCATCTGGAACAACTGCGTTAGTTCAACCAGTTGTTGAGGGTTCTTTCAAAGACATTTTGGTTGATCCAGTTAACTTTGACTTGGAACAAGTAGTATCAATTGATATTACTGGTGGTAATGGTGAAGGAGCTACAGCATCTGCAACTCTTGCTTCGGAGTTCAGAGAAGTCTTCTTTAATGCCAATACCCTTGCTGAAGGTGGTGGTGTTGATGTCTCCGCAAATACTATCACTTTTGAAACTCAACATAATTTCCAAACTGGAGATCCTATTGTTTACAACGCATTAGGAAATTCGGCACTTGGTATCTCTACAAATACAGCAAATGATGCTGTACAAGGATTAACACTTCAAACAGGTAATATCTATTACTCTAAGTTTATCAATAGCAGCACTATTCAGGTTCATAATACTAAACTTGATGCTCAGTTGGGTATTAATACAATTGGTATTACAACTGAGAACAATGCTGGACTGATGAAGTTCAGAACTACTAATAAGAAGCTAAAGATTGATAGAATTAATGTCCTTAACCCTGGACAAGGATATTCTAATAGAAAACTCATTGTTCAGTCAACAGGTATTAATACAGCAAATAACAGTATTGTTTTTGATAACCATAACTTTACTAACGGTGATTTTGTAGAATATGAATACTTTGATACTCCTATCTCTGGACTTTCCACAACAGTTCAATACAAAGTTTTAACTCTGTCTGATAGAGAGTTTAGACTTGCAAATGCAGGTGTTGGTGGAACTAATCTTACGGATTTCAATAGAGAGAAGTTTGCTAATTTGCAAACAGTTGGTGTTGGAAGTCACATTTTTAAATATCCAGAAATTGCTGTTACAATTAAGGCAGTAACAACTCAATCTACGGAAGGAACATTTACAGCAACTCCAGTCGTTAGAGGTCCAATTGTAGATGCTTATCTCTACGATGCTGGAACTGATTATGGGTCTGAGATCCTCAATTTTGAAAAAACACCAGAAATTTCTGTTAATAGTGGAACTGGTGCTGAAGTAAGACCTGTTGTTCTTAATGGACAGATTGATAGTGTGTTCGTTCTTAATGGTGGTAGTGGATATACATCTCCACCAGAATTAGTCGTTAATTCCAACCCAGTAGGAACTGGAACAACTGGAACTGGTGCAAGACTTAGAGCTCTCACAAATAATGCGGGTGTAGTAACCTCTGTAGTCGTCCTCAGCAAGGGTTTAAACTACGATCCTAATACAACCACTATTAAGGCTAATTCGGTTGGTTCTGGGGCAATTCTGAATGGTTTCGTAAGACGTTTGGGTGTCAATAAGTTTGCCAAGATTGACGATAATGGTGGGGAAATTGTAACTCCAACTCCAGATCAAGGTCTTGAGTATGCTGCTATTGGATATGGAGTAACCTTAAGAAGTGCATTAGGTGATAATGGATCTTTCCACTCTCCAATTATTGGGTGGGCATATGATGGAAATCCAATTTATGGCGCTTATGGATACAATGACCCAGAGAATATTCAGAGTGGTATTAAAAGAGTAGGTTCTGGATACACATCAAATGCTTCATACATTTCTAACAGACCAGATTCAACAACTTTCCCATTAGGATTTTTTGTTGATGACTACAGATTTATTGACTCTGGTGATCTTGATGAATTCAATGGAAGATTTACAATCACTAATGAATTTCCAGAAGGAATTTACGCATACTATGCTACAATTGATGTAAATGGAAATCCACAATTCCCATTCTTTGTTGGAAATTATTTTAGATCAGAAAGTATTCCTGTTAACGTAGATCCTGCGGTTTCTATTGATCAAAACTTTGATTTCAACAATTCAAATCTTTCTAGAAACACTTTCCCACACAAAATTGCGGAACCTGGTGCTTCTTATGATTTTGTTATTGAACCATACAGAGTATTTCCTCAAGATGCTTTAGTAGATGTAGTTAGTTCTGGATCAATCAATTCCATTAGTATTGCTGCTACTGGAAATGCAAGATATGCTATTGGTGACACATTAAGATTTGGTGATACTGAATTTGGAACTGGTCTTGCTGCTGAAGTTTCTAAGATTTCTGGAAGATCTGTCTCATCTGTAGCATCAACAGAAACTGTTTATGAAAATGCCATTGTATCTTGGAAAGACGATAAGACTGTAGAAATTAATATTAGCCCAAGTTTTATTCTTAGTAACAACGATATTGTTAGAATCACTGGTCTTTCTACTTTTGTGGAAAATCTGGATGATTCCCATATCATTACTACAAATTTACCAGATTCTAAACTTGTAGTAGGAATGGGAACTACTGGTGTCAGTGGCATGACCACAGACATTACAGTAACTGCTCTCCCAGTTTCTATTGGTAGTTCTCTTAAAATATCCAATGAAACTTTTAGTATTTTAAATTCATTTCCTGGTGATGGTATTATCAGAGTTCAAAGATTTGCATCAGAAACTCCTAGTGGTGGAGTTGCCCATACCGCTACTGAAACAGTAACTTATTCCCCTCAAAGATTTACGGTTAAAGTAGAAACACCATATTTCTCCTCTAGAGAACAAGAATCGGTGTTCTTCAATCCCTTTGAGGTTGTTGGTATTGGAACCACTGCTGGAATTTCCACAACCAGATCATATCAATTTAATGGAATAACCACTGAAAGGAGCATTCTCACTCAAAACATTTTCCTTGAAGATCATCCATTTGTAACAAACCAATTAGTTTCTTATTCAGTTGGTCTTGGTACAACTTCTATTGGAATTTCTACAAGTCCAGATGGTAATATTTTTATACTGCCAAGTCAGTTCTATGCAATTAAAACATCTAAAGACACAATCGGTATTTCTACAGTTTTAGATGGTGATCAAGTATATTTCCGTGATGTGAAATATATGAATTTGTATGACTATAAATTTGAAACAAATTATGATCAAGTAACAGCAGACATTAAAAAAATTACTGCTACTGTCTCGACTGGTGAGACACACGGGTTAACTAATGGTGATACAATTGAATTGCAAGTAAATCCTGGATTTAGCACTGGAGTTGGTCTTGCCTCTACTGTAGTCATTAAAGTTGTTGATGAAAAAATTCTTGTAAATCCAGTAGCAATTAGTTCTGTAGGAGTTAATACATCAACAAATACTATCAATAAGACTAATCATCAGTATTCAACTGGTGATAAAGTTTATTATGAATCTAGTGAAGTTATTGGTGGACTTTCAACTGGATCTTATTATGTTTTTGTCATTGATAAAAATAATTTTAGGTTTACTGAAACCAGAATTGATGCCCTCTCTTCTCCCCCAATTTTCGTTAATTTAACTTCTGTTGGTGGAACTTCTCAGACACTTTCTCTTGTAAATCCCCCACTTCCAGTTTATAGAAATAATGATCTTGTCTTTAATTTAGAAGATTCAAGTTTATCTGGATACAATTTAAAAATATACTATGATGATAAGTTTAATAATTCTTTAGTATCCACTGGACAAACTACTAATTTCTTAATTTCGTCTTTTGGAACCAATGGAACAGCAGGAGCTGGTTTAACGGTAGGATTCTCCTCTGCACTGCCAGATATTATTTACTATAATATTGATAAGGGTGGATTTATTAGTACAGCAGATACTGATGTAAGTGGTTTTAATGAAATTAGGTTTACCAATAGCAAGTACAATGGAACATTCCAAATCACTGGAGTAACTAGCACTACGTTTGATGTCAATCTTTCTGATGTCACTGAGAGATCTTCATATTCTATTTCCGAATGTGATTCTATAAACTATAAAACGACATCTACAAGTGCCACTGGTGCAATTGATAAGGTAAAGATCATTTTTGGTGGAATTGGATATAAAACAGTTCCAAATATTTCTAGTATTACTTCTACATATGGATCCGATGCAGTTTTAAGATTAAATTCGGAAAATATTGGTAAACTAGAGTCTGTAAGACTTTTAACACCAGGATTCTCTTATCCATCAGATAAAACACTGACTCCTACTGCTAATGTTCCAGATGAACTTACAGTTTCTGATTTTGAAACTCTAGATTCTATTACTGTAGTTACTGGTGGTAAAAATTATCTAACTCCACCAACTATTGTTCTGTATGATCCCTCTTCTGACAGCAATGTGTCTGATTTCCAAGGATCTGCCGAATTATCAGGTAACGCTGTAAGCCCAACAACACTCGTTGATGGGGTGGAAACTGCTGGAATTAGAATTGATAGAAATCCAGTTGGACTTAAGAATGATGTTGTTTACAGTGCAGTAGCTGTTAATAACGACAATGGAATTTCTATTGTTAGTGTTGCTTCTAGCACGGATAATCAAGTTACATTAAGCATCTCCACACCTATTTTGGGATTCTCTACAGCACCATTCGTTGTTGGTGATAAAGTTTTTGTAGAGGGAATTGGACTAGCATCTACCACTGGTGAGGGACATAATTCTTCTGATTATGGATATCAATTCTTTACAGTCACTAATTTTGACACTAGTGTTAATCCAAACAAACTTACATATAATCTCAGTAGTCTTGTTCCTGCTGGAACAAATACGGGAATTGCAATTACAACCCCAGGACTGTTTGCAAATGTAGCTAAAAAAGATAACGTACCAGAATTCAAAGTAAACAAAAAAACATCGTTATTTGTTGAAGGTGAATTCCTTTATCTGAACGATCTTATTCTAGTCGGATCTACTGACTTAGTTGTCAGTAGTTTTAATGCTTTGACTGGAAAACTTAATGTGACGGGAACTACACCAATTAGAAGTGGAGATACATTAACTGGTTCTGTAACTGGGGCAAAATGTACTGTCTCTGAAATTTCTTCAAAAGTTGGCAAGTTTGAAATTGATTCAACATCTACTTTTACAAAGGGTTGGGGTGATGATATTGGGAAACTCAGTGAAGACTATCAAGTAACTGGTGATAATGATTATTATCAAAGAATGTCTTATTCTATTCAAAGCACTAAGGCATATAATGATATTATTAGCTTTGTAAATGATAATGTTCACCCAGCTGGATATAGGAACTTTGCAGATACTCAAATTAATCCAAAGGGAAATGTAGGTGCTTCTTTCACGACAGCACAAGAAGAACCATTCTTAGTTCTTGACGTTTTTGATGGATCTAAGAGAGTTGACACAATTAATGATTTTGATTATGCATTAGATGTTGATGCAACAACAAATACATCAAAGTCTATTGAATTCTTAAATGTACAAGTCGTTGATTTCATCCTTAATAAGTCAAATAGAGTTATCGGTATTGATGATATTAGCAGTCAATTCTTAAATGAAGATTCGGATGAACTTCTTGATTATAAAGATGTTTCATTGTTCACTGATGGTAGAAAAACCAACAAGTTCTTAGCTCAAATCGTAGATGTCACTAATGACTCTGAAATGGGACTCAAGGAATTGGTAATGATCAGTAATAATGAAGACACGTTTGTTCTTGAAAAAGTTGGTGTTGGTGAAACTATTGGAGAACTTGATGGATTCTTTAACGAAGAAACAAATCAATATTCTTTGAGATTTACACCAAATGAGATTTACAATACTGATTATGAAGTAAAACTTTTACAAACCTTCTTTGATGATGATTCTGCTGGAATTGGATCTCAAAGTATTGGATTTGTGGATCTTATTTCTAAAACTCAAGATGTTGTTGCTGGTGTTGGAGCAACTGTTCTTGGATTTAGTACAACAACGGCTGATACTTTCTATACCAGTGTTGAAGTTTTTGATGAGTTAGAAAACACGGTAGATTATATTGAGATAGTACTTACCCATAATGGTGCTGACACCTTCTTGACAGAATTGACAGCATTTAATACCAGAGTTGGATTAAATGGACTTTCTGGACCATTTATTGGATCATTCACTTCTTCTATTGATTCTGGGATAGTAAGTCTCATTTACAATAATAATGGATCTAATGATGTTAGATTGAGAACTCAAACTGTTAGCATTGGCAATACTAGTGCTGGTATTGGAACTTATAGATTCAAACTTTCTGGAACAGAAAATGGTACAGAAAGAACAGGTAGACTTGAAACTGAGTTTGCCACAGTAACTGGTGGAACTCCAACGATTATTACTGGTATTAATAGTATTACTGATGGATCACTAAAATCTACTGTTAGAGTGAGTATCGGTGAGACTCAATCCTTACATCAAGTTTATGTTGTAAATGATCAAAAAGCAAGAGAAAATCTGTATGTTTTAAGTTATCCATATTTGTCTGTCAACGACATTAATGGTATTGGTACTTTCTCCGCAGAGTATTCTGCCACTGGAGTAGATCTCAAGTTCCATCCAGACTACACTGGTGATATTCTTGTTCAGACATTTAATGAAATTATCTACAGAGATCTTGACAATAACGGTGATATTGCTGGAATTGGTGATCTATCTTATGGTGATGTAAACGAAAATGTTTCCCAGTCAATTTACTATGGAATTAACCAAAGAGAAATTTTAGAGTTTGATCTCAAACATGAAGGAACTGATATCTTTGCCAAGACTTTTGACCCAACAACAGTTGGTCTTCTTAGCACAACAACAGGTGTATTCACATTAAACCATTTCTTCCAGACTGGAGAAGAACTTGAATATGCAGCAGGATCTAATTTGATTGGTGTAGGTGCCACTGGTCTTGTTTATGATACTGGTGTTGGAACAGCAAGATTACCACAAACAGTTTATGCTATCAGAGATAATTCTGCTCAATTTAGAGTTGCTATTACTACGACAGCAGCAGCTGCTGGAACTGCTGTGACATTTACTGATCTTGGTTCTGGAAACAGACATGTTTTTGCCATGGCAAAGAGGAATGAGAAGAGCATTATCACCATTGATGGTATTGTTCAGTCACCTTTATCAAAAACATCTTTATCTGAACAAACTATGCACTCTATTGGTGCAGGAACAACTATTATCCAACTTTCTGGAATTTCTTCGTTTAGACCAGCAGATGTGATTAAAGTTGGTGAAGAGTATATGAAGGTTACTATTGTTGGTCTTGGATCCACTAATACTACTGGTGTAGGGGCAATTGGTACTCTTCCACTTGTTGAAGTTGAACGTGGATTTGTTGGATCAAGTGCAACATCTCACGGTCAATTTGATGCCGTTAGTGTTTATAGAGGATCTTTTGATATTGTAAATAGTAAAATTCACTTTACTGAAGCACCAATGGGTGCTGGTAGACAAGATTTAGATAGTAGGGGTTTAACCATCCCAAGATCTAATTTCTCTGGTAGAGTTTATTTGAGAAAAGATTATGATACTAACTTAATTTTTGACGATGTTTCTGATAAGTTTGACGGTGTAACTTCAGAATTCACACTAACTTCTGAAGGAAGCAATGTTACTGGAATTGGAACAACTGGTGGAAATGGATTAGTCTTCATTAATGGTGTTCTTCAAGCTCCATCAGCACCAAATAACACGGATAATAATTTCTCAATTACTGAGGTTGCAGGAATTAGTAGTGTTATATTTACTGGCATTACGTCAGTTGGTGGTGATCAGATTATTGATCCAAATGATGTTAATTTGAATCAATTGCCAAGAGGTGGTGTTCCAATTTCGTTTGGATCTACAAATGGTCTTGGATACGCACCATTGCGTGCCGCAACTGCAGTACCAACAGTTATTCTTGGACAAATTACTGCTATTACTGGTGTGCCTACAACGGGTACTTTCCTTGCTGTTTCTGATGCTGATTATGATAACACTACTGGTATTCTTACCGTAACCTCATCTGTTGATCACGAACTTGACACTGGTGATAAGATTGAACTCAAAGATCTCAATTTCACTTGTTCATCTGGATCTCCGTTTGCAAACAACTACAATTTCCCATCGGCACAGGGTGTAAACTTTACTATCAATTCTTTTGATTACGATAATAGAACTGGTATTGCCACAGTTGGACTTACATCAGCTCACAACTTTAGAGTGGGTAGACTTGTGCATCTTTCCAATATTGGATTTACTTGTTCTGCACCCCATGCTGGTATAACAACTTCTGTTTTCCCAGATGGTAGTTCTGGTAGAAAGGCAGTAGATATCAATAAGTATCCAATTCTTGGAATTGCTGGAACCAATAAATTTGTAGTTAATGTTGGTGTTTCTACCATTGCTCATACGTATGCTGGATCTGGATCTACTGCTGGAAATGCATTTGAGGTAAAACCGATTGGTCCATACTATGCAACTAGAATTCTTTCTAGTACTAAATTTGAAACTCAAGTTGGTGTTGTAACATTTGCTCACACATACAATAGTGGTGGAACATTTGCCAAATGGACTACCGCAAGTTTTGGTAGTGGATATTCTACAATCACGGCTCCTGGAATTGCCGTTACTGAATCTGGTCATACAGGTACTGTTGCCGAAATTACAGCAACTGTTGGTGCTGGTGGAACGTTAGCCTTTACTATTACCAATGCTGGTAGTGGATATACAAATCCAACAATTAATATTGAAGAACCTCGTTATGACAATCTTGTTATTGAGGGTGTTTCTAGACTTGCTACTGGTACTACAACAGTAACTGGTATTGGAATGTCAATTACTGTTGGTGTTTTAGGGATCAACACATTCTTTAATTCAAATCCAATTGTAGATTTTACTTATGATGATACTACTGGGTTGTCTACAGTTAGTGCTGTTGGGCATGGATTTACAACTGGTGATGTTGTTCAACTGAAAAATCTTCAGTTCTCTCCAAATGCCCCTGTTGGATCTGGTGGCACAATTTTCCCATCCACAGAAATTGGATATGATTATACAGTTCTTCAATATATTGATGCTAATAACTTCACTATCAATATTGGTGCTGCTAATACAGCAGGAACATACACTTATACCTCTGGTACTGGTGGTGTTGTACAAACTGGTGTTGGTGCAACTTTATTTGAAGTTCAGCAGTTTGATATCACAAAAGTTGGATATGCATTTAGAAGAGGTGATGTTGTTAGAGTTGTTGGTATGACAACGGACCCAGTTGCTGGTGACGATTTTAATGAATTCAGAATAACAATTGATGATACATTTGAGGATGAATTCTCAGCATGGCAGTTTGGTGAAATGGATTACATTGATAGCATCAAACCTTTCCAAGATGGAACTAGAACTAGATTCCCATTAGCATATAATGACCAATTGGTTAGTTTTGAAACCGATAAAAATGATGCTGATTCTGCTTCTATTGAACTTGAGTATCTTTTAATTGTTTTTATCAATGGAATTCTTCAAGAACCAGGTGATGCATATGAGTTTTATGGTGGAACTTCTATAACATTTGCCGAACCACCTGCACCAGAAGACAATATTGTCATTTTCTTCTACAGAGGAACTGGTGGGGTTGATAGTTTCTTAAACGATATTACGGAGACTATCAAAACTGGTGATGATATTCGTTTAAGAAGAACTCCATTCATTGAAAAAAATGAAGCAACTTTAACATTTGACAATCTTTCTCAAGAAAGTGATCGTATTATTGTTGGAATTAAATCGTCCAGTGAAATTGAAACATCTCTTTATAGAGGAGATGGTGTCAGCACTACGGAACCAAAACCAATTGCTTGGACTAAGCAAAAAGTTGATAGAGTTCTTGGTGGTGAGATAATTTCTAAAGCAAGAGATTCTATTGAGGCACAAATTTATCCAACTGCAAAAGTTCTCAAAGATATTACAACATCAGACACTGAAATTTTTGTTGAAGATGTTTCTCTCTTCTTGGGTGTTGATCCAACTGGTGATCCAGACAGTAATTTTGGAGGACTCATTATGTCTGGATTCTCTACTGCTGGAATCGGTTCTACAACCACAATTCCAACCGAACTTATTACTGGAATTATTGATACTAATGTTCAAGGGTACACTGGTGTTATCACTGGAATCACAACTTCTTTTGCAAGATTGGAGGAATTCTATCCATTTGATGTAACTAAGGCAATTTACAGAAAAGGTCAAAATCTTGTAGACGGTTCTAAGAATGATCTTCAGGCAATTTTCTTGAGACCAGATGGAACCAAGTTATATGTTGCTGATCAGAACACTCTGACTATTACTGAGTGGGATCTTTCCACTCCTTATGAAATTGATACTGCAACCATCAATGCTAGCAATCAACTTGGAATTAGTACACAAGTTCAAGACATTTATGACATCTTTATTCGTGATGATGGAACCAAACTGTACACTCTTGGTCGTGGTGCTCAAGCACCATTTGTTACTCAGTTAAATCAATTTGATCTTTCTGTTGCTTGGGATTTGACAAGTGATACAGCAGCAGGTATATCCACTCAAACAACTATTGCTAACCAAACCTTAACTCACAGAGGATTGGAAATTGTAGACACTGGCACTAAGGTTATTACAATTTCTCCAGTGGATTCAGCACTTTACAGTTACACATTGTCCAGTGCTTTTGATATTACAAGTGCTTCTTATGCATCTAGTTCTGGATCGTTGAGTGCTGATGATGCTGCTCCAACAGATTTTGCTATGAGTACCGATGGAACACAAATGGTTGTTCTTGGTGCTGATACGGAGAAATTTATTGAATATACATTATCCACTGGTTTTGATGTAACAACAGTTTCTGTAGCAGCAACATCTACTTTAAGTGTTGGTGCTGGAGCAACAGTTTCTTTGACAATCAAAGAAAATGGTGAACGTGCGTATGTCCTTAATACATCTGGAATTGGATCTCAGTATCACTTCAGTATTCCCCCAGAAGGTTTAGGAATAACTTTCCAACTTGACCTTCAAGATGTTCCTACTTTGGTAGAAAGGCAAGAATTAGTACAAGGATATCGTGTTCTAGTATTTGATACTGGTGTCGGAACTGGTCTCACAACACTTGTTGGATCAGCAACTTCAGTCGGAATTGGTACAACTAATGTTATCGGAGTTTCTACTGATAAGTTAGATAACATTTATGAAGCATATTACACTCAGTTCTCTGGAACAGTTGGTATTCTTACATGTCAGGTTGATCCAGACACTAATTTTGTTGGAATTGCTACCACAGGTTCTTATCTTGAACCAGCAGGTAGAATTTCTTGGGGAAGAATTTCCAGTGTTACTAGGAATGATAATCCTATTTCTGTCTCCGTAGATGGAAATTCCTTTGAAGTTGGTATGACTACATATCCAACTTTCCAAAGAAGGAACGGTGGTCTTAGAAATACTGGTGCTCTGAGTAAACAGTAAAAATCACCTTATAAATACAGGAAAAACAAAAGGCTAATAATGTCTGCTATTATTACAGATCAATTTAGGATTTTGAATGCTGAGAATTTTGTGGCATCTGTCGCAAATACAGCAAATTCTTATTATGCTTTTATGAGTTTATCCAATCCTACTGGATCTGGATATGGTAGAACCTCCACTTGGAATGATACTGGTGGAACACCTTTTCCTGTTGATAATTTCAACTATTCTAATCATGTTTATGACACGATGCTTTTTGGTAAACGTGTCAACTCTTCTAACACAAGAAGATTGATTAGAAAAGTAAACTGGGTTCAGGGATCAACATATGATTATTATAGGCATGATTATAGTGCAACTTATCAAGCTCAGGTAACTAATTCCAATAGACTTTATGATGCTAATTATTATGTTGTAAATAGTGATTTCCGTGTCTATATTTGTTTGGATAACGGAACAGCTACTGGAATTTCAACAACACCATCTGCTTCTCTTGACGAACCAACATTTACTGATGTTGAACCAAGTAGAGCAGGAACTAGTGGTGATGGTTACTTGTGGAAATACATGTATACTATTAGCCCAAGTGATATTGTCAAGTTTGACTCTACGGAATATATTACTGTACCAAATGATTGGTCAACTACAACCAATACTGGTATTCAGGCTGTTAGAGATAATGCCAATTCTGAAGTGAATAGTAACCAAATTAAAGTCGTTGCTATTGATGAACCAGGTTTGGGATATCCTCAGTTTACTGCTAAAGAGTTCCCAATTCTTGGTGATGGTCAAGGTGGAAAAGTCAGGGTAACAACAAACTCTCTTGGTCAAATTATTGAAACACAAGTAACTTCGGGTGGATCTGGATATTCCTTTGGACGTGTTGATCTCTCCAGTGAAAACACGGGTGTTCAAACTGCAACTTCTGCTTTTGCTAAGTTAACACCAATTATTCCACCATCTAAAGGTCATGGTTTTGATGTTTACAAAGAACTTGGTGCAGATAAAGTTCTGATGTATGCAAGATTTGATAATTCTTCTTATGATTTTGCTGATGATACAGTTTTTGCACAGGTTGGAATTGTTAAGAATCCAACCCTTTTAGGGTCTGATAGTATCTTTACCGATAACCAGTTCTCAGCACTATATTCAATTAAATATGAAACCCAAAGTGCTGCACAGGATTTGGTTGTTGGAGACACGATTCAGCAAACTGTAGGTGTTGGATCTACAGCTAGGGGTATTGTTGCTTCTTACGACACAGAAACTAAGGTTATTAAATATTATCAAGACAGAAGTCTCTACTATAAAGAAGCTACTGGGGATGAAACTGATGCAACAAATGTAAGATCCAGGGCACCGATTATTAACTTTACATCCAGTTCAAATGCAATTACTAAAACTGGTGGATCATTCAGTGTTAACGTAGATCAAAACTTTAGTGGTATTACTACAACACTTAATAATGGTAGAGTTGTTAATCTTGGTGTTCAGTTTACAGATGGTCTTGCAAATCCAGAAATAAATAAAAGAAAGGGAGAGATCATCTACCTTGACAATAGACCCTCTGTTACCAGGAATGAACGACAGAAGGAAGACGTTAAAATCGTATTAGAGTTCTAATAAAATGCCACAACAGACTAATCTCAACGTCAATCCATACTATGACGATTTTGATCCTCTTAAGGATTATTATCGTGTGCTGTTCAAACCTGGATTCCCAATTCAGGCAAGGGAATTAACAACTCTCCAGTCAATTTTACAGAATCAACTGGAAAGTTTTGGCAGTCATATTTTTAAAGAGGGATCTATCGTAATTCCTGGTAATGTAACATATGATGATCAATTCTATGCGGTAGAAATTAATTCTTCTCATTTGGGAACAGATGTTAGTGTTTATATTAACAATTTTGTAGGAAAAAGGATTATTGGACAGGAGTCTGGTGTTTCTGCTCAAATTCAATATGTTCTTTCTCAGAGTAATTCTGAAAGAAATAACGTCACCTTATATGTAAAGTATATTGATTCGGGTAACACTAATAATGCCCGTTCCTCTTTTACTGATGGTGAAAATTTAGAAACTTTAGAGGCAGTAGATTACGGAAATACAACTATCCCAGCTGGTAATACATTTGCTACTTGTATTGCTGAAAATTCCAATTCTATTGGATCTGCTGCCCACATTGGTGAGGGTATTATGTTCCTTAGAGGAACATTTGTTAGAGTAGATAAGCAAACAATTCTTTTAGATCAATATACAAATCAACCCTCTTATAGAGTTGGTTTAATTATTAATGAGACTATTGCTACGGCAAAAGATGATGCTACTCTTTATGATAATGCTAAAGGATTCTCTAATTACACTGCACCTGGTGCAGATAGACTGAAAATTCAATTAATCCTTGGTAAAAAGAGTATCACTGATACCACCGATGTCAACTTTATTGAACTTCTGAGAGTTGAATCTGGTATAATTAGAAAAATTATCAAGAGCACTCAATATAATATTATTCGTGACTATCTTGCAAAAAGAACTTACGAAGAGTCTGGTGACTATTCCGTAGAAGACTTTGAACTTGGATTGTTTAATTCTCTAAATGATAGACTTGGTAATGATGGATTGTATTTTAGCAATCAATCTACATCTCAAGGAAGAATTCCTAATGATGACCTTGCTTGTCTTAAGGTAGGACCAGGTGTTGCTTATGTTAGAGGATATGACGTAAATAAAAATGGCACTACGATTCTTGATGTTAATAAGACAAGACAGACAAAAACAGTAACCTCTTCTGCTGTTGATTTTGAGATGGGAAACCTTCTCAAACTTAATAATGTTAGTGGTATTCCCCAATTTACATCTGCCATACAACTTTATGATAATAGAAAAAATAATGGTTCTGGACCAGTAGGGACTCAAATAGGTGAGGCAAGAGTATACACAGTAAAACCAGAATCTCAAGTAAATATTGATCAACCAAACTCCACAATTTATGATTGTTATCTGTATGATATTCAAACATATACAAAACTGGAATTTAATCAAACTCTAAGTGCAGGTGAACTTCCAGATACTGCGTTTATTAGAGGTTTGAGTAGTGGTGCTACTGGATATGCAACAACTGTTGGATCAGGATCATCTCAAGTTTATGTGAGACAGACTGCAGGATCCTTTATTCAAGGTGAGTCTATTTCTATTAATGGAATTACAACAACACCAAGAACTGTTAACAATGTTAAACAATTTGGTGCTGGTGACATTAAAATGGTATATCAAGACACTAGCGCTGTGTCTGGATACAGTACTGATTTTAAAGCAGACACTGCTCTAGATTTTTCTGTTCCTTCTGGATTCAGTGTAGCAGATACAATTAGTATCAATCCAACTGGAATTACAACATCTGCTGGTAATAATTTTGCTAATTTTAAAGTTGGTGACATTGTTAGATATCAAAAAAATACGGAGTCCGTACCAACATTTAATAGAGTAAGTGCTATCACTGCAGATGGTCTTAAAATGACTCTGGCTGCCGTAAGTAGCATTGATGGTGTTTGTGATGGATCACTACCATCTTCAACCACTACCGTTCAATTTAGACGTGGTAGAGCTTCAATTAGAAATGAAGAAAGGGGATTCCTTTATGCATCCTTAGATGATGGAAACATTGCTACAGTAGATTTCACTGGATCTGATCTCAAAGCAGTAGTAGAAGCAACAGGAAAAACGACTAACTCTAGTGGTGTTTTGACTCTTTCTGCTGCTGATATTACTGGTCTCACTGACATTTTATTTGAATCTTTTGATGAGGAAAGATATTCAATCATTTATAGTGATGGTGACGTTGAACCACTTCGTGATGATCAAGTATCCATTTCTTCCAATGTAGTCACTTTCAATGGATTGAGAGCAAGTCAGTCCAATGTTAATGTGATTGCTACCGTGAGAAAAACATCCATTCAAAATAAACAAAAAGTTTATAACAGAGTAAGAACTCTTGAAGTAACTAGGTCCAAATATAGCAATTCTGGAACCGATGCAAATAGTAGTATTAATGATGGATTAACCAAAAGTATTTTCTACGGAACAAGGGTTCAGGACAAAGAAATTTGTCTTAACTATCCAGATGTTGCAAATGTTTTTGCCGTATATCAAGCAATTGACGAAAACTCAGTAACACTTGACACTATTAATTTCTTTACTAATGCAGATATTAATGACAGTGTAATTTTAGGTGAAAATCTTGTTGGAAGTTCTTCTGGAACGGTTGCTAAAGTAGTAACAAAAGCAGCGAATCAAATTACATTCGTTTATCTGAACGAAAACAGATTCTCTTTCCAAGAAAATGTTCTCTTCCAAGAATCAAATGTTCTTGCACAAATTCAATCAGTTACTGCTGGAAGGTATACAGATGTAACAAATAGATTTACTCTAGATAAAGGTCAAAAAAATCAATATTACGATTATGCTCGTTTAGTCAGAAATGATGGGTACTCTGAACCAAACAGAAAATTATACGTTGTTTATGACAACTATACAGTACCATCTAATGATGAAGGTGATATTTTCACTGTTGATAGTTATGATGCAGCAAGATTTTCTAAAGATATTCCATCTATTGGACCAGGACAGCAAAGAGCATCTGACACTTTAGATTTTAGACCTAGAGTTTCTGTATACGATCCATCCTCTGCCACTGCTTCTCCATTTGATTTTAAATCGAGAGTATTTACAGATCAACCAAAACTTCTTCTTGCAGCAAATGAAAGTTCTGTAATTGGATATAGTTTCTATCCACCCAGAGTAGATAGACTTTATTTGGATAAACTTGGAAACTTTGCTTATGTTGAAGGAGTTCCTGATAGAACTCCAAAACCACCAGAAAAAGTTGGTGATGTAATGTTGATTGCCACTATTTCTTTATCACCATATCTTTATGATATTAATGATGCTTCTATTACCATGGAAGATAATAGAAGATATACAATGCGTGATATTGGAAAACTTGAGGATAGAATTGAAGAACTAGAGGAATTGACATCTCTCAATCTTCTTGAAGTAGAAACTCAATCTTTACAAGTTCAAGATGCAACTGGATTGTCTAGATTTAAGTCTGGTTTCTTTGTGGATAATTTTAGAAACAGTGATTTTATTGATCCAAGATCGGTAATGCTGCCAGAAAATAATGAACTTAGACCATTTAGAGATGCTATAACTTTAAATGCTCTTCTTGCATCTAATTCAAGTGTTCCAAACGCCGAACTTGATTTAAGTGTAGACTTTGACCTTTTAGATTCTAATGTTCAAAAAACAGGTCGTTTAGTAACGTTAAAATATGACGAAGTTGAATATTTAAATCAACCACATGCAACTAAAGTAGAAAATGTAAATCCATTTAATGTTGTTCTCTATAATGGAAGTGTTGATCTTAATCCAAAATCTGACTTCTGGGTAAGAAATATCTGGATTCCTGGAGTATCAGCTAGAATACCTAATCCCAGTAGAAGGGGACAATCTGTATCTTTTGTTAGAGTTGTATCTAACACTGCAGATAGATTTATGAGATCTAGGAACGTAGAGTTCCGTAGTGTTGGTAATAAGCCATATGGAAGATATTATCAATTCCTTGATGGAAATGGTGGTGTTGATTTTGTTCCAAAACTTCTTGAAGTTGAGGGTGTAACTGGTGTATTCCAAGTTGGTGAAACCGTAGTTGGTTCCGTTGATGGTGTAGATATTATCAGATTCAGACTTGCAAGACCTGATCATAAATCAGGAGCATTTGCAACACCGTCTGTTTCTTATACAATTAATCCTTACGATAATACAACCACTCTTCCAACTCAATATTCTCTTGCATCCACAGTATTAAACGTAGATACTTTTGCACTATCTGCACAAGCTCAAGGTGCTTACTACGGACGTGTTGAAACTGGTTGTAGATTCAGAGGTCTTAACAGTGGTGCTCAGGCAACTCTGTCTAATCTCAGACTGATTGCAGACAATGGTGGTGATCTCATTGGATCTTTCTTCCTTAGAAATCCATTAGCAAGACCTGCTCCAACTGTCAGAATTACCACAGGAACCAAAGAATATAAACTGACAACTAGTGCTACTAATGCAGAACCTCTGCCTGGTAGTAAGTTAATTTCTTCCGCAACTACAAATTACACTGCCAATGGAAGAGTTATCGTAAGACAGTCTGTATCAGTCAGTTTCTATGATCCTCTTGCACAGTCTTTCCTTGTGGAAAAAGAGGGTGCATTTATTACTTCTGTTGATGTATTCTTTGCTAATAAAGATCCTGGAAACATTCCATGTGAAGTTCAACTTCGTACCATGGCACTTGGTACACCAACGACAGAACTAGTTTCACCATATGCAAGAGTTTTAGTAAAACCAGAAGATATTACGACATCTCCTAATGCTTCTGTTGCTACTAATATTAAGTTCCCATCTCCAATTTATTGTGAACCAAATAGAGAATATGCTTTAGTTCTTCTTGCTGATACAGATCAGTATGAAGTTTGGGTTGCCGAAATGGGCAAGAAAACTGTTAATTCTAGTGATCTTCCTGCAGCTACTGGTGTGGTTTATGCAACTCAGTATTCAATGGGATCTTTGTTCTTGTCTCAGAACGGGTCTATTTGGACTGCTAATCAATATGAAGATATGACGTTTAAGTTGTATCGTGCTAATTTTACATCAAACTCTGGAACTGCATATTTCTATAACCCAAAACTTGACATCAGTAATTCTGGAAGTAGAAGACTTGGGGAGGATCCAATTGAAACATACCCCAGAAGATTGACTGTTGGTATTGAGACATATTCAAATGGTGCCTCTGGAATTAGCACACTTTCTATTGGAAGAAAAGTAACTTCTGCCACAAAACAATATAATTTTGGATTTGTTGATCAGCAAGGTGGTCCCGTTGCTCCTGGTGGTGTTGGAGTATTTACTGGTGGAAGTGGGTATGGAACACCTTCTAACCCAGTTTCTACATTCAACATCAATAGCAATGGAAGTGGTCTGACACTCAACGTAACTGTTGGATCTGGTATCAGTAACGTAACTGCTGTTTCTGTTGCTTCCTCTGGATCTGGATACGTCAAGGGTGATACAATTGGTCTTACCACTGCCGATATCGGTGGATTTGGTGATGGTGCCGTAATCACAATCAACAGTCTCTGGGGTGTTGATACACTCTATTTGACTAATGTTCAAGGTGAAGGATTGGTCGTAGGTGCTGGTTTGTCATACTATGACAATAGTGGAAACATTAAAGCAGCAAACGTTGATGTTACTTCAAGCAACGTAACGACTGGTGATGAAAACGACGGATCTTGGTTCTTTGTTGACCACTATAACCACGGAATGTATGCTGATAACAACAAAGTTACTTTGTCCAAGATTAAACCCAACACACCAGTAAATGTTCTTTCTGCTAATCTTGGTGTTGATGATGAAGTTATTTCTCTGGGAAGCACAACTGGATTGTTGACATTTGAAGGAATTGCTGTTGGTGCTGCTAACACTGGATATCTGGTAATCAATGACGAAATCATTGCTTATGATTCTGTCGGTTTAGGGACAGTTGGTGTTCTTGAAAGAGGTGTTGATAATACTCTCACAATTGCTCACCAATCTGGTGATCAAGCACTGAAGTATGAATTGAATGGAGTTTCTCTGAGAAGGATCAATAAGACTCACGATATGGGTTCTATTGATAGAACCATTGATGGTTACTACATTCAGATTGATAGATCAAATAGAGACACAGATGATACACCTAATCAGGAACCACAACTTTCCTTCAATACAAATTCTTTAGTTGGTGGAAATGTTGTTGAAGCAACTCAAAATGTTCAGTTCAACTACATTGCACCAAGCATTGAACTCATAACACCTGGTGATCAAACTAATGCTTCTGCTAGCATTAGAACCGTTTCTGGAACAAGTATTAATGGAACTGAGGTATCCTTCCTGGATCAAGGTTTTGAAGCAGTCGGTGTTAACACAATTAATCAACTTGAAACACCAAGACTCATTGCTTCTAAAGTTAATGAAGATGCTAGAACAACTGATCTCCCACGTAGTAAGTCATTCACGATGGGAGTTCAATTAAATACAGAAACTAACTATCTTTCCCCATACATTAACTTAGATCTTGCTAACGTTGAACTTTATTCAAATAGAATTGACAATCCAGGACTAAATTATGTTACTGATGGAAGAGTTAACTCGGATGATACAGATCCCCATTCTGCGATTTATATCTCAAATCAAGTTAATCTTCAGCAACCAGCTACATCATTGAGAGTTCTTCTTACAGTCAACAGACCAGCAGAATCCGACTTTAGGGTTCTCTATAAGTTGGTAAGAGCAGACTCCAGTGAAATTGATCAAACTTATGAATTATTCCCTGGATATGAAAATCTACGTGATACTAACGGTGATGGACTTGGTGATGAGGTAATTAACATTGCTGCTAATACTGGACATCCAGATGCAATTGTTAGACCAAGTTTGAACACTGACGAATATCTTGAATACCAATTTACTGCCGATAATCTTGAGCAGTTTACTGGATATGCAATTAAGATTGTTTCTACAACAACTAACCAGTCTAAAGTTCCCATTTTCAGGGACATTAGAACGATCGCACTGGCATGATAAAGGTAGAGGGATATCAAAACCTCTATCGTGATCCAAGTTCTGGTGCGATAGTAAATACTGACAGACGGGCATATCTAGAATATGTCCGTCAAAGAAATACTTTAAAAAAACAAGAAGAAGAAAAGCAAAATTTAGAAAGAGAAGTCTCCAATCTTCATGGGGAAATTGAAGAATTGAAAAAATTAGTTCATGACTTATTAGGTAGATAAATACCTGTATAGGGTGCTTTCGTTAAATGGCTGCCGTATACGTATCAAATCTGAGTATCAATGTTGGTGCAACCTTTGACCAATCTTTCACGTTGGCAGATGCTGCATCTGACAGTGTTTTGGATTTGACTGGGTATGCACATAGCGCTGCTTTGAGAAAACATTTTCTTGCCACAACTAGCACACCGTTTCAAACAACTGTAAGTGATCCCACCACTGGAGTTATCAGTGTTTCCATGGGATCCACTTTGACTTCGACATTAAAACCTGGAAGATATGTTTATGATCTAGTTATTGAAACTGGTGGAACTAAAACAAGAGCAGTTGAAGGAACAGTTCTTGTTAGAGGAGGAGTAACCAGGTAATGACAAGAGTAAAAGTTCGTGTTGGTCAACAACCAGCAGTAAAGGTACTGACTACTGGGACAACTGGTGGTGGAGGAGGAGGTGGTTCTTTAGAGACACTTTCCGATACTGACATTTCTGATAAAGTTAATGGTCAGATTTTAGTTTATCAAAGTTCTAGTGGTAAGTGGATTAATTCTTCTACAGTGCTTGAGTTAAACGTTGATGGGGGTGTTTACTAATGCCATCTCAAATTAAGTTAAAAAGAACATTTGGCATTGGTTTACCTGATTTACCTCCAGTAGGCACAGGTGTAACAGACGGTGAATTAGTATACGTATACGATACTAATGATCTGGGTGTTGGTGGCACCTACAGGAAACTCTACATTGGTAGTGCTGCTGGTGTAAGTACACTACCTTATCCTGTAGGTGGTCAATACTACATGGAGAGACTTCCTGATGATTTGACTCAGGAAGGTGTTCTGTTACCTAGAAAAGTACTTTCTGCAAACTCTAACTCTTTAATCGACAGAATCCAAGTAGGAAGTGGACTGTCGGTTTCTGGTATTTCTACTTTTAAGAATGACGTATATATTGAAGGTGACTTAGATGTAACTGGTGACATTACCTTTGATGAATTCACTGCCAGACAGGTAGTAGTAACAGGTGTTGCCACTGTAAATCAAGCACTGTCTGTTGGTGTCACTTTTAATGTACCTAATGCTTATATCGCTGCAGGTCTCGTAACATCTTTAGTCGGCACCTATGCCACAGTTACAACTGTAGACATCGAGACCTTAGATGCTAAGGATGTCAATATTACTGGATTAGCAGTCACCGACATTGTTGGTACTGCTGCTACCATCACGACGATTGATGCTACAGAAGGTGATATCGTTAATGCCAAGATCACTGCTGGTATTATCACCGATATTGTTGGTACTGCTGCTACTATCACCACTGTTGATGTAACTAATCTTGCAGTTACTAATCTTACTCTTGGTTCTGGTATCTTTACTGATATTCAGGTATCTGGTGCATCTACCTTTGCTGGCATTGCCACTTTCCAAAGTGACGTATATGTTGACGGTAACCTAAATGTTAGGGGTGATATTGTATATGATGAAGTAAGAGGTAGAAATCTTAGTATTAGTGGTGTTGGTACTATTGCCAACTTTAACAGTGGTCTTGGTACGATTACCACTCTTGACACTGAAACTTTTGATGCATATTCGGCAAACATCACTGGTCTTGCTGCAACAGACATTCAAGTATCTGGCGTTTCAACATTTACTGGCACTGCTAGTTTTGGTGGAAATCAAACTAAGATTCTTTCGTCTGGAGAAATCCAGATGCAAAATCTTGATAGGATCATGTTGGGGTATAGTGGTGATACTCCAACAGGATTGGTCATTAGACAAAATAGTTCATCTAATGTTAGTGAGATTGTAAACGTTGGTGGTGATGATATTAAGATTGAAGCAGATTCTGGAAGAACTGTACTTATTGGTAATGATAATGATAATGATGTTTTAAGGGTTAATCAGTTTGGTGTAGAAGTAACTGCTGGTGTTGCCACAGTTCAAAATCTGAGTGTAACTGGTGTCTCTACTGTAGTCGGTGTAGCAACATTCCAGAGTGATGTTTACATTGATGGAAACTTAAACATCACTGGAGATGTTGTATATGATGAGGTAAATGGACGTAACCTGTTCATTTCTGGTGTTGGTACAATTGCCAACCTCATCACTACTGGTGTATCTACAATTCCAACTCTGGATGTAGAGAACCTTGATGCTCTTGATGCCAAGATCACAACGGGTCTTGTAACGTCTCTGACTGGCACCTATGCGACGATTACAGACACTCTGACCGTAGGAACGGCAATCACCTTCAGAAGTGGCATTGTCAGTGCTACAACCCTTACTGGTGAGATTGTAAGAGTTGATACTGCCATCTATGATAGTAACAACAATGTAGGTGCTGCCAACTCCATCCTGACGATCTCTGGTGGCAAGTTAATCTGGCAGAATCCTCAAGAAGCAAATATCTCCACGTCGTTTGCTCCTGGCAACACCTATTATGTTTCCGAAAATGGAAGCAACGATAATGAAGGTGACAGACCAGAGAGACCATGGAGAAACGTTGGATACGCACTGACACAGATCAGCAACATCGGTGAAAACGATGTTCTGAATATTAGTGCTGGTGTCTACGAAGAAACTTTCCCACTGACGGTTCCTAGAGGTCTGACAGTTAAGGGTGCTGGTCTTCGTGCTACGAAGATTATGCCAACAACGGCAACAAAGCAGGAAGACTGCTTCCTGATGAATGACAGAACCGTTATTGAGGATCTGACGGTTGGTGGTCTCTACTTTGACACTCCAAACAACAAAGGATACGCATTTAAATATGCTCCTGGTATTGCCATCACAACCAGATCTCCCTATGTTCAGAGGGTAACCGTTCTGAACTTTGGTAGCAATATCACTGCCGATGATCCATACGGATACAATACAGCCGATTCCCCACCATCATTCTATATTGCTGGTGGTGGTGCTTATGTTGATGGTTCTGAGGTAACTAGTGATTCTCTGGAAGCAGGATTCCTGTTTAACGAATGTACCTTCATCGTTCCAAACAGCAAAGCACTTTCCTTCACTAACGGTGCCAGAGTTGAGTTCCTGAACTGCTTCTCTTACTTTGCCGCAACTGGTATTGAGGGTCTGTCTGGTTCTGTTGGTTTTGCTTCTACTGGTAAGACAAGACTGAGAGCAACTGGTCTCACGACAGACGTTGGAGTCGGTAACACTGTTACCTACTTTGATACTGACGGTGTAACTGGTCTGGCAACTGGTATTGTTGCTAGTGCCGATGCCACTTATTTCAGAATCCAAGGTAAGAGCACTGGATTTGAAGTTCTGCCAAACAGATCTGCTCAGGCAGTTACCTTCAATGGTGACGCACAACTCTCCACCAACTTCCCCAAGTTTGGTACAGCAGCACTGTATCTTGACGGTACAAACGATTCTATTAGTGCCGAAACGTCTGGTGGATTTGGATTTGGAACTGGTGATTTTACTGTTGAGTTTTTCATCAGACCAGACGAAATCACTGGTAAGAAGACTCTGTTTGACCTGAGAGATGGATCTGATTCCGATACTGCGATCAACGTCGTTTCTCTCGGTGCTAGCATCGGTCTGCAGGTAGGAACCACAACTGCTATTCTGGGTAACACTGGACTGAGCACTGGCACCTATTATCACGTTGCTGTTGCTAGAACTGACAGCAATACCAAACTGTTCATTGACGGCACACAAGAGGGTTCTACCTACTCGGATAGCAATGACTATGGAAGCACCAAGCCAATGGTCCTTGGTGCCGAATATGACGGTGCTACAGGTGCTTATAAGGGATACATTGATGAGTATAGAGTTGAGAAGGGTGTAGGCAAGTACAGAGCAAACTTCACTGCTCCAGTAGCAGAACTTCTGGGTGATAGAGACACCTCTGTTCTCCTCCACTTCAATGGTTCTGCTGGTGTAACCACCACTGCTGATGACATCATCGTCAATCAGGACATTCGCATTGAGCAAGCTGGTGGTGGAATCGGAACCGCAACCAAACTTACCCTTGCTGACTTCAGTCAGTTTGGTGCTGACATGCGTTCGGTCGGTTGTGCCATTGAGTATGGTCAGAAGGGTGTTGTTGCCGATGGTGACGGTGTTGCTCTGAGATTCTTTGCTGTCAACTTCAACTTTGTCGGTTCTGGTGGAGACTTCTCTAACGATCCTAACCTTGCCGTTCAAGCAAACGAAGTTACCGAACTGAACAATGGTGAAGTTTCCTATGTCAGCATCGACCACAAGGGTGACTTCAGAGTCGGTGAGGCATTCTTCGTTGATCAAGAGAATGGAACGGTATCCTTTACTAACCAGGTAACCAGTCTTCAAGCACTTTCTTCCCTGACGATTACTGATGGCACTAACAGCAGTGTTATCACTCCTACCAGTGGTCAGTTTGGTAACGTCTCTATCTCTGGAAACAGCATTGAGACTCTCTCTGGTGATCTCAACCTCAATCCAGCTGGTTCTGGTGAAGTCAATATCGTTGGTAATGTCAATATTGCTGGTATTCTGACAGCATCAGTCGTTCAGATTGATGCCTTCCAGAAGGGTGATACTTCTATTGCTCTGGACGATACTGGTTCTGACGGCACTATCAGATTCAATACTGATGGTGTTGAAGGGATGAGACTCACCAACACTCAGTTCTTGGGTGTTGGAACCGATGCTCCTGCTCAGAGACTTCATGTTGAAGGTAATGTTTATACAACTGGTATTGGTACTTTTGAAAGGATTGAAACTTCTAATGCAGATGCCTACAGTTTCTATGGTGGTAAGGAATCTGGACTGACAGCAGATACTTCGTCAGAAAGAAACATTGTTCTTGGTTATCAAGCTGGATACGACCTTAGTGGTTCTGACGATAACATTATCATTGGTTATCAGGCAGTATCTTCTACATCTAATAGTTTCTCTACTAGAAACGTTGCTATTGGTAACTTCTCACTTGTAGATCTTACTACTGGTGACTTTAACATTGCGATGGGATACTCTGCAGGTAAGTCAGTTACATCTTCCATCTATAACATTGCCATTGGTGATAGAGCACTGGATGGTACTGGATCTGCTGGTAATTACAATATCGCTCTTGGTCCTGAAGCTGGTTTAAATGGTAGTGGTATTGATGCAAACATATTGATTGGTTATCAGGCTGCTGGTACTTTCCTGACTGGTGACCAAAATACTGTTATGGGTCACCAAGCTGGTCGTTTATTATCCAGTGCATTCTATAACACCATTATTGGTGCATATGCTGGTGAAGCACAAACTAATGGTGGTGATTACAATACCTATCTTGGATATCAGGCAGGTAGATATACACAATCTGGTAGCAACAACCTTGCTCTTGGTGCTTTCTCTTTAGGTGGAAACTATAATACGGGTTCAGAGAACATTGCTATTGGTTTATATGCGTCTTACGCAATAACCAATGGTACTGCAAACATTGCAATTGGTAGAGAATCTCTTCGTAACATTACGACTGGTGACTGGAACATTGGTATTGGTTATCAAGCTGGATACAACCTTGATGGTAATCAGCAACATAACATCTTGATGGGTTATCGGGCAGGATACTTCTCTGACACTGGTGACTATAACGTTGTTTTGGGATATCAGGCTGGATATAATTTAGAGTCTGATTATATTGTTGCTATTGGTGAAAATGCTGGTCAACAATCAGTAAGTGCAACTGGATCCATCATGATCGGTCGTCAGGCTGGTTATGATATGGAAGGCAGTTACAACACTGCCATTGGTGCATACTCAATGTATGACCATGACGGTGGGGGTGCCTACAACATTGCTCTGGGTTACCAGTCAATGTATAGTGATGGATCTAATTCAAATTACAATATTGCTCTTGGTTATCAGGCACTGTTCGGTGAAAACACTACCGAAGGTGACTTTAATATTGCTCTTGGATATCAGTCAGGTGATGAACTTACCACTGGTTCTAATAACCTTCTGCTTGGTAATCAGGCAGGTGACTCTATTACCACTGGTGGTGAGAACGTTGTCATCGTTGCTGGTGACTTCAATACTCCTGATGTCAAGAATCCAACGGGTCACGGACAACTTGTTATCGGTTCTGGATCCACTGCCTGGATCACTGGTAATAACTCGTTTGGTGTTGGTATTGGAACTGACGATGCTCAGTCCAAATTCCACGTTGAAGGAACGACTCTGATTACTGGAATCACAACTGTCGTTAACATTGAGATTGGTGCTGGTAGTAGTAACACAATAAATAGCAAGACAGGTGCTCTCACCTTAGATTCTGAGATTGGCAGCAACGTTGCTATCAACACTCATGTCAATGTTGTTGGATTCCTTTCGGCAACAGATGGTATTTACTATGACTCTGGTGACTATAGTGGTCCTAACGGCATTGCTTTCTTCAATGATGACGGATTAATTGTCAGCAGTGGTGCTACAACCAGTGGTATTACCACTTCTAATTATCTTCTCACAACCAACGCATCTGGTGTCCCAGTATGGTCACAAGTATTTGACGGAGGCTCCTTCTAATGGCAAAACCGAATAGTAGACAATCACTTATTGATTATTGTCTTAGGAAACTTGGTGCTCCTGTTCTTGAAATTAACGTTGCCGATGAGCAGATTGATGATGCCGTAGATGATGCTCTTCAACTGTTCCATGAAAGGCACTTTGATGGTGTTGCCAGAACTTTCCTGAAGTATCAGATCACTTCTGAGGATAAAGATCGTGGAAGAGCTGGTCCTGGTGGAACAGGTATTACAAGTGAGACTGCAACTTCTACTGCTGGACCATCATTCACTTGGTACGAAAACGCAAACTATATTCAGGTTCCCGATTCTGTAATCGGTATTGAGAAGGTATTCAAGTTTGACTCCAGTTCCATTTCTAATGGAATGTTCAGTGTCAAGTATCAGTTGTTCTTAAATGACATTGCATTTGACCTTGGATATCAGGGTCTTCTTACATATGCGATGACTAAGAGTTATCTTGAGGATATTGACTTCTTACTGACAACTGATAAGCAACTCAGATTCAATAAGAGACAAAATAGATTATACATGGATATAGACTGGGCAAGTGCCGTAGTCGGTGACTATATTGTTCTTGACTGCTACAGGATCATGGATCCTGATGACTTTACCAATGTCTATAATGATTCTTTCTTAAAGTTATATCTTACTGCTCTGATCAAGAGACAGTGGGGTCAGAACCTCATCAAGTTCAAGGGAGCAAAACTTCCTGGTGGTATTGAACTTAATGGTAGAGAAATCTACGATGATGCTGAGAAAGAACTTGAGGACATCAAGAAGAGAATGCTCTCAGAATACGAAATTCCTCCCCTTGATCTTATCGGATAATGGCACTTAATCCATTTTTTCTACAAGGCTCTGCCAATGAACAGTATCTTTTACAAGATCTGATCAATGAGCATTTAAAAACTTATGGAATAGAAGTTTATTATATTCCAAGAAAAGTCCTGGGTCAAGATAATATCATCAGGGAAATTGAAGCATCAAAGTTTGATGATAACTTTGCCATTGAGGCATATCTAGAAAACTTTGATGGGTATGCTCCTGGTTCCGATATTATGACTAAGTTTGGAATCAATCTTCAAAACGAAGTTACACTTGTTCTTTCAAAAGAGAGATTTGAAGAATTCATTCAACCATTTATGGCTGAAGTTGATGATACTCAGATGTTGATTGATAGTAGACCAAGAGAAGGTGATTTGGTTTACTTCCCACTGGGAGAAAGATTGTTTGAAGTTAAGAGGGTAGAACACGAACAACCTTTTTACCAACTAGGCACAAACTACACATACAAACTTCAGTGCGAACTCTTTCAGTATGAAGGAGAAGACATTGATACCAGCATTGAGGTTATTGATGATGAAGTAAAAGAAATTGGTTATATCACAACACTTACGCTGGTTGGGCAAGGAACCACTGCTGAACTTAGAATTGATAACTTTGGTAGAACTGGCACTCTCCAGAAAATTGTTCTTACCAATGATGGGGCTGGATACACCAGAGTTCCAACTGTTTCTATTAGCACCTCACCTGCTCTGCTTCCAAACTCTACTGCAGAAGCAGTTGCTATCACAACCGTAAAAAATGGTGTCCACTCTGTTGATAGAATCTTAATAACAAATCCTGGATTTGGATATACCGTACCACCAACGGTAACTATTACCAGTATTGCTAATACTGCACCTGGTGGTCAGGGTGTTTATGGTACAGGTGCTGCTGCTACCTCTGTTATTGCAGCAAACACTGGTATTGCTTCTATTCGTGTTATTAACGGTGGTAGCAATTACTATAACACTCCTATTATTTCGTTTGGATCTAGTACAGGTGCTACTCAACCAGTAGTTGAACCAGTTATTGTTGATGGTGTAATTACAAGTCTTCTTTTCCAAAACACTGGATCTGGATATAGTTTTGCCCCACCATACTTAATAAGTAGAACTGGAGCAGATGGAACCCTTTCCAATACAAACTATCAATATAATGAGGAAGTGGTTGGTCAGGCATCTTCCGTAACCGCAAAGGTTAGAGATTGGAATTACAATACTGGTGTTCTTAAGGTCGGAATAAATAGTGGTACATTCTATGTTGGGGAAGAGATTGTAGGATCTGCTTCTTCGGCAAGATGGAAAGTTGCATCATATAACGATTATGATGAAACATCTCCGTATGATCAAAACGAAGAGTTTGAAACTGAAGGTCTAAGCATTGTTGACTTCAGTGAAGATAATCCATTTGGTGACTTCTAATGTTAGGAACTTATTTTTACCACGAAATTATTAGAAGGACTATCGTAGCCTTCGGTACTCTTTTCAATAACATTCATATCCAACATAGGGATAATGATGGAAATGTTGTTGACGACATTAAGGTGCCATTGGCATATGCTCCAATGCAAAAGTTCCTTGCTAAGATTCAACAGCAAGCAGATCTCAGCAAACCAGTTGCGATTACTTTACCAAGAATGTCATTTGAAATGACAGGTATTAATTATGATCCTACCAGAAAGACAACAGCAACCAAAACTTTTAAAGCAGTTACCGCAGATGGTAACAACATTAGACAAGTATATCTTCCTGTTCCATATAACATCAACTTTCAGTTAGGTCTATATGTTAAGTTGAACGATGATGCTCTTCAGGTAACGGAACAGATTCTTCCTTTTTTCCAACCATCTTTCAACTTAACAGTTGATCTTGTCTCTTCTATCGGAGAGAAAAAAGATATTCCAGTTGTTCTCAATGGAATTTCTATGCAGGATGATTATGAGGGTGACTTTTCTAGCAGAAGATCTTTAATCTATACTTTTGATTTCACTGCTAAGACTTATCTGTTTGGTCCTATTGCAGATTCTTCTGATGGTCTCATCAGAAAAGTTCAAGTTGATATGTATACTAACACAGATCAAACAATTGCCAAGAGAGAACAGAGATATACTGCTGTCCCAGATCCAATTGATGCTGATCCTTCAGATGATTTTGGATTCTCCGAAACATTTGAGTTCTTCACGGATTCTAGAAACTATAGTCCTACTAAGCAAGAGGATATTTAATCATGTCTGGATATGATGGTATTGATAAGGCACTAGATGTTGAGGCATCTATTGTGCCAGAAGGTGGTTGTTTGCCTAGAAAAAAGCAACTGAAAAATATCACTGACAAAACTGATATTGATAGGGACTATGAATATAGCAGAGGACAACTCTATTCTATTATTGAAAAGGGTCAGGAAACTCTGGACGGTGTAATGGAGTTGGCACAAGAAACCAACTCACCAAGAGCATATGAAGTTGCTGGTCAGTTGATTAAGAATGTTTCCGATGCAACCGATAAACTTCTCAAGTTGCAGAAAGAACTTAAGGATCTGAATGCTGAAGATAAGTCAAGCACAACTAACATCACTAACAATGCTTTGATTGTTGGTACTACTGCCGAACTACAGAAGTTAATCAAGCAAGGATTGTTAGACGAAAAGAAAAATAAATAACTGGGTAGATAGTATTTGGAATGGTCGAATGAATGAATCGAACAAAAGTGGTGATTCTTCTTTGCACGACTGGTTTACTAAGAGTCGTGCTTCTGATGGCACCCCTGGTTGGGTTCAATTGGGTGGCAAATATGCAGGAAAACCCTGTGCAAAGCAACCAGGACAGACAACCAAACCAAAGTGTGGTTCTTCAAAAATGAAAAGGAACCTAGATAAAGGTGAGGAAGAGGCAGCATTTCGTCGTAAGAATCGTCAAGATCCAAATCCAGATAGAAAAGGAAAGGCAAAGAACGTGGCAACTGAAGAGACCATTAATGAAAGGGGTGATTTCTGGCATCCTGATCCCGAAAAAGACCGCAAGTTAGGTGGTCCTGGTGCTAACAAGCGTGCTCGTGAAGATCGTGGGCAAAGTACATCTGCACAAACAAAACCCGATTACAGCAAAAGATTGAAACCAGGTGAATCTTATATGGATTTTGCTAAACGCAAGCAGGCAGAGAGAACTCGCAAGGAAGAAATGGAACTTGACGAAAAGTGCTGGAAAGGTTACACCCAAAAGGGTATGAAGAAAAAAGGCAATAGAGTTGTTCCCAACTGCGTTCCTGTTGGTGAAGAAAAAGAAGGTGACCATGAGTTTGAGATGGCACGTCGTCAACTTGCAACAATGAAGAATGCTGCTAATAGACTTGAGAAGAAAATGGGTAAAAAAGGTGAGGGAAATCTGAAAGCCTGGGTTCAATCAAAACTAACCAAGGCTGCGGATTATGCTGACACTGCTGCCGACTATGTAACTAACGAAGCAAAGAATATTCATGGTGACATTGAAGTCCCCTCTGGTAATGGTGGTAAGTTAAAGAAACTTGCTTCTAGAGCAGCAAAAAGAATTGATACTGATGTTGATGGTGACGTAGAGCATAATGATAAGCACAAGGGTGAGTATGGTGAGTTTGTTCCCACTGGTGGTGATCCCCGCAAAGCACAGGGTAGACAGTTTACTTCACTAAAACTAAAGTCTGTAAAAGAAGCTCTTGAGGAGCAGAATAGAGTTCAAACCACTGGTCAGGCAGGTGATCCTTCTACCATCACTTATCCTGGTGGTGGGTCTCAAAGAATTGTTCCTGGATCCACTGTTATTCGTGACGTTGACACTAAACCCAAACCAGATCCCAAAAAGAAATTTAGAGACACTCTTCAGTCTGTAGGTTCTGCTTTATCAAGTAATCCACTGGGAACCACTCTCAAAGCAGAAGAAACTGAGATTGATGAGGGTATCAAGATGGCTCTTGTCAGAGCCATTGATAAGACAAAACCAGGTCCTCTTACTAGAAGAGGAAGAATCA
>Ga0255766_10000398_pt1 | contig 39030 bp, 58 predicted proteins | sample 071ome_23_FD_179966 | JGI IMG/M metagenome (GOLD analysis project Ga0255766, IMG submission 179966) | Coastal salt marsh microbial communities from the Groves Creek Marsh, Skidaway Island, Georgia - 071403BT metaG (version 2) | ecosystem: Environmental > Aquatic > Marine > Intertidal zone >...
GTAGCGGTGTGGTTGGAACCTTACCCGCATTTGGAAGTGTCACAACCACTGCTGGTGGCGTGGCTGGTTCTCTCGCTGGTACTATCAATTCTGCTGGCACGATGTCATTGACTGCTGGTGGTGCTGGTACAAGTGCTACTGGGCAATTCGTTTCGGAAATTACCATCAGATAAGTTGGATAGATAGTTATGAAGAGATTATTCTTCGTGGCATTACTACTGGGATCCCCAGCAATGGCAGTCCCAGTAGTCCCCAACTTTACACAGGGGTCGATGACGAGCCACACTGAGACAACACAAAAAATTACGGAAACCATCAACTCGATGGACTATAACACAGGGTATCAATACTCTGTAACTGGAAGTGGAATTACAGCATCGGGGGCATTGCAGCCTGGCACTGGTGCTAACAATGTAACTATAGACGGCGTGACTTCGCAATGGACAGGAATCAACAGCAGACCAAACTTTACGCAAACGACTCCAGGAGGAGCGTTTCAGTTCACAGAAACCTACAAAGGTCCAGGTCTGAGCAATCAAACAATCATCCAAAGAACCACAGAGGTTACAAGCGTAACAGATACTACAAGTATCTTCTCCCAGTAATTATCAGTGCGCTCATTCCTCAAGAAGCACTCGCGGAAGTTGGTGGTGTTAGTGCTACTGCGGCTCCTGTCGCCAATAGTTCTGGCAGTGTTACTAACCAAGCCATTCAAGTTTTACAAGGTCCCTACATTACCAACACCTACGGTGGAGGAATCCAATGTCAAGGTCCAACCCTAAATATCACTCCATATGTAACGGGAAGTGCTTCTGCTACCAAACCATATGAACCATACTACTATGACCCTGTATATGATATGAGGGATCTAGATGATGATGGTGCTCCCGATAATCCTGGTTCTGTATTGTATCGTGTTCCTGTAAGGACAGGACAGAAAGATAACTACAATCTCGGTGTTGGTTTCTCTGCTACTTGGTCTCGTCCTCTCGATAAGAAGTTGCAGGACCAATGCAAAGAGGCAGCTGCTGCTAACATCGCTTTGATGCAACAGACAACTGCCAATAAGAGATTGGATTTTGAGATCGCTAGACTTAAGAACTGTGGTGAGTTGATGAAGCAAGGAATTCAATTCCATCCACGCTCACCATACTATAAAGTGTGTGCTGATGTGGTTGTGAATAATCCTCCAGGGCATACCCATCCACACGTTCATAAAATCCCTGCTCCCGTATCTCAGAGAGCAGAGGATTTAGGTGGAGAAATTAGTCGTCAGTGAGATGATCCGCACAAGAAAGAGTGTCACAAGGAGGACAATCATTCTTATATTGTAACTCATAGGGTGTGAGTGCTTCGTTCAATGCTTCCAATACATTCTCCTTGAAAGAACGATAAGGAATGAACAACTCATCATCCTCAGTCTTATAGTCCTGGTGTGTTTCTTTGAACTTACGATCTACATCATACAGGAGACTTGTTACGATGTCGTTGATGATTTCAATGCTCTTTGGTGTGAGTGAGTACCAATCATAACCAGGGAACATATCATCTTTGACACGATCTAGCAGTGCTTTCTTACAATGCCACTGACTATCAAAGATTTGAGTAAATGCTTCCCAATCGTGTTGGGATTTGAAATGTGGGATACTCATTATGCTACTCCGTTTGCACTATCAATAACGTTTTCTTTGTGATGCTCAAATGCTGCATCAAGGTTCTTCCATTCTTGATACTTCGTATGAAGATCTTCGTCCATAGTCAACTCATATTCCTTACAGACCTTACGCTGATCTTCCTCACGCACATAGTCATTGAATACCAATGACATAGCACCGCTACGAATGGAAACAGGATCCATTCCTACACAGAGGAGAAACTTTTCAAAAAGTTTGAAATACTGTTTGGCGTTAAGGTCTGCTGCTGGTGCAGTGATAAGATAATGCTCTTCAGGAATGTAATCATCATCAGTCCAAGATGATGTCCCATAAGTGGGAGTGAACGTAGCATCAAACTTAAATTGAACTTCTGCTTCGTATGTCATTTGGGCTTGAGCGTTTGTCTCAATGCCATTATAGCACGGTTTCGGTCCCGTTGCTCGTTTCTACGCTCGGCAGTGGACAGTACAGGAACTGTCTTCCCTCTGATAGCAGCAATCTTTTTCATCACCTTCTTGACTGTTGGTTTGACAACCTTCAGCAAGATGTCTGCAAGTGGTTTTGCCATAAGTGCTGATGCTGTAGCCACTACAGCAATACTTGAAGTAGTTACTACTGTTCCAGCAGCAGGAAGACCAGCAACAATCTGCTCTGGAATAGGCACAGGTTCTGTAATCTGAATACACTGGTTACCAACTAACTGATACTCAGTAACTTTCTTTCGGAAACCTTCAATGTATGTGCCAACAGGTTCCTTTGCCTGCTGTGCTGGTGTAGGACAATCTACCTTGGCAGTAGCAGGGGGAGTTTTAGGTATCGGTAGGTCTGGTGCTTCGGGAGCTTTAGGTTGCCTTGTATCTACCTCTGGACGCTGAGTGGGCAGCATCTGGTTAGGTTCATACTGAATAGGATTATAACTGGGGACACCATTATCGCAATACGTTACCAATCCTCGCGAATCATCTTGACCTACGGTTTTAGATTTGTTGTTACTTTCGTGAGCTTCAACACAACCAGGAACATCAACGATGGGCGAACCAATATTTACCACTACAGGTGGTGCTAGTGGAGTTGATGTGTAATATTCGTTAGCAGTTATAACTCTCGGGATTTCAATTCCACGGATGTTGATGTCCGTGGAAGTAATGTTGGGAATCTCAGGCATCAATCATCCTTAAATAAATTCGCAATCGCAGTTAATACTGAGTGGAATGCAACATAAAGAAAAAACTTTCCTTCAGCATCCCTGTCCCTTTTCCTTCTTGTAGTAGTCATAATTAACAATCATTGAATACAGAACCAACTTGACTACCTAAATCAGATCCGACTCTACCACCAAGAAGAGTTACCCAACCAGCAGCCAACCACCCTATATAGGGGATTCCTACGACTGCAGGCACGAGAGCACCAGCAGCAATGCTAGTCCCTGCTAGGGCACCTTGAGAGCGTGCTCCAGCGTCCGCCCTGATACACTCTTCGCTTTTCGCACCTAACTTTCCCTCAGGGTCTAATGCCCCACCTCCCAAGTTTCTAGCGCCATCCATAGTGAATTGATCCGTACGATATTCTCTTCTGCGTGTTGTACCTCCACCAAAAAATCCCTTCTTATCTTGATCGACTTGAAGGGATCTTTCCGATTCCAGAACCCTGGGATCGTTTGCTTTATATTCAATTTTATACCCGTCTTTGGTTGCCTCAACTTTGTATGACGAATAATCGCCTGTGGGGAAATTGATGACGGGATATTGTGGTCTAGTAGCATTCAACAAATGTCCAAGTACACCTATGTGAGCAACACCCAAAACACCAAGTAATGCCAATCCAGCAATCTTTATTGGCGATTTTTTCTTTGTTGGAGTTTCCATTGGCATTTCCTCCACGATAGGTTCGGGTTGTACTTGAGACTTCCAGAGTTTCATCTCTAGAACGGAATAGCGGGACCAGTAACAGCAGGTGCACCACCACCAACTCCAGGAGCGGCAGGGACAGCACCACCAGTAACAGAGGGCATCTTAGGCATAGCGCCTTGGATCATACCAGGGAGTGCTTCAGAAATAGACTCTGTTGCTGCTTTGATTGCCTGCTCCTTGGCAGACTCGATGAGTGCATCTTTATTCAGAAGCACATAAGCACTGCCGCCAATCAAACCCAAGGAGGTCAGACCAGACAGCAGTGCTACGATGTTAATCAGTTTTTGCATCTTTTTTAGGTTCGATAGCGGAAACAACTTCGGGTTCTTTTTTGGCAGATGATTTAACACCATTGCCGTTCCCATTACCGCCACCTGCTTTAGCAGGAGACAAACCGAAGGCAGCTAGAGAACCAGAAAAGACCGAGGCGATAAAGGTAGGATCAAAATCAAGAATTTTTTGACCGTTGGGTAAGCGAACGTATGAGAACGTGAGAAGAGAAGCGGACCAGATAAGTACGACAACTTTCACCAAATTACCAAGAACTTCACTCTTATCTTCATCGTGAGGATGGTCTTTCTCTTCCACTTTTGCTTGGGCTTTTTTACCGAGCATTAGTAGAAAATCAAGGCTCTTTTATTTAGACTTCTGCAGTCTTCTTTTTGCCGATGTTGTATTTGGATTCTAAGATCCAATCTCCCTTATCTTTGTATGAAATTACTTTGATTTGATTGAGTGGTGCAAGTTCGCCCAAAGACTCTGGTTGTGCGATCTCTACCAAACCCCAATCAGACAGAAGTTTAGTAATTCTATTACGACGCTCAACATCATTGGAAGTTAAGTTTGCGTGCTTACCATCAAGCGCAAACAGTTCCTTGAAGTGAACGATATAATACCTGCCCTTTTTATGTAGAATGTGGCAAGATTGAAATAGTTTCTTTTCTTTGCGAGAAGCAACACCAATACGAGTTAACGTTTCTCTGACCTTAAGAAAGTCATCAGGTTGATTGAGAGCAACCTCAACCATCATATCAGCGTTCCAAGAAATCTCAGTAGGATTCTCAGTCATCCTTTTCCTCCAGTATTCATTTTTGATCTAATCAATTCAATCTGATCTTTAGTCAGAATTCGTAACGCATCCCGTGCTTTGTCATCTGAATACTTGAAGTAGTCTTTGATGAGGTTTAGATCTTCGATCTTTTCCTTTCGCTGCCAGGGAGAGAAACGGCGTTTCTTTCTCAGACTATTTAGATAAAACGAATATTGAAGGTCCTTATCCAAGTGGTGCATACGATTCAATTCGTTTGCATACATCACAGTATCAAGATGCCCACTCACACACCGATTAACAATGTATGGTGGGTAGTTCTTGATCCAGTCTTCTCCTCGCTCACGCAGATCTTCTTTACTGAAGTTGATGCTGGTAAGATAATCACCCAGCGGATACTGCTCTTTCTTGCTCATTAAAAAGTTGATCGAGGGGACTTTGGAAATAGTTTGTGACTAGAAGTTCTTTACGCTTGGATTGATCTAAGTTGTAAGAACCCGTGGATCGCATCGTATAAGTGAGATTCCACTCAGTCAAAGTATACTCGGAAAACATTTCACGGGTATTCTCATTTGAATTGTAGGTGATCATCCAGTTAAAGGGAGATGCCTTGCAACACTCAGAAAAGTATTTGTGGTCAAATCCCTTATGCATCGTACCACCTTTGTTTCCATAAAGGAAGTCTTTGATGTCATATGGAGGATCTAGGAATACAAAAGTATCTTCGGTACCATCCTCCATCAAGAGAGTTGAGTAATCATCATTAGTAATATGCCAATGTTGAATGAGATCCTGAAACTCAACAAGTTTTTTCATCCCTCTCCTACTGAAGTTTGAGTTGGATGCTTGTGCGGAGAAGGACGAATTCTCAGTGAGTCCCGAGAAAGAGCATTTGTTTAGAACATAAAAGTAAACTGCCTGCATAAACTCATTAACATCAGCAATCTCTTGCTTGCATTTGAGAAACAGATCCTTAGCAGATTCTGGGTTATCGTTCTTGTCTTTCAATGCTAGAAGAGTCTCCGACATACGATCACCCTCTTCCTGCAATTGCACCCAGAAGTTGTACAAGTAATAGTATTTGTCATTCACCCAGACTTCTGCCTCTGGGTTCTGCTTAGTAAAGGCAATCGCAACAGAACCCCCACCCAGAAATGGTTCGCGAAACTCACCAATCTGTTGGGGGAATTGCTGTAGAAGATACTGTGCTGCGCGAGACTTGCCGCCAGGATAACGCAAAGGTGTCTTCAGAGATTTCATTCAGGATCAGGTTGAATCACGGGATCATCTTGGATCAACTCGATGTTGACCATATTTTGCCCAAAAGGACCGAAGTTGATCGGACCTGTGGGGAGGGCATTGAATGCTATATTAGCACGGAATTGATCTCCTACGTGGGGAGTTGAGAAATGGAGTAACCAACTTGGCCAAACAACAAGAGTGCCAGGACCATACTCGGGGGCGCTGCAAGCGTTCTTATACTTGGATGAGACTACTTCCATCTGGTTGTATGAACGAACCCACACTGGATCTTGGAACTGTGTAGGGTGCCCTTCCGAGAGACAATAGATACCAGACCAATAAGATAGCGGGTGTCGATGTGGTTGATGCATACCGTGACTGTGAGGCATCGATACGTTACCCCACATCATAGAGATCTCAAACTTTCCCCACATTTCAAATTCTTGATCTTCCTGAATTTCATCAAGACATTTGTGAATCCAATCAGTAAGAGGTTTGAATTCTGGGAGATTATGTAAATTGCCTTTAGTAGACTGTACTGGATGGGGAAGATTAAACATTCCCCTATCAATAGGATCTAGTGCATCTAGTGTTGGTTCCACAAGATCTACATTTTTGAATGTAAAGATCTCAATAGGAAAGATATGATGGATTTTCATTTACGCCACACAAACATACTATCGTAGACACTCATATGATTATCTATGGAATATGCTTCTCGGAATTGTGCAACAGCTAGAGATACCCTCTCACAATCGTAGTCGTGCCCAATAAACAAACCACCCTTCTTAAGTTTAGGATACCAGTCATTCAGTTCACGACATACCTGATCATAAGATAACCACGCATCCATAAAGATAAAGTCGAATGTTTCATCATCCGTTCTACGATGAAGATCTTCAGTACGACCTTTCCAGATCTCCGAACGATGCCCCTCACCAGACCAACGAATATTATGATGTGCAGTCCATTCGATAACTTCGATCTCGGCAGCATTTACCGAGTTGAGTGGACCCTCACCTTTGGGATTCATAAAATCGGTGTATGGTTCGTATGCATCAATGCCATACAACTTCTTCACGTTAGGACAGTTCTGCAAAATTGTGCAGTGACTTTCAGCACGATCGACACCCAACTCCAAACCAATAAGATTCGGTCCTTCCATCCCGATAAGATGGATGACCGAACGAACATCAGTAAGAGCGTTTTTGAAGTTGTAATACATCAGACAATAATCTTTTTCTTATCGGGTGTTTGGATCAGAGAAAACATTTGCTTGTATTGATCAACAATACCATCCTGAGTCTCAGCAATGTACACAACGTACGAACGAGGAATCTCAAGTTCAGTTCCACGTTCTTTCAGAATCGGAGACCAGGGAGCAAATCCCATAGTACCATTGCCTGAAGGAATAGCAACGATGGGGTTGATAATGGTGATAGTGCCGTCACCTTCTTTAACTAGATCGGCAACAACATCTTCACCAGAGAGGACACGGATTAGTTTAACGTTCATTTGAATTCATCTGGATAGGGTAACCACTTGTTGTGACAGTTGCATAGATTGCATTTTAACTCGGCATAGTGTTTGGTATCAGGTCGAAGAATAACTCTTGCAGTTTTAGAATAACAATCTTTGATATTACAATTAGAATTAACATATTCGATTGTATTATCTTGTTCAAAGATTATTTGATCATATTCTCTAGATTCTAATTTTAATCTGTTGATACCACTATCAATCTCATTTTGTTCCCGTAACTTTTTTGCTTCTCGTTTCTCTGCTCGCAATTCACGCTGAGCTCGACGGATTTCTTTAACCCAATGATTAGTTTCATCGAGAGGTTTACCATCCATCAACCTTTTCATCCAATACTCTAATTCAATATTCATTTGAATTGACAGCGTACCATAAGTTCAGTTAGAAATGCCACCAGGTTGATCTCGTGATCGGCAACGAAAGCAGACTTGTACTGATACTCACCGATGATGAGAACCGCTTCAGGAATGCTTGCGGGCGTAAGATACGTGTAGAGACTGTCATAGACATTTCGCATAATTTGAGTTGGTTCATTATCCAGATTCTGTACGACCCATTTTTTCATTTTGGTGAACTCCTTATCCTTAAGGAATCCTGCTAGGTCGTCAAGTTTAGAATCAGATACAGCAGCAAGAACACCAGTGTCAATCTTACCAATGGAAGAATAACGTTGTAGTTCATTGAGAGTGCGACGGAAGTCTGGGAAATACTTTTGGACTAACGCCGCCAGAACGCGAGGTTCTGCAGCAACTTTGTTTTCTTCAAGGATTGACTGGATACGCTTGAAAAATACTGCTGCGAGTTGTTGCTTGTCTTTTCCTGTGATGGAGAAGTCGATAACTGAGCAACGAGAATGGAGGGGGGCAATGATTTTGTTTTTGTAGTTGCAGGTAAAGATAAACCTACAGTTACCAGCAAATTCCTCAATAGTCGCCCGTAGGAGGAGTTGTACGTCTGGAGTTGTGTTGTCTGCCTCATCAATGATGATGACTTTGTGTTTAGCAGTTGACGAAAGCGAGACGGTCGAAGCGAAGTTTTTCGCATTACTTCTGACAGTATCGAGGAATCGACCTTCGTCGGATCCATTGATGACATAATAGTCTGCTCCAAGTTGTTCACATAGTGCCTTTGCAACTGTGGTCTTACCAATACCAGGAGGACCAGAGAGGAGAAGGTTGGGAATTTCACCCAGTTCGACGAACTTATTTAGAACGTCTTTGATATTCTCTGGGAGAATACAGTCATCGATTTTGCGAGGACGATATTGCTCACACCACAGAAAACCATTCATAATGAAATTTGCTCAGTTGATTTGGAAATGTTGAAGGAGAAAATGATCTTATCTTGATACCCACGGTGGGGTAATGACTGATGGATCAACGAGGAAGGGAAGAAAATTATATCACCTTCCCTACAATCTGGCACTACTGCTTTGACTTGACCTGTCCAAGGATTTGGAAACGGTGAGAAGAATGATGTTGGACTGTCATAGGAATCCAACTGTGCGTAGAATACAGCAGAAAATCCAAGTGCTCCGTGATTGTGTGCTGGATGACAAGCAGTTTTAGAATACCTTTGACACCAAGCATTACTAACATATGAACCAGGATTCATTTGCTGAAACATTGACATTGGTTCAGAAATAATATCCATCAACTTGTCAAAGTAGTTAGGTACAATACCAGCGTTGTAGAACTTGAAATAGTCGGTGTAACCACCGACCATTCCCTCTTCACGATAACACTCTTCGCTGCCCCAATCAATTGTTTTGAGAAAACTGTCCTTTACGTTATGCCATTGACGTACTGTAGAAACGTAGATGGGACATTCAAAGAGGTCTAGTGCAATCATTTTGAATCAGGTTCCAAAGCGATGTAGTATTCAAGGTTGTTGCTTTCAGAAACAAAATGACTCACTTTGTTCTTTGCAACGCTAACGGTGTAATCACCAGGAAGAATCCGAATGTTCTCAACCTTGAAGCAGTAACAAAATTCTTGATCTTCGTCATCAAGTTTGCCAACTGGAACAGAATAAGTGTTGGAAGTTTCGTTCTTCTTATCACAAACCATCAAGTTGATGTTACCGTTGCCGCTGTAAAGGCAGAGATCAGGAACTTGATACACACTAGCGGCACGTAGAAGGTCCTGCAAGGTGTCTGTTTTCAGATTGAAGACCACATCAGTCTGCGGCATTTCAATGTCCTTCTGAGGCGGTTTAGTGATTATCTCAGGATCACAATAGTAGAATGAGGTGGTTGCCTTACTCGTTTCATCTCGGATCTCAAGTTTCTTATCGCTGTCGAAGCTGAACATCGGATTCTCAAAGAGTGAGAGACCAGCGAGGAAAACACCGAGATCATAAATGGCGACCTCCTGAGGGATGTCTTCAGCAATCTCGACAGAAGCAAAAATGTTGCGGTTGACAGACATTGTACGCAACTTGTTACCAGGAGAGATAACGATAGACTTGTTGATCGTAGCGAAGTTCTTAAGAATATTTTGAGTTTTTTTGGATAGTTTGACAATGCTCATTGAGAATACTGTTCGGTCGTGGTGGACTTGTCGGAGAAGTGAAGGAGAAGCATAGCATAATGGATAATCTTAATGATGTCCCGTCTTGCCGATCCTTTCTTATCATACCGAGAGGCATATTTAAGAATGTTGCAACGGCAGAATGCTTCTGCGTCACCAACAGACTCAATCAAATCGAGGGTCTGAATCCTGTCGTTACCAGCAGAGTAATGACCAGCATAAGTATGGGTCACATAGTCGCGGATCTCTTGAAGGATCTTTTCCTCGTCATACTTAAATGGCATAACCGTATTGTTCCCGAAGAATTTTTTTGTATGGTAGATCTTGTTCACGAAGTTCGCTAACAAGTTTGAGTTTGTTGTGGAGAGAAGTATCTCCACCAAGTTTGAGAGCAGCAATGATTGTGCCCAGTTCGTGATCGTTGATTGGTAGTTCCATACGGTTCTTATAGTACAACTAAGTGTTTATTTTGTCAATTGATTTCGTGCAGGGGGTCGCGACCAAAGTCGGCATCAATTTTGTCATACAATTCAAGGAATGCTTGCTTGGTTTCATCATCAAAGCGATTGATGCTGAACTTGATTGCATCTTCCTTAGAACCAAAGATCTGATATGCCTTGGCAACGTGAACAAGACGACGAGTGGAAATGATCTCATCGATACCACCATCAGCAAAGGTCTTGCGAATGATGCTTGCCCAGTCAGCAAGACGAGCACAGAACTGTTCGTCAGCGCACACCTTGCTCAGGATCTTAATCTCAGTTGTGGTAGTTGGGTAATCCTGCTCAAGCGTAATAGCAAAACGCTCAAGGAATGCTTCGTTCAGTACGTTGGTACCAACGAAACGACCATCGTCAGAACCTTTGCCCTTAGTGTTTGCAGTAGCAACCACAGTGAAACCAGGAGCAGGTTGAACATACCGTCCAATCTTCTTAAGGAACACACCTTTACCTTCCAGCACAGACTGTAGGCAAAGGATTTTGTTGGAAGCAAGGTCAACTTCATCTAGAAGCAACACTGCTCCCCGTGCCAGAGCTTCGACGACGGGTCCATTGTGCCAGACAGTTTCGCCATTAACAAGACGAAACCCACCAATAAGATCATCTTCGTCAGTCTCAATGGTGATGTTCACACGAATCAACTCCCTATTTAGGGCAGCACACGCTTGTTCAACACCAAAGGTTTTACCGTTTCCAGACAGACCTTGGATGTAAGTGGGATAAAAGATACCAGATTTGATGATCTTTTTAATGTTATTGAAGTTCCCGAACGGGACGAAATTGGGATCTTTTTCAGGAATCAGAACCGTTTGTTCCTGAGCGGGAACAACAGAAGGCGCCTCATAAGCACGTTCAATGTCTTGAACGGTCAGATTCCACTTACCACGACCAGACTTATATTGATCAAGACGATTCTTGATCGTAGGCAGAGAAACATCAAAGAAATCAGCAGCAGCAAGAAGGTTGGTGGTATTAACTTCGGGACCGAATACTTCGGTAAGATATTCAACCAGTTCGTCAGTAGTCACAGGAGCAGGAGCGAAAGGCATTGTTGGTTTGTTTGGTATGTACTCATTATAGGGGTGGTTCCACCCCAGATTGGGGTGGGGTGGACAGTTTAGGCAACTGTCCTCGCGAAACTGGTCATCATCTTTTTGTTGTTGGACTTGGCACGATACATTTTCTTAAAAGCAGTTCGGATCTGTGCAGTGGTTGCTTCAGTGTCAAGTTCCTCCAGATTATTGGTTTCTTCCATCACATTTGTTGGGAGAACCCACAAACGATCATATGGAGAATCAACAATTTCATAGAAACGATCTTTACGAAATTTGGAAACAGCAAGTTCAAAGTCTTTACCAATATAATTCATAATAGAAATATTGCGGAAGTAGTACCGTACATCACGTGATCCAACAATACGAAATCCAAGGACAGAAACTTGAGGGAAGTTGTCTTTAAGATTCTCAAGGAAAACGTTTACTTGTTCGATAGGGTTCTCATACTTCTGATAAATTTTCCCCCGTTTTCGATCACGAAGTTGGCAACGGCGACCAAAGGATGTCACATAAATCTTGTTACCGAAGAGTGGTGTGCGTTGTGCATAAACTTGAGTAGGACCAGACTCACCATCAGTGAGAATGGAAAGAGAAACTTTTTGCACTTTGTTCTTACGAATGAAGTCTGGAAGAACGGACTGCATAGCAGCAATCGCATCCAGAAGAGGAGTTCCACCCAGACTCATACCAGTGGAACAGGGGAACCGATACATTGACCCCCAGGTGCCAGGGTAGTGTCCAACAGAACCAGCGTTGCGCCATAGACCGAGAGCAAGTTCATTGAATGTTTTTGTATTACATTCTGAAGTGAGAACTTCCATCAAGGAAAACCCGTAAGTAAATGCAATGTTACCAGGGACTGCACGTGCATCCTGATCACGTTCTTCATTAAATGCACCCCAACTGTGACCAAAGGTAAAGACTCGGAAGGGGATATTAGTCTTACGGCAGAACCAGCACAGTTGCAATAATTGCTTCACCGTATCAATGATATTGCCAGACATAGATCCAGACCAGTCCAGAAGAAACACCATACCGTGATTCTTACCTTCAGGAAGAACTGTCACACGCTTAAACAAATCCTCATTGAACTTGTATGTGTGAAGTTTTCCTGTATCAAGAACACCAGTACGAGCAGATCCAGAGCGAGAGTATGAATCTGCTGCCTTGCGACATTCAAATTCCTTTACCAGATACGCAACTTCCTTCTTGGATTTGTCAAAGAACTCCTTGAAATCTACAGCACTCTTTTCCAAAGAATACTTTTGGTAGTCTGGAGTATCATCATTGATCACAAACTCACGGCGAATCGATTCCAATATCTGTTTATGAGAAATGACCAGTTCGTCAATAGGCAAAGTAGGAACTTCAACATATTCGGTGTCATAGAAATTCTCCACCAAAGATTTGAAGTGCTCCTGCAATGCGGTGTCGGTAGTTGCTTCTAGTTCATTATCCAAACCGCCAGTGACAGTTTCATTACTTTCATTACCAGATTCCTCATCATCACCTTCACCAGTAGGTTGACCACTATCATCAACTTCATCAGAAGGTTCTGCACTGGTGTTACCACTCTGAACCTCACTTCCCCCAGGTGCTTCGCTAGTTTCTCGATTAGATTCAATATTCTCCCGATTTTTTTCGAGTTGCTCCTTCATAAAAGCAAAGATTTTTTCTGCAACTGCAACTGCTTCGATAAAGGTTTCGGTAGAAGCAACCTCTTCCACAAACTGCTTCTCATCATCCTTAAAAGGAATCTCCGTGAAATTCCCAACCTTGAAGTGTAGATTGATACGATCAATCAAATTCAGTTTATTCAAGTCTCCTTTAGTATTAAAGAAATCATCCCCATCCAGTTCTTGATAACCGCGATAGAAGGTCTTGGGAAGACCAGCATAGCGGCGCTTCATCAGTTTCTCAACACGAGCATCTTCAGTCACATTGACATATGACTGAGGGCATTGAAAGTTATCCCAGTCGGAAGGCGTGTACAAGGCGTGACCAACCTCGTGGGACACCAGCAGGTCATACACTTGCTCCGATGCCTTTTCCCAGATAGGAAGGGTCAGAACACGACGCTGGACATCAAAGGATGCAGTCTCACAACTACGGTGCTCAATAATCAGATCTTCAGTAGCGAGCAGTTTGGCGAGTGTGCCCTTGACTCCAGTATTGACAGTCATAACCCCGTTGCGTTGATACACATACTATAAAACCCCCGACGGTGATCGGAGGTCTTGGGTAGACGGTTTAGCAACTGGTTACGACGTGCCTTTGCTTGTCTGAGTGCTTGCGGTTTAAGTTTTCGTTTCTGTTCCTTTTTGGAATGGTGTTGCCAGTTTGGAGTGTTCATCTCGCATTGAAAGCAATGGAAATTCTAGGGGTATTTATTCTGGACTTGACAGTTTTGTGTTCTAACCAAGACGGAAAAAGAATTAGTGTGTTTGGGGTTGCTGGAAAATGCCTTGCCGATTCGGTACCCCACATATCCATTTTAGAGAATGGATTTGGATTATTGAAGACAATCCCACCGTGATTATTCACATCTGTTTCGTGATAATAGATTCCAGAAACAGTTGAGTGTGCGTGAGTGTGTGCAATTTGAAATGCATCACCAGTTGAAATGTTAATCCAAGACTGATGTATTTCCAAACCAGGATGAGTGTAATCTAGGCAACTATAAATCCAATCAATGAAGGTTTGAAGTTCATCTTCATACTTACGAAATAACTGCAACCTATTCATACCAGAATGTGATCCCGTGATTATTTCTGCTTTAGCACCAGTTGAAATGTGGGACAGAATATCTGGATCATCTTGGGGGATAGAACTTATTTCTGTGCCGATTACAGTATTGGAATTATAAAATGCTGAGATCCTTGTGGGGAATAAATCTGCGTGTGTTACCTGGTGATTTGTCCTGGTTTCGGTAAATTTGGAAATCTTTGTTCTCGGACGTTTGAAGGAACCGACATCATAAAACTGATTGACCATCTTTCGTTCTCCGTTTCATTCATACGAACTTCGTGATCTTGGTAACCTGGCCAGAAATATAGATCTTGTTCTCTAGGAACCTGGCAATGAGTAAATGGCCAATATGGTTTGATCCTATTCAGCGTTTCTACTTCGGGTGCAGGATGATAGAGAAACAGATCGCCTGAGTTACCAACAGGAACATCCAGATAATAGGTACCTGCAACATCTGCTTCTGCGTGATTATGACGCATTTGGAAACCACCGTTAGGATTGATGTTAACCCAACAGTGTGTAACTTCAAGTTCTGGATCAAATAATTCTTGTTTATATAAAAGGAACTCCTCAAAAAATGGATATTCTTTGTGGAGTTCCCAGTTGGTATGTACGCTTGACCACCCAGTGCCATAGAAGCGATTGCGGTCGCAACAGAATTCTTCACGGCGAGATTGGATTTGTTCCTTAAACTCATCGTGCTGAGGTAGTTCCCCATTGCTAACGTAAAATGGAATGTCAAACATAGTATACTCGGAGCATCAGATTCCGATGGAGAATAGCGGACTCGAACCGCTGACATCCTGCTTGCAAAGCAGGCGCTCTACCAACTGAGCTAATTCCCCGTGTGCCGTGTGATTGTGAGACTAAATCAGATTGGTTTGATAGACGCCCCACTGGATTCTATCATAAAATCTGAACCACGGCAATGTCATCTGTCTAGGAATCGAACCTAGTTTCCAACTCCCTTGTCGGGGTGTCCTTACCAATAGACTACCAGATGTTGATGGAGTAATCGTAATATACCTCAAGGATATAACAGAGGATTACCCTCAAGCCCACGGTCGGACTTGAACCGACGACCTACGGTTTACAAAACCGTTGCTCTATCCAGCTGAGCTACGGAGGCAAGGCGGGATAGATGGGACTTGAACCCACGGCACCCTGCGTGACAGGCAGGTACTCTAACCAACTGAGCTACTACCCCTAGTCCATACGAGACTTGGAGAAACCGTTTACCTTTTCAAAGGTAATAGTTCTGTCAAACTTGTCAACTAGAACTTCACCTTTATGTGAAATGATAAACAGGTTGGTTTCTTCTCCAAGAGTCTTTAGAATTTTAAGCAACTCGTCAGTTGCTTGAGTATCTAGGCTGGAATCAAAAACTTCATCAAGAATCAAAAGATTAGTAGTGACGGAGTTTTTAATTTTCGCGACGTGTCTCCAAGTAAACAAAAGGGAGAGATCAATTTTTTGCTTCTCTCCTTCAGAAAAGGAAGCATATGAGAACGTGTCGCGATGCCTAGATTTTATCACTTCATTGAACTCTTCGTCAAGGGTAAAGTTGACAAAGGTATCCATATCGGCAAGGTACTTGTTAATTCGTTGATTGATGATGGGAATATACTTAGAAATAATCTTAGATTTAATCCCACCATCTTTCAATAACCCCGCCACCAATTTAAGATCGGATGATTCCTTAGAGACATTTGAGCAAGCAAATTCCTTTTCAGTAAATTTGGTTTGCAATGCATTAAGAATTTCCTTTTCGCTGTTGATGTCTGGTTGATCACTCAATTCACGAACTTCACTAATGATGTCAGTATTCTGCCTCATTAGACGTTGCTCTTCGGTAAAGAGCCTTTTCAGTTCAAACTGATACTCAGTGACGGTTTCAGTTTCTTTCTTGAGTTTATTAACCATATCCTGAGCAGTTGAAATCTCAGAATCTAGTTTTGAAGTTGCTTCAACCAGTTCAGTCATCTTGGTATTCAAGATACCGAGTTTAGCAGTACGAAACTGTTCCTCAATATCTTGACTACACACTGGGCAAGAAGTGTTGTCGTTAAAGAAAGCAAGATCTTTAGAGATCTTATCATTTCGCACGTCCAGTTTTGTCCGTACACTAGTATACTTCTTGAGTGTATCCTCACTCTTCTCAAGTGCGAGGGAAGAAGATTCCATTCGTTTCAATTCAGATTCGATTTTGGAGAGTTCTTCTTTAATACCAAGCATCCGATCTTCGTTCACAACAAACTTTGCTTGCAGTGCATCAATACGTTCTTGGTTTACACCAGTAAGTTTATTGATGGTATTTTGCTGGGCAGAAATTGCTTGTTGTGCAAGTTCCAGTTGATGTTTGCAATTCCTCAGAGATTCATTGTTATCTTTGATCCTCTCTTTGAGGAGCGTATTCATATGCGAAAAGATTTGAATATCCAGTAGATCTTCGATAACTTCTCGTCTATGAGCAGCAGGCAATTGCATAAAAGGAACAAAAGTGCTACTGCCAAGAATAACAACCTGAGTGAAAGACTTGTAGTTAAGTTTAAGTATGCTTTGCTCAAGATACTTTTGATAGTCTCTATTTGCAGCATCTTGATCAATGAGTTGTCCGTTTCTATGGATCTCAAAGACATTTGGTTTAACACCTCTTGTTACTTGATATTCAATTCCGCCAATTCTAAATTCAATCTCAACAACACACTCACGCTCATTAACAGTGTTAACAAGTTGAGGTTTGTTGATTTTACGAAAAGGTTTATTGAATAGGCAAAAACATAGTGCGTCCAACATAGTGGACTTACCAGCACCGTTAGATCCCACGATTAACGTGGATGGAGATTGATTCAGTTGAATTTCGGTGAACTGGTTTCCAGTGGAAAGAAAGTTCTTCCAACGAATCTTCTCAAATACAATCATAACGGTGGTACTACAACATCATCTGGTTGAATAACCACATAGTCATAATGATGCAGTTGACAATTGTGAACAACAACATCGAGATCGACTTCTGTGATCTCAAGAGTGCGCTTATAATCAAGCGCCTCAAGCATCATATTATAACGTTCTGCGTCGTCTTTGTCAACAAAAATCTGAACTGTTTTTGATGCAGTTTGGTCATTGTTGACAGCATATACGCCGCCACTAGCAGAGTCTAAAAGAATGTACATTAGAGATCTAGTGCTTCGACATAGAGAGATTTAAGAATTGACGTGACATTTTTCTTGTCAATGCTTTCTTCTAAACTCTCTACATACGATTCAAGAACCGTCATAGTATCTTCCATTTTAACAGACTCATCAACATCATCCAATTCAAGAGTTACATCCTCAATAATTTTGAGATCAGCAACATTTGAATTATGGAGTGCTTTAACATATCGATCAAACCAAACTTGATTTTCTCGATTCTGAACGATGAGTTTTACGAACGACCCCTGAAGATCAGAAAAATCTGGAAGTTCTTCATAGTCATTCTTAACATCATCATACCACAATTTGTTAAAGATGTTATATGGGTTCTGATAAAATTTCAACGCGAGAGTGTCACTATTTAGAATATGAAACCCTCGCTTTTGGGAGTAGTCATTCCAGTACAATTGGTACGGATTACCGAGATAATTGATATTACCTTTTCTGGATTTCATATGGAAATGTCCAGAACAAGTCAACTTAAACTTATCAAAAATCTTTGGATCATCGCCGTGTTCCATTCGATGTCCTGGAATTGCCTCAAACCCATTCAGTTCTAAGTGACCTAGACATACATCAGCGTCACTCGATTCAACCACTTTCAGAATATCAGTTTTGTTTGTGTCACACATCCAAGGTAACATCAAAACTTTCATTTTCTCAAAGCGGAGTTCTGTTGGTTTATCAATAACCGTAATGTTATCAAATTCTCCCAACAGGTGTTTGGGTGCATTTACTTTAAGAGTGTTCTTATAATAAATGTCGTGGTTGCCAAGAAGCATATAGAGACTAACTCCCATATCCTCCAATGGCTTGAACCACATATCCTTTGCAGATTCTAAACTGAGAAAGTTAATACTTTTTCGTTTATCAAAAGTATCTCCCAAACAGAAGACGTGTTTAATGTTGTTCTTCCTGATGAAAGGAATTACAGAATTCTGATAGAACTGACGATACTTTTCGATAAAGACTTGGTTGTCATTTCTGACACCAAAGTGTTGATCAGTTATCAGTAGAATCTTCATAGGTGATCACATAACGATTTTGACGTTTTCCATTGGAGTGAACAATAACCTGATGGAAAGCATCTGCATTAAGAAGTTGCTTGAGATTGTTGATCTGCATTTCTGCAAGGATCTTCTTTTCACTTGGGTTCATTTGGTCGCTTGAGGAGGTTTTCCCGAATAGAGTTCTGAAGTTTCTTAAGTGCTGCTTCAGTCTCATTTGTAACTTCCCATTCCCAAGTATTTCCATTTTTGTCAATGTGGGTGTGTTTCATAGTTTACCTCCGACAATACCATCATTAAGAACACGACTTTCTCCCCATCCTTCTTGGAGACCTTTAAGATAAAACCGAGTCATATGAATGCACACATCATCTGTAAGGGCAGTCACAAGTTCAGTTCCATCTTTCTTAGCACTATGCCAGAGTCCATATTCGGTTTTATAAACCCTAAAGCAGTCGTCAATCCATTCAACTTCTGCAATTTCTGGATGCTCTTTCATAAGTCAATAACGATTGTTCATCTCGATACGAGATTTGATTCCATTATACACCGAATCATTTGAACTGTCATCACTGTGAAAGACTTGATCAAAACCAGACTTCTCAATGATTTTATCTTTGATGTCCATCTGGCGTTTCTCTTTAGCGATGCGTCTTAGAAAAGCATAGTAAACAATCTGAGTAAAGTAAGCGAATGGATTCTTCGACTTCTCAGGATTGAAGTTATCAATGTACTGAACACAGTTCTCCACACCATCGGAGATCATATCTTCCTTGTACATATAGTTGATGAAGTTTGGTCTATATGACAAGTGTGTTGCAATTTTCAAAAAGCAGTCACCGATGTATTCATCAATACGAGGTTTCGGTCTACCTTTTATTTTTGCAATCTCCACTCTGTCACGATAGTCAACTATCGCTGCCAAGAACTTCTGATTGTCAACGTAATGTTGGTTTTTCTTACGTTCCATTAACAGTACCATAGTTCGACCTATTCATCACAAAAGTATATCAGAATCAACACAAATAGTCAAGAGCTTGACACGATGCTAATAACTAATTATAATCAACACTGTAAGGGTTGATCTGATACTTCTAAGTATCTAGCTTAAATATATCTTCTAATTTCTGTCTGGTGTCATCTACTTTCCCCAGATACCCCATAGATTCATTTAGATCTGCACCACGGTCAGCGTTCAGATCATAATCAGAATCCAATTCTGTCTTACAGAATATTTTGTACATAGCAATCGCCTCCGTTGACATCGGAGCGATCGTTAAAACTTTTTCTTCAGGGATGATGTAAAATTCTTCATCAGAAAACACCATCCACTTTTTTAGTCCCACAGCAACTGCGCGTTTGTCTCCCTGCATAGTTTCTGTTGCGTGTACTTTTGCAGGGTCTTGCACAAACACAATACGAACATCTTCAGATTCTTCAGCAACAATGCAACGAGCAAGAATTTCTTCACCGTTCGTTAATTTGATGCAACCAAAGAATTCATCGTCTGGTCTCACATAACTTAGGGACATACCTTAGTTTCCTCCGAGTTTGATCTCAGTGACAGAATAATCAAATTTCTCATCTTTGTAGATGCGAATACGTTCAATTAAATGGTTCAAAGTTGCATTACGATTACGACCATTACTGATGTCATCAGCGAAATCATAGAGAGTTGCCCGAGATTTGGAATCGTGCAACCTAAGTGCTCTACCTATAGATTGTAGATTTCGTACACGTGATTTAGATGGGGAAGCAAATATAACGTTGTGTAGATTTTTGATGTTGATACCAGTTGAGAAAGTGCCGTAAGAGGCAAGAATAATTGAATTGTTAGATGACTCACATATTCTTCGTATCTCTTCCCGTTCTTGAGTAGGTATACCACCGTGAACGAAGAAGACTTGCTTTCCTTCCCCACGACTATTTAGCATCTCCCAAAGAGGCTCTCCGTGTTTTTCAACGTAGTTGAATAGAATTAGAGTGTTACCATTTAGATCACGAGCAAGACCAGTAATGATTTTGTTGCGTTTCTCGTGAGAGATGATATAGTTCATTTCATCGTGATACGTTTCAAACCCAATGTACGGATGCTTACATACCAGAATGTTTATCTTCAAGTCAGACAACTGACCATTTTCTTGTAAATCTTTTGTACGGATGGAACGATTCACAGTGCCAAAAACTCCTTCCAGTTGTAACTGGTGAGACTGCATTCCATCCAATGTGCCAGTCAATCCAATCCGATACTTCGCATCGTGGCACTTGTCCATAATTGAAGTTAGTGACTTTGCTTTGAAGAGGTGTGCTTCATCGCCAATGACAACATCAAACCGATTAAAATAATTTTTAGGTTCCTTGTAGATAGATTGCCACGTAGATATGACGACAGGAGATTTGATATAACGGTCTTGACCTCCATAGATTTTCCCGACGTGATGTCTTGCGTTCCATCCATAATCTTCAAAGTCCTTATAGAGTTGTTCAACCAGAGATGTTGTTGGTACAACAATTAAAATTTCTCTGTTGCGTTGTAAATGCCAACGAACAAGACAATAAATTATGAATGATTTCCCAGACCCAGTGGGTGATAGTAATAATCTACGGTGATGCCTAAGTGCTCGATAAATTGATTGGAGTTGGTAATCTCTTGCCTTGAAAGGCACACCCAAAGATCTAACAAAACCTGCAACTGCCTCAGGTGATACGCCAACATCTTCTTCTCCTGGTGTTCCATAATACTTACTATCTTCTACCGTATAGTCGTAATTGTTTTGTTGCAACCACTCCGTCAGGTAATGAAATAACCCAACGTGAAGTTCACCAGTGCCAGGAGAATACAAACGAATTCTCCCATCCCACCTTTTGTAGCGACGTTGTTTCTGTAGGAACTTTGCTTCGGGAACTTCAAAACTGAAGTATTCTGCAAGTTCTTGATGAATGTGAAGTTCGGTCCGAATGCGGAGGAAAACTTCGTTCTTTTTCTCGATGATAGTCATCAAATAGGAAATTCAAATCGCTTTGCATCAATCGCGTTCTTCACTTGGAATCCACGATTGTTAATCATTTTGAGAATGTTCTCAATATAATTTATGCAAGTTTCAAAGTACGCAATTCGCAATTGCTGTTTTTGAATATCCTCATCACTTTCTAGGAACGTGTTAATATCGCCCTTTAAGATCTTGAGATCAAAGGCAGCACCATTATCATCAACTGCTTTACCGTTGTACCACAACCACTTATTTCTCCAAACTGTCTTGAGTTTTAGTTTCTCTTCCTCAAGGATCAGTTTATATTTGTTGTATTGCACAAAATACTTTTGATGCAATCTTGGGATTAGTAGAGATTCCTCTCCCAAATTTGCCTCATTAAAATCACAGTCCTTTGACCAGGACTCTTGCAAATCATCAAGTAGTGCCATAAATTACGAAAGATTAGTCAGACGTTTTCCTTCAAGACTTTGGATCTCGTAGGATAGATAATCAAAAGTTACAACTGCTTGGAAATATTCTTGATCTGTAAGTGTTCCATCAAAATCTAATGTGCCAAGATCGATGGGTTTTAGATCTTTGAATACGACGTTATATGATGGTTGAAAATTTGAATTCAAAATTGTCAAAGTACCATCGGCAAATACCTGTGGTGCACCCGAACCTTTGATATAATTTGCGGTTTCAAATGCATCACGCTCAGCATAATTATCGGGAACTCCAAGTGCACGCATCCAGTTGTGGATGATTAGATAGTTTTCAAGATCTTCGTCAACAATAAATTGAAGATTGAATCTTGAATACTCCAATCCACCATCGATGTACGCTGGTCTAAACGGAGTTGCTTGTTCGACAAGACCGAGAGAAATACCTGGGATGTTTGCCATCTGTGCAAAATATGCCACCTTGGGATACTTTGCTAAGGTAAAACGAAAGCCACCTGGACTTAAAAAGTTCCTGTTGCTGATTTGAGAAGCGAAAGACATTTGCTATATTGGTGGCTTCGTTCGTTAGTATTTAGTCGCGATATTCCTGCAACATCTCCAACATACGATTTAGCATTGTGTGTGCTCCGTCGTGCCACTCAGCACCTTTTGCAGACCAAGAACCGTTGTAGAGTTCGTTCTTCATTTTCAAAAGACGCACTTCCAATTCACTTTTCTTCACGTTGTTTCTCGGCATTTGTAATTACAGTTTACCAGTATCTATAAAAAAAGGACCCCCGAAGGGGTCCTCGTGTGTTGGGTATATGACCAATGGATCACATAAGGTTGTCAACGAGCACGCGACGATAGTAGCGGTTAGCGTTGGCGGTAAGAGCACCGCTGCCCTGGGAGGTGCCTTCTGCGAAGGGGTTAGCAACCAGACCGTAGCGGGTCTTGAAGCCGATCTTCGGCTGGAAGGTGTCCTGACCGACGGCACGAACCATCTGCAGGGGCACGTAGGGGCAATAGAACAGACCTGCGTCGTATGCGCTGCCACCCTTGTAACCAGCCACATAGAAGTGACGGTCAGAAACGTTAGCAGAATAGGGATCGACGTAGACCTTGATGCGACCGTTGAGTGTACCAGCCAGGGTGCTGGAGTTGTCATCGGGCAGCAGACCGCTGTTGCCAGCCAGTGCGGGGGTGTAGTCCAGAACGCCTGCCATAGACAGTGCCGAAGCAACGTCAGCAGAACAGATCAGGATGTTACCCTTGCCACGACGAGTCTCGTGACCGATAGCGTTCATATCACGCTCGATCTGGAAGAGCAGACCCTTGAACTTCTCAACAGACCAGCGACCGTTGGAATCGACATCGAGGTCGAAGATACCAGCAGTTGCGGTGTTGTTCTGAGCACCAGGACGTGCAATCTTGTACACAGTACGAACAACCTCGCGGTTGATCTCAGCCAGCACCTCTGTGGAGAGGATGTTTGCCAGCTCGGACTCAGCGTCCAGACCGTGCACTGCCTTAAGGTCTTGTGCCAGTTCCAGAGAGTATTCTGCCTTCAGAGCACGGCTCTTAGCAGTAACGGTCACTTTCTCGATGCTGAAGTTCATTTCAGCGAAAGCGTTACCCGCTGCATCACCCAGAGCTTCAGCCTCGGCGGTGGGCATACCATCGGAGGTATTGTAGGTGCCACCGTCGTTCAGCAGACCAGGGTTAGAACCAGACTGAGCGGTACGACCCAGGTTGCTTGCTGCGTTCTCTGCAGAGAACTCGGTATCTGCTTCGTTGAAGAATGCCTCGGTGCCAGCAGCACGGTCGGTGCCATAGCGGGAGCGCATTGCGAAGATCAGACCAGTAGGACCAGTCATCGGCTGAACACCAGCGATGTCATAAGCAATCAGCTTAGGCATCGAACGGCGGATCAGGCTGATCAGAACGGGGTCGAAACCAGCGACAGGACCAGTAGCGGTGCTTGCGCTGCTGAAACCGCCTGTACCAGCGGACATTGTGGGGGCAGCCTCATTAAGGATGCCTGCTTCCTCACGGAGGAAGGATTCTTGGTTTTCGAGCAGGACTGCGGTCACCGCTTTCTTATAGCTGTCCTTGATGGAATCAAGACCCTCGCAATTAAGAACGGGTGCCCACTTTTCCTGCAGATGCTCGGACTTGAACATTTGCTTTTTACCTCTTTTGGTTATTGAAAAATGGTTTTAATAATGACTAATTCACTTAGTCCAGCGACGGAGTGCATCGACGTAACGAGACATCGAATCCGTCATTTCTGTATCCACAACGGGTTGGACATCCTCAGCAATCGTTTCTGCTGCTGCCTGGGGCTTGCTAGAGAAATACGACTCCTTCAGAGTCTCAATCTTGCTGCGGAAAGACTCTTCATCTTCAAACTCAACACCCTCTGCCAGACCAGCAAGCTTTTCCTTTTCGGTTGCTGCCAGACCTTCAGAGATTTCTTTCACGATCCCATTCTTAACGTATGCTGCGACCGATTGGGTCAGAGCGACGTTCTTTTCAATTTGCTCGTTGAGTTTTGCTTCCATCGAATCAAGTTCCTCCACCATCTCAGAGATGATGTCGGTTTTCTCTTCGGGAACCTCAATGTGGTTCTCGACGAAAACTTTTTTGAGACCTGCAACAACAGACTCGGCAATCTCGGCTTTCAGACCGATTTCAACTGCCAGTTCGTTCTTGCCCATCCACTCGCCAACTGCATAGGTCAGATACTCATCGACCTTTTCAGCGAGTTCGGTCTTAACAGATTCCACTTCCTCAGCAAGGGTAGCGGCATATTCGTCGTGAATACGTGCCACTTCCTCATTGAGACGAGAGACGACTGCTGCCTCAAAGATTGTTGCTGCTTTTTGCTTGAACTCTTCGCTCAGGTCTTCACCTTCGGTCAGAGCAGCAACATCTGCAGACATATCGATCTCAATCAGATCACCATCTGCTTCTGCGCTTTCTGTCTTGGCAGATGCATCGGAGGGCTTAGTCTTAGGAGCAGCAGCCTGTGTTTGAGCGGGAGCTTTCAGTTTGTTGCTCTCGTCATCAGGTTTGCTGTTCTGGGGAGTAGGACCACCCAGATCTTCGACAGAACCCAGCGAAGAACCGTCAGCAACGGCACCGTCGAACTTTGCTTCGGTGACTTCTTGTTGTTCTTCGGAAACCATCACTTCATTTTCTTGCGACATTGGTTGTCTCCTTAGTAGTCTTTGCTATTCTTAGAAATATTTATAATTCACAAAGTTCTCAGGAATTGGGAAAACGCGGAAAGTTTTGCCTCTTCAAGAACTTTGGGATTGGGTGCGAGATCGAGGGTACGCTTAATGTTGGCAACCTCTGACTCTTTAATGATGCCGTTGTTCCATACCCACTCACGACCTTCCATAATGCCATTGACAAAAGCGTCAGGCGCGGAAGGATCTGCCACAATGTCAGCAGCAGTAGCGAGCATAAAGTCATCAGCAACGATCTTTGCACCGTCGCGTGCCTCTCTCAGTGAACCAATGCCACGAGAAGAAACACCAAGTTTCACACCTTCGTCAAGAAGACTGCGAGCAATGTTGCCCATAGGTGTATCCAGAATCCGTGCTTTACCACGGAAGTTGTTTCCCTCTTGAACCAGGGATGTGATTAAGTGAGAAACGCGATCGAGGTTCACAGTGGGACCATCGGGATGACCCAGTTCGCCAAGTGCACGACCAGACTTGATGAAACTTTCGTTGTACTTCTCCACCTCTCTTGCAAGAGTGGCGATTGGGTACATACGACCATTTCTATTTTTGATTTCACCTTGCAGGAAGGTTCCTTCAATATACAGATTCTTCTTACCGTTCTTTTCTTCGGTAAGAATCTGTACGTCTTCAATCGTTTCCGTAATCAGTTTCATCGGTTTCTTCCGTAGGTTCTGGGTTCATCCAATTTGCAGCGATCTCCTTCTTTCTTGCTTCGAGAGCATCGGCAGAAGCAGTTTTCATTGCAACATCAACTTCGCTACTAAGATCCTTCGATCCTGAAAAAATCTTATTAACGATATTCATAGCATCCACACTGGGCATAATTTTAGTACCTCAATACATTATTATTTAGAATTCTCCGCGTTTATAGTCACCAGGAGGAATGGATTCAATTCCTTGAGGACCAGTTGTTTCTTCCACTGGAACTTCTCCCATTGCAGCAGGATCTTCAAGAGGCATACCTGTAGCGGGGTCGATGGATGCAGGATCCATCAACTTACCATCAGCAATTTCTTTCTCGATTTGCTTATCGATTTCTGTGATCTCAGCGTCAGTTTGCTTGAGAATCTGACGACGCAGATAATCAAGAGAGAAATACTTACCAGCAAAGGGATCCATTGTGGCGAGAAGATTTAGACGTTCCGTCATAATCTCTTTCTCTTTCAGTTCCGCAAAGTAGTTATCTGCGATGAAGTCATACTGAATATGTTCAGACATCTCATCCCACTCTTCAATAGAGATGACGCCTTTAAGGATCAACTGAGTTTTCAGAAGATCGTGAAACAGTTCGGAGAATTTTTTGCGGAGGCGAGTGACAAACTTCTGGAATTTGATTTCATCGCGTGTGATCTCAGCAGCACGTCCCAGGTTGAATGTGGATTCGGATTCCAGACGTGACTCGGGAACATTCAGTGCGCGATACAGTTTTTTCTGGAAATACTTAACGTCTTCCAGTTCGCCCAGATTTTGCCCGCCAGGGAGAGTAGTGATTTCTGTACCACGACCACCTTCACGGCGAGGAAGCCAGAAGTCTTCCAGCATTGACATAAACTTGCGGTCATCACGAATCTCGCCAGTGTCTGCGTTGTACACCAGTTTATTTCTATAGCGAGACATCACTTCGCGCAGATATTGTTCTGCCTTTTGCTTCGGCAGATTACCCACATCAATGTAGAAAATACGACGCTCGGGTGCACGAGAGAGACGATAGATCACAAGACTATCTTCAATCATTCTCAGTTGATTGAGTGCTTTGATAGCCTTGTGCAAATGTGACATAATCACATTCTTATTCATATCCTTCAGACCAGAGTGGCAGAAGGCAATTGCATCAGGTGCTACTTTGATACCTGCAGTTTCTGCTGCTCGCAGTCCTTTCGGGTTATAAATGTAATATTCTGCAGACTTGGGAGCAAGATTGGATTCCATCGAACGAGGATCGATGAATGTTTTGTCCTTTGGTCTTTCAAGCTCGATGACTTTGCGAATCTTTCGCGGGTCAATATAACGAAGTTCAGTAATACCTTTTCTTGGGTTCTTGGTATCGATTACTTTGTGGTAATACAATTTACCATCAATATACCAACGACGGAAAATATCGTACGCTTTTTTATCGAAATCAAGAAGACGAAGAACATTATCAAATTCTTCGCGAATTTTCTTCTTAATGTTATTACTTACTTGCAAGTTGGACAATTCAATGTCCACTGGAGTATCATCAAGTTCTCCAGCAATTGCTTCGTTTACAACATCATCGATAGCGCGATCACACTCTGGGTGAATCGACATTTCGCGGTATCGACGAATAAGATCTTGTTCGTCTTTATATGAACCATCTAAATCAATAGCGGTTCCAAAGAAACCGCCACCAGCAATCGGAGTTGCTGCATCATCAGATTCTTTACGCACGAAAGAAGGGCCAGGATTCTGACCCTTCTTGGCACGTTCAAGAGAATAACCAAATAGTTGAGACATTGACTGTCAGGATGCTTTATCAGATCTATTTATGAAAGATCTCAACCAGCGTTTCCAGTATTGATGTCAGTGTCGTATGTCCAGTATTGAACTTGGAACTCAACTGTGTACTCTTCGGGAGTATCATTGTTACCCCAATCAAGATCAATTGCGCTGATGTTGCTGGGCCAAATACCTTCAAACTTGTAGGTACGGATGATGTTTCCCTTGCGATCCATCTGGCGAACCTTTGCCATTGCTTGATAGTCAGCGATGGTATTGGAGTTCTGATAGTTCTGCTGCAGAGCCTGGATGTTTGTGGACCAGGACTCAAAGAAAGCACGGAACTTGAAGGACTGATCGTTCAGCACGGTCACTGTCCAAGGTTCAAATGTGCGATCACCAGCAACCTTCAGCATACGACCACGATAAGGCACTTCAACCACACCCACTGTAGAAGCGGGAATGTTTGCTGCCTTAACGAGGAAGGTGCCGAAAGCAGATGCTTCAGATGCATTCAGTTGGGAAGCGCCAGAAGCATTCTCAGAAGCGTCGGAACTAGAACCGACCACGCCACCAGATTGGGGGCTCACCCCGTCCTGAAGGATCGGGGGAGCATAGATTTCGACTTGGAAAAGGTTAGGACGGGCAAAGTCTCTAACTTGATCGCGGAAGGTGAAGATTGGAGCTCTTACCGAGCTCTGCTCCACCTGTCCTGGTTGTTGTTCTGCCATTGTTTTTCTCCGTTAGTTAATTCTCTTGAGATCAGTTGGTGACTTCAGCGAAACTAGAACCAGTTCTAGTAGCAGTGAATGTCAGAGTCACATAGTTAATCGAGCGGGTGGGCTTCACGAAGATCTCAGCGAAGAACTCACCACGGTCAATTGCCTCGGGCGGGTTGTTGCTGCTGTCGCAAACAACCAGGAAGTCCACGATTCCACGACGGGACTGGACAGAACGCAGGAAGGGTTCAACGATATTCTTGAACGATGCGCGAGTGAACTCGTCATTCAGTTCAAAGAGTTGAGTCTTAGCAGCGTTGCTGATTGCATCTTCGAGAACCAGGAACAGGCGACGAACGTTGATACGGTCGAAAGCAGACTGGTAAGCGAGTGCAGTCTTATCACCGAACAGGACAATGCCCTGACCAGGGAATGCAACCACAGGGTTGATGCGTGCTGCATACAGACGATCGCGGTGATCCTTCAGAGGAGAGTAAGCGAGTTTGATCGCGTTACGCAGTTGACCTCTGTTGAAACCAGCGGGAGAGTACCAAGCCTCAGAGTTAAGAGTGGTGCTCAGAGTCAGACCTGCAACATCAGCGTTACAAGCGATATAACGATACTTGTCGTTATACTTATCATAGATGTACTTGTAGTTGTTATCGAACACAGCATAAGAAGTGCTGCTCAGTTGGTTGAAGAAGTCAACCGTACGGTTCACGATAACGTTAACATCGCTCTGACCGATAACATCGTTACGGTTCGGAGAGATGAATGCCAAACAATCTTGGCGGGTTGCCGCAATGTCAATGATTTTTTGTGCCTTAGCGACGGTATCGCTAGTGTCTGCCATACCAGGACCCATCAGGATGTAATCAACATCAATGGTTTCCTTATCTGCCACCAGGTCATAACCGCCGAGAATCTCGGAGCGTGCCAGGGTGTAACCGTCTGTACCACCTTGCAGGTGATAGAAAGCGGTGGAACCATTAGTTGTACCAATGATTTCGCGAGCAAGGTTGGTCTCATTGTTCTTGATTGCAGTATCCTGCTGGATCAAGTCGAAGGAACGAGACACACCAGAGGAACCCCACAGACCAGATGCGGCACCATCAACATCGTAGATTGCACCAGTTTCGTGAGAACCCCAGAACAGATAGGAAGAATCGTTCTTAATGACATCCTTATAGTACACGGTCTCACCTTGAGTACCACGTGCATCAGATGCCTTGGAAACGAACAGGAACTTCTCAAGGACAGAACCAGGAGTACCAGTCAGTTTTCCGTCGCCATCGAGAACGAGGATGTGCATCTGGTCGTTCTTACCACCACGATCATCAACCCAAGGAGATGTACCAGGACGGGGTGCAACAGATGCCCAACGCTGACCGCCACCAAAATAACGCTCGTCATACTCGGAGCGGACGGAAGACACGTTGATGTTGGGATTGCCACCAGCATTGTCATCAGACAGTGTGTAGTTAGCAGCATACTTTTCGGCACCCGATGCAGTCACGACGTGCAGTTGACGGTCGATACTAGAAACCGTTGCCTTGTCGCCAGTTCTAGCTCCACCAGTTTCTGCACTCCACAGAGCGATCACATCACCAACACTCAGAACGTCGGAGGACAGAGTGTAGTTAAAGTCGATCTCGATCTTACGGCTGATGGGATCATAAGCAACCACTTGACCTTGAACAGGGATAGACACACCAGCGGTGGTCTCTGCTCTCCAGTATTCTGCAGTTTGGAAATCACCAACCACAGATGCAGAATCAAGAGTTGCAACAACGGTGTAGCGATAGATGTGTGCGGTAGCGTTTGCTGCGCTGTAGGTCACCTGTGTTGAACTTGCAAATTCCCACTCAGCAGTGGAAGGTTGTGCCAAAGACAGGATCTGATCAGCACCTGCATCAGTTACAACAACACGCAGGGAGTTGCCATAGATGCCAGGGTTGCGAGCACCCCACTTCCAGGAGTTAGATGCAGACTCAACGCTTGCTTCGTACTCTTCAAGAGACTTGATGATAGGAGCACTAACACCAGTTGCAGTTGTTTCGTTGATGTTGGTCTTGGAAACAGTCACCACCATTTTATCGACAGTCTGACCATCAGTTTGAGCAGCAGCGGTTGTTCCAAGAACACCACGCTCAACAGTCAGGTCGTTACCAGCGATAGAGGTAACACGCAGAATTTCATCAGAAATCTTGATGTAATCATTCAGTGTCACACCCAGGGTTGCGACAGAAGTCACAGTCAGGAGAGTATCACCAGCAGCAAGAGTACCGCCGTGATTCATTGTGGTGCTAGTACCAGCATCCTCAATCAGGGTGACTGCAGAACCAGCAGAGTGAGAGGTTGCTGCTGTTGCCAGTTGACCACGCTGAACTGTGAGGTCGTTACCAACAATTGCGGTGACTCTCAGAATCTCAGCGTCGATCTGCAGGTAATCGTTAACCGCAATGTCTGCAGCAGAAAGTACAGTCAGAGTGGTGTCAGAACCAGAGAAGGTTGTGACAGTTGTTTGTGCTGTATCGATAGCGTTCTTTAGGGAAGAACTGGTTGCACGGATAACCTTCAATGTACCACCGTACAGAAGGAATTGTGCAGCCGAGAACCAATACTCGTAGTTGTAATCGTTAGGGCGACCAAACACTGCGAGAAGTTCCTTCTCGGAAGTGATGTCAACAATCTGGTTGACTGGACCTTTCTCAAAAGAACCGACGATCACCGCGACATTATCAAGAGTTGCGTTTGCAACTGTAGTCAGATCCTTTTCAAGAACAACGACCCCTGGCGAAAGTTGGGTAGATGCCATTGCTTAATCTCCTGAAAATTCTTCAATCTTTCTACTAATATTTAGAATTTGTAAGTGTTCTACTGGGGAAGCAGAACGTGAACAAATTACCAATCTGGGTAGTCATTCCCAAACCGTTTGCTATACTTTTTTCTATTCTTGGATATTCTTTTAATAGTGCATTGCTTACACTCATAAGAATATGCAGACACATTATTTCCCCTATCCTTTCTAGTCTTATAGAAGTTATCTAATAGACTCATAGTTCTCAAACACTTGCGACATTGCCTGTCAACAAACAGCAGATGTTCAAGTTCAATCTGCTGGTCAAAGTCCATTACCTATACTCCCACATAAATGCACGGTCACCATATTCATCAACGTGCCACACATCACCATCAGTATCTACAAACGATGTATCCTGTAGACCATCATCCATAAATCCGAACGGTGCCATATCTGCTTCGATCGCTTCACGCTGTTCTTCATACATCCTTGCTCGGATGTCATTATCGTGAAGTTCCTTGAAATAGTCTTGTACGGCAAGCCAAGAGAACATCACCAGACACATTGCCAAGTCGTCGTTACAACCCTCTTCTGCCTGCCAGGACTGCCCTTTCTGGATGAATGTGGTTAGTTCCGAAATAATATCATAGTCAGTGATAACTAATTTATCACCCTCAAGAAGTTGTTTTAAGTTTGAACAACCGACCTTTTTGACCGCACTAGACATCTTGACACCCATCTGGACTTTGCCCCCAGAGAATCCCTGACCAACTACCTGTCCAGCACGCCCACGCATTGCTGCCATCAAAAGGTTGTCATATTCGAGATCATATTGTATGATGTCTGCAACTTGACCACCGATGTCATTTACTTCTACCAAAATATAAGCGTGATTATATGCTTTGGCAGTTTGTACAATAACGTCAGGGAAAAGAAGTGGTTTGATTTCGTTATTTCGATACTTACCAATCAACCTATATGGTACAGTGGTTGTATCAAATAAAGTGAACGCACTATAATCTCCATTGATTCCACGTGCTACGTCCACAGTCATTGTGTAATTATGATCTTTCTTTGGTTCTTCATATATGTCCAATCCATTACTTCGTGTGATTGGATCATCATATGCCATCACGCGCAACTTGCTTGGGGAGATCAGTGTATCAACCGATCCAAGGAACTCGCATTCAAACTCAACACGGAACTGCTGTTCGGACGTGTTGCGGATAGTTTGCGCTTTCCACTCCTCATCTCTTCCTGGTACCTCAGACCAGTGGACTTCTGTAGGAATATATTCGTTCGTACCACGCTCTGCATCGTGCCAGAGCTTGTAGTACATATTCATCCCGTGAGGAGTAGAGATGATAATAACTTTTGTTGACTTACCTGATGATATAGTAGGATAAACGGAACTGAAAAACTGATCAGCGATATTATTCGGAACGAACGCGAATTCGTCCAGAAAAATGACGTTAAAAGACATACCCCTGACGGCACTAGCAGAAGTAGATGCAGCCAAGAGTTTAGAGCCGTTCTCCAGTTCCACCGACCCTTTGTTCCAACCAATAATACCTTGCTGCATCCACTTAGGAAGATTCTCGTAAGAGAGTTGTAAGCGTCCAAGCATCTCTCGTGCAGTGGCAGCTTTGTTAGCGAGGATTGCGACATTGACGTTATCGTTGAAGATTACATACCACAATAGGTACGCTGTAACAACAGTAGACTTACCAGACTGACGAGGTAGTTTTGCAATGTTGAAACGATTGTCGTGGAAACGAGATACCATCGTCTCCTGAAAATCATATAGGTGAAATGGAATAACACCCTCATCGAGAGAAACGATTTTGATGTAATTTCTAATAAAGTAAATTGGATCTTGGCTGCACTTAATAAACTCCTCCACCTGTTCAGGTGTGAAGTTTGTTGGAATATTTGCCTTTTTTAGATTAGGATTGCCAAGGTAAGCACTGGTATCCATTACGATTCCTCAGGAATTTTGGGATTTTTGAATGTCCCATACTGATCTATGTAGTAGAGAAAGTTGTTAATAGATCTTTCAACACCCAGTGCTTGCTTTGCTGCTAACCAAAACTCATATTCATCTTGCAGGTCTTCACCCAATTCAATACTAACGATTTTCATTCAATCAGTGTTCCGTGAGCACGACGAATTTCTCTAAGTTCTTCAAAGTCTTTTTGTTTTGTGCCACCATCGTATGCCCAAGCATATCCTTCGGTAATCATTTGCTCATTGAGGGACAACTCTGCGTCACCGATGTAGAGCCATCCGAGGAGTCTCCCGTATTTACCAACACCGCCCACAAGCTCAGTCCTAACAGTAAGCTCATCGTCACCTGCGATAGCACCTTCCAGTTTCTCTTTGAGCCAGTTGGTTGCATCGTATCCGAGTGCTTTTTCTTCGTCGTCTCTGGTACGCTTTTCGGGCGTGTCCACGCCAGCAACTCTAACTCTTTCTTTTTTATATAAATCAAAACCGAGATCAATCGTGACATCGATCGTGTCTCCATCCAGCACTCTATCTATGCTGATCACTCGGAAGTTGTAACAACTCTTCCGACTCGGGGGTGTCATCGCTCCCATCTTCTTCTAGTTCCTTAAAGGATAGTCTAAGTATATATACGACACAATAGAGCGTAAATACTAGTCCACAACAGAGGAGTATGATTACAGACCAGACAGGTTCTTGTGTCATTTGTCCTTGAATAATTCTTCAATACGTTTTCTGGTATCATCAAGTTTTGCTTGTTCTCTTTCACAATGCCTATAACCTCTCTTTCCCTGAAATATCATCGTGCCTTGATAAAACATCGTGGCAGCAAATACTAACAGAAGAACGATACCAATTATCTCAGGTAGGTTTTCGGTGGACATATGCGATACCAATGATAGGAACCATCACCAGCAAAAAACATAATATACCAAGAGTGTAAGGATTATTTAGAGTCCAGTGTGCGATACTACCGATTTCTTTCATCATTCCACAACAAATTGAAATATCTATCTACTTGACGTAGACAGTCTAATGGGGCAACCTCATCAGTCTTTGCCCATTCTAAACAAAAAAACTGCATCTGCTCAGTAACTTTGGGAACGCCAAAAATTCTAGCAAATGCAGATGTAGCAAAATGGTACCGCTGTCTAATGCGCGGTTCCATTTCCCTTATAATCGTCGGATTCATAATAGGATCCTTTCTTTGAACCGAAGTAGAGTGTGGTCAGTACAAATGGAATTGCAATAATTGCAAGTGCTTTTCCCAATAGATGTTCCATTATTGGTCTATCCCAAGTTCCCTTAAGTAATCGATCCACCATTGGGGATCTTTTTGCATTCTCCACTTTGGAACCTCCAAACCTTTCTCAGAATAATACTCAAAGAGAGCATCATCTATAATCTGTGCGACTTCCATATTCCTCGTCCTCTTCATCAACGTCTTCATATGCGTTTGCCACATAAGGTCCGTGTGGTTTGAGTGATTCTTCTCGGACATACTCGGATTCGGCACTGACTGCTGACAACCAGACAGCAAGTTTCATTACTATGTAGATGGTTGCTAATGGGAGAAAACACAACAATAACTTAAACGTCATCATCATCCTCCCAATAACCATCAAAAGGTTCTTGGCAAAGTTCGCGATGCTTTATAAATTGCATTGCTTGCCTCAATAACTTTTCGTCCTCATCTGTAAAATGTTCTTTGTCTTCGTTTTCATTCATTGACCTACCCGTTCGATAATTCGCAACATACCATCAACATAACCTGCCAATGCAATACACCCTAATGTTAGACTGATCAATGCGGCATTTCTGTTGTGTTTTTTGATTGCCTTGTCTATAAGACTTTGACATTCTTGTCTTGTTAGCAATTCGTTGGGATTTTCCATTAGGGGTTGTGATTTTTATTTGATTTAATTTGATTGTATCCCCAGACTGCTAGGGTGCCGATACCTAGACCAGCAATACAGCAAAGAAACATATGAATAAGGTGTTCAAAAGTTGAGTGATCAGCGTGGTTCATCCGAAATACATTACAGAAAGTGTGAAGACAACAAAGATGATGACGGTGAACATCATCAATCCTACACCTGCCCAGGCAACCCAGGCAGGCATAGGTTCATAGTTATGATTATGAGACACGAATATGCCCAATCATTCCCGCACCTTTGTGAGGATCGCACCAAAAGGTATACTCACCAGGAACATCAAAGGAAACGTCAAAGGATTCTCCAGGAGAAAATGCCAGACCTGTATGGCTGAGCTCGGGATGACCATCAACAACGACATTGTGAGGAGGTAGCACATTATTGATAAAATGGATGCTATCACCAGCGTTGATTTCAATTTCTGAGGGTTCAAAGACGAGACCTCCGTTATACCCCATTTGTACATCTACTGCCCAAACGGGAACTGCAAAAAGAAATGTGGTGAGAAGTGCAAAAATGAATTGCATTTGATGAGTATTTTCAACTACTCTATCTAGAATAGAAATAAGATATGTTACAAATTATTGTCAGCATCTGCTGGCATATCTTTACCCAATTCTTCTAAACGTTGTTCCCAGGTAACACCACCATCCATACCACGCTTGGGATTGATGCACTGGAAGTTGCCAAGTTTATTGCACACTAATCCAGCAAGATCTAATTCATTTCCTTTCTTGCCTGTACCAGACCAGTAGTGCTCTCCATTGATCCATAAAGCACCACACTTCGGACACTCTGCACGAGTAACCGATAGGTCGGACATCTCCTTGTCAGTCATCTCCTAACTCCTTAAAAATACTGGAAAAATCGGATGTGGGAAGACCAAGTTTACGCTCTAGGTCTCTTTTCATACGCCACATCTGAAACTTGATTCCTAGGTATCTAATTTGGAGATCGAGATATGCAAATACTCGCATAGTTCCTTCCATCCCAGCATACCAAATCATACAGAGAAGGATTACAACGCACAGATAGAATGCTACCATTGGTATCAAGCTGTTACGCTCATTATACTCTACTATTTACCAAAATGAGACATTCTTAAGACTGATGTAAGACATCAGAAGAAATGATTAAGGGAAATATAGATAGTCAGTATTGCCAGGAATCGGAGTATCGTCTTTAATAAGAAGAATATCAAATGCTGCAGTGAAACGACCATTGTTACTACGAGTCGTTAGACGCACATCAATATCCGAATGCTCTGGGATTGCAACTGGGTAAGCGAAGGTGTAATCATAGAATCCACCATCTCCACCAACCTCAAAAGTATGACCAACTCGGAAAGCAGTTCCAACAGCGTTGTATCTTACATACATATAACCCGTTGCATCTGCACCTGCCTGTGCTGAGCAAGAACCCCTGTGAATGTATGCAGTGTATCCATCTGGCACGGTATATACTGCCATCAGAGTTTGTCCAAGTCCTGCAGTGATTCTCAGGATAGTAGTGCCACCACGAGAGAAGTTTACTTGACCAACATTGTTTGCACCAGTGAGAATGTATGCTCTATAAACTCGTTTGAATGTCTTAGTGCCAGTTACTGCTGCTGCACTAGACAGAGTGAAATCTTCACTAATCTCACCCCAGTTTTCATCAAGTCCAAGCACTCGGACAACTTTACCGTTGTCAGAAGCATTTGCCTGTGCTGCTACAAGCACACCAGGAGTGTCAAATGCAGACCAGGGGTAGATTGTATCTCCAACATCCCAAACCGTGCCAGTAGTATTGATAGACAAAGAGGGGACAGCACCAAACTTATGAATGAATGATGCGCCCTTTACTTTACCTCTGGCAACCTGTAACGGAAACTGGTCCTCAATAATATAGTTTTTCATTTATCAGGACCACTCACTATCGTGTGCAATCCTCTTACTGGAAACAATCTTCTTACTTTCTGTCAGAGGATAAACATTCTGAATGATGGCGCCAGGATACTCAGACTGCACCATCTCGGTCAGTTCGTTTCTCCCAGGAATCTTACCTTCATACTGCACCTCAATACGATACAGTTGTCCATTCCACTCCATATCTGCCTCGTATGTTTCTTGCACAGATTCAGGAGCAGACCCCATATAGAGATTGCCATTAAAGTCGCCAGAGATGTTGACGCTTTCGGATAGATAACCTTTGAATGATTTCATCAGCAATTCCACGCTCTGAGGGACTTAGACAGACGATCATCGCCTGTGTTGTTGGAGGGTTTCTGCCTCTTACGCATACCCTTCATTCTTGCACAGAAAGACTTACGACGAGGGTTGCCAACTTTCTTGCTGGGTGCTTTCAGATCGCTGCCAGGATTCTCACGCTCATAAGACTTGCGACCCTTCTCATTGAGACCACCTTCAGAATTCTGCCCTTCCTTCTTAGTCCAGGCAGCACCTTCAGCAACTGCTGCCTTGCCTGAGAATTTGCGTTTCTTATTCGCCTCAGCATCCTTCATAACCTGCCTCATTTTCAAAGCAGTGCTAACTGCTCTACGCTTAGAGGGTCTACCCAGGGGTGGTTTTGTTTTATCAATTACCTTAGCAACAGCGAGTCCAACCCCCTCCTTCATCTCCTTACCACAGGGGACTTCTTTGCAACGCTTGCACTTGCTGCACCATGAGGTGCCTTCAGGACATTCTTGCTTTTCGGAAATATACTGCTTGAAACGTTTCATTTGTTTTTAGGATTTTTCGGGCAGTTTGCTTCGTGCTTTTCGATGTAGGTGAAGGGTTTGGCATGACCCTTAGGTGCAGTCAAACCGCAAAACTGACAGGTGGTGCTACGCTCAGCCATAATGATACGCTCCTTTAGTGGTTTTCTTGGGAAGTTTGCCGCCTCTCACCTTGGTGCCAGATGTTTCACCGTAACCTTCGGGATGCTTGCCTGCTTTGGTCTTACCGATAGAATCGGACTTTGCCTTACTACCCTTCTCAGTGTAGTGAAGTTTAGCAGACTTGTCCTTATCTTTGGTGATCACAGATTCTTGCCCATGCTTGCGTCCCAGACGACGCATTACTTTACCAAATCTACGCTTAGACATCTTATCAGGTTTTGATGTCTGATAGGAAACCTCACGACCAGTTTCACCACTGCCATACTTATACTCGCCCACACCTTTCTTGTGACCGATACCGTGCTTCTTGAGATCTTTCTCAAGAGTCTTACGACCCTCACGATTCTTCTTCTCGTCATCGCCACGGTCAGCAGAAATGTGACCAGTAACTTGAGTCTTGGACTTTTGCATCATGCGACCAGTGCGGTTGCCTTCTGCAATAAACTCACGATAGGTCTTCTGACAATCTTCTTTCTTCAGACCAATCTTACGAGCGATCTTACCGACGATACCTTCTTTCTTCTTTGCTTTAGCAGCGTCGAGACGCTTCTGAATCTCAGGAGAATACTTGACAGATCTCTTCGACGTTTCTGCTTTCTTACGCTTGGCATAATCCATGTAGGATTCACCAGGCTTGGTTGTCTTGCTGTAATCCTTCTTGGGTTTAGCAGCATCAGCACGATCTTCACGAGCACGCTGGTTAGCACCAGGACCACCCAGTTTGCGATCCTTCTCGGGATCGGGATGCCAGAAGTCACCACGCTCATTGATCTGCTCACCTTCTGGTTCAAAAGAGTTATACATTGCAGGATTTCTCCTCTGACCGTCAGCATGTCTGACCAATCTTGCTAGTTTTTTGAGATCTCTCTGTCTGTCCTTATTGTCCTTGAAAGCGTATGCTGCTTTCTTGTCATCCTTAGGAGCAGGTTCTTTCGCAATCTTCTCATATTTTGCTCTATCTACTGCTTCACCGATATCATCACCACCGACTTTCATGTTTCTTGGAGAAGGAGTGATACCAGCAACTTTGATGCCTCTTGCTCTCAACTTGTTCTTGAAGAGATCCATCTTAGTTGGAAGTTCTCTCGCATCTTCCTTATCACATTCGCAAGGAGATTTGCCACACTT
>Ga0255766_10000399_pt1 | contig 39009 bp, 50 predicted proteins | sample 071ome_23_FD_179966 | JGI IMG/M metagenome (GOLD analysis project Ga0255766, IMG submission 179966) | Coastal salt marsh microbial communities from the Groves Creek Marsh, Skidaway Island, Georgia - 071403BT metaG (version 2) | ecosystem: Environmental > Aquatic > Marine > Intertidal zone >...
ATGAACCACCACACATAGTATATAAAGTATCCTAGACCAACTGCCATAACAATTGGAAATCCATATTGCGAAACTAGATCAACGATATTCAATTCTTCCATTAATCTCTTCTCACATCTAGTTTGCCATCTTCGATAAAGTTCTCTGCTCGAGCAACTCTTTCGATATCAGGTCTTAGTTCCAATGCAGACGACACCAACATGTCAATCTTTATCATTTCGTTTGACATGGTTCTTGCACGATTCTCTAGTGACTTACAGAACATAGTAAGTGTCTCAATGCTATCAACTATACCTTGTAGAATTTGTTTGATAATAACGAATATAAAAACACCCATTGTTATACCTATAGCAACAGGAAATCCTAATTCCGTTATCAATTCAAACACAAATTCCATACTCTTATTTATATAAACAAGTTATTGCTCAACCCTTTTAAGATAAAAAAAGGGGACATAAAGTCCCCTTATCTTATCAATTTTAATTGAGTTATTTGAGTTGTGAATGGATTTCGTTGATCACATCTGCTTTCGAACCTGATCTTTTTACCTTCAGACTCTTTTTGTCAGCCATTTCCAAAAGTTGATTTTTGGTCAACTTTTTTAGCTCAGACTTAGATACAACATTATCATTGTTTCTGTCTATGCTAATATTGGCTGTTGTTTTCTTATCGTCTTTTTTACGGACAAAGAAAGCAATCACAGCAACAACAATAACAAAAATTACAAATTCCATAATTTTCTCCTAACTTTATAAAGTTATTTATCTAATAGTGGGTTTTTGTCCTTTGCCTTACCAATTGCAAGAGCTAGAACTTCAAGGTATTTATATACCTTGGCCCACACCTTATCATCATGTGGTGTTGGTGTCAAAGCGACAATAACACTACAGATTGAAATAACCACTGGAACTATCATAAGTAAGTTCCAAATTCCCATAACGAAGTCGATTATGCCTTGAAACATAACTCCTCCTATTTTTTAGTTATTTATGGTTTTATTACCACCAATGGAATATTTAGTTACCAACTTCCATTGTTCTTTCTCTTTATATGGTATGATCTTTATCTGAGATAAAGGTGCTCTAGGTTCTGCAACCTTTGAGCTATCTACCACACTCACAAGACTCCATTGCTCTAAGAGAGATACAATAGTATTTCTCCTTGCAATATCACCTTCATCAAGATTAGTTGGTTTACCATCTAACCTAAAGAGTTCTTTGAAATGCACAATATAGTACTTGCCTCTTTTGTGCAATATGTGACATGATTGATATAATTCTTGTTCTTTTCGAGAGGCAACTCCTATTCTTGATAGGGTTTCTCGTATTTTTAGAAAGTCGTCCTGTTTTTCAAATGTTACTTCTACTAAATCTGCAACTTGTGATTCTATTTCATTCATTACTTCCACCAGTGTTCATTCTCTTCTTCAATTCACGATATTCTTTTTCAGATAAGATAGTCTCATAGTCTTTTGCCTCTTTGGTACTTATCTGATAATATTGTTTTATAATATCGAGTTTTTTGCTGACATAAGGTTTATTCCACTTGGAAAACCTCTGTCTTCTTCTAAGGGTATTTAGAAAAAACAGATATTGAAGACGATTGTCCACACTGTATCTAATGTTCATTTCATTAGTAAAGAAGATAGAATCTTCGTGGTGAGATAATGCCTTGTTTGTTAGAAATGGTTGATATGCTTTCTCTTCGATATCATCAACCATGATATCTTTTTTGTCGTAAGAGACCGACTTTACGAAATCAAAAGGATTTCTTTTAGACATTAGTTATTCCTAATGTATTCTCTAACAAGTTCCTCGCCTTTGAGTTCTGTCCCAAAGTAAAGTGTATGTCCATCATGTGTTTGTCTTTCAACAAGTCCACTGTTGTATTGAATATCCATTACAGATTTACCGTCTGTAGTGTCTTGTGGTCTTGTATCATACCACATTGAATCAAGTGAATGTGCATGAATTGATTTAACAGCTTTTGCCCATTTCTCTGCTTTTATTAAGTCCCTTTGATATTGGACTCTATCGTCATATTGTGTCATGTGTTATCTCCATCTATAGTTTTGACTCTATGTTTCATAAACAATCTATCTGCTTGTCTTTGAAAAGACTTTTCAAGTTGTCTATCAAACCACCTAAAGAACCATTGTCTGAGTTTACCCATTTTTGAATTTACACTCCGACATAATTTCTGTTAGACATGCAACGAAATTGATTTCTGAATCCATTGCGAATGCAGCTTTGTGTTGGTAGTCTGCAATCAATAAAACACAAGAAGGTAAAGAACTAGGTTCTAGTCTTTTCTCCAATGCATCAAACACTTTTCTGAATAGTGTATTGAAATCATTGTCTGAGTTTTGGCCCACCCACTTTCTCATACCTTTCCAGTTTTTATCTTGTATCATATCAATAAGAGGTGTAAGTTTTTCTTCTGAGAGAGTAGACAAAAGTCCACTATCTATAACGCCACTTGCACCATATCTTTGAACTTCATTCAGACATCTTCTGAAATCTGGAAAGAACTTGAGTATAAGTTCAGCAAGAACTTTCTTATCTGATTGAATGTCTTCTTGTTCACAAATATTATCAAGTCTTGTTAGAAAAGTACCAGCAAGTTTTTGTTTATCTTCTGGTGTCATTGTAAAGTCAATGACTGTTGTTCTGGAGTGGAGTGGTGGAATAATTCTATTCTTGTAGTTGCAAGTGAATATGAATCTACAATTTGAGGAGAACTCCTCTATGAAATTTCTGAGTGCAGGTTGCACACTGTCAGCAGATATGTAATCTGCTTCATCTAGAATTACGACCTTAGATCCACCACCCAAAGAAACTGTTGAAGCAAAGTTTTTGATTTTAGTTCTAAGTGTGTCTATAAGTCTGCCTTCATCTGAGCCGTTGATCACAATGAAGTCAGCACCAAGTTCGTTGCATAGTGCTTTTGCAATTGTAGTTTTGCCAACACCAGCAGAACCACATAACATGAGATTAGGAATTTCACCTTTCTTTACGAACTCTTTGAATGTCTCTTTGATTGAATCAGGAAGTATAGTGTCTTCAATTGTTTGAGGTCTATACTTCTCTACAAATAAAAATTCTTGTTTCATAAGACAGAACTCCCCACCGAGTTCTGAGTGTGACTCACCCTAGAATGATGAGATAGAGTCACTCCCGAGAGTAGAGCAGAGACTGGAACTTTACTCACACTAATATATATGTTATACATTGTATTTTGAATCTGGTTCCAGTGCGATAAAATACTCTAAGTCTACATCTTTGTTTTTGAAGTTTGAGATTCCTTTTGAGGAAACAAACACTTCATAATTACCATCTAAGATTTTTAGATTTTCAATTTTGAAATTGAATGTGAACTTCACACCATTTCCTTCACCTACAATCCTAGAGAATGTATTAGATGTAGCATTCTTCTTATCTTTTACAGTGAGTGTCATTTTAGTACCATCACTTTCTAAAACTAAATCGTTTACACCTAGAACACTAGCTGCTTTATTTAGATCAGATAACAACTGTGATGAGATATCAAATTTCACTTCTGCATCAGGCATTGTTATCATCTTTTCAGGTGAGGTTACCATTCCATCACTTGCATAGAAGTAAGACATAGCAGAATTTGTATCTGCAATAGTCAAACTTGCATCACCAAATTGAAACTCTGGATCTTCCATCAAAGATGTTGCACCCAAGAATTCATTTAGATTATAGATTGAAAACTCTTTTGGGAAGTTTTCGTTTATAGTTGCAACTGCAAGTATATTTTTCATGTTAGAGATTGTCTCCAACTTATTACCCTCTTTCACTTTGATTCCACTATTAATAGTAGAAAAGTTTTTTAGGATATTCCGTGTACCGTCACTAATTTTCATCACTTTTCAGCCTCCTTTTTATCGTGTACATGTAACATAAACAAAGCATAGTGCAAAACTTTTAGTAAGTCTGCCCTATTCTTGCCACCTTTCTTTCCGTATCGTTGTGCATATTTCATAATATTGCCGATACAAAAACCTTCACCATGTCCACTATCGATTATAAACTCAGTAGACTGGTATTTGTTCAAACTGTAATGTTGATCATATGTATTATCAATATAAGAGGCAAACTCCTTCAGGAGTCTGTCCTCTTCATATTTGTAATTGATCTTTTTACTAAACAGTCCCATACTCTTCATTATAAGCTGTTTCTGTTTCTTCGTCAATGGGGTTTTCATCATTCATGTCAACACCACTGTCGATCTTTGTATAGAGATCAAGAACTGCATTTCTAGTGTCTTCGTCAAATCTAGAAGTACACATTTGAATTGATTTGAGTTTATCACCAAACATTCTGAATGCATTGACTATGTGAACAAGTCTTCTGGTTGTAATGACATCATCAATAGCACCCTCATAAAAGGTCTTTCTAATGATGTCAGCCCAATCAACTAGTTTAGATACAAACTCTGAATCAACTTCACCAGTCAATTCCATTTCTTTAGTGAGTATTTTTTTCTCTATAGAAAGGGGTGGATATTCTTGTTGCATGGTAATTGCAAACCTCTCAAGCATCGCTTCGTTCATGATTTGAGTTCCGATGAACTTGCCATCTTCTGAACCTTGACCTTTGGTGTTTGCAGTAGCAAGAATGGTGAATCCCTCTTTCGGTGTCACCCACTCACCAGTTTTTTTGATTAGGTATCCTTTACCTTCAAGAACTGATTGTAGACACATCATCTTATTAGAACCTAGATCGACTTCATCGAGAAGAAGAACGGCACCTTTTCTCATTGCCTTGATAACAGGACCCTCTCTAAACTCAATATTACCATTGACTAGAGTGTGACCACCCATTAGATCATCTTCGTCTGTCTCAATAGTGATATTGACTCTGTAGAGTTCTCTCTTTAGTTTTGCACATACTTGTTCAATCATCAATGTTTTACCATTACCTGAAAGACCAGTCACAAATACTGGAAAGAAAATCTTAGACTTGATAATATTCTCTACATCTTTGAAATGACCAAACGGAACATAGTTTGACATTTTTTCAGGAACGATTTTCACATCATCTTCTAAGATGTTGATTGATTCAGTCTGAGCAGCAACAGGCATATTCGATGGCTTGTGAGCTGAAACTTTGACAGCAGCCTTTTGTGTAGGCATTGGTATAACATTCGATAACAAAGCAGTCAAATCAAATTGAGTTGCATCGTCATTTCTAAATGGATATTTTTTTGATCTTACCCAATAAGGCATATGACCAACATTATCAATATCCTCTTTGGTAAATACCGTCTGGTTGGGATATTTTGTTTGTAGTTCAGAAAGAAATTCAACTCTATCTGGTGATAGAGAAAATTTTCTTCCATTTATATCAACAGAATCACTTCTCATATAGTCTCCTTTTTATTAGTTATTCTCATCATGGTTATATCCTATCAAAAGTGGTAAGCAATGTCAAGCACTTATTCACAAATTCTTAGGATTCTTGTACAATCTTCTTCGATTGATACCTCTGTTTTTCTTCCATTGACTAATCTCATAGTAGTCAATGACCCATTGTTCACCCAATATCTGAAAGCCTTACATTCAACTTTCTCTTCAGCACATTGCTCTTTTCTAGGGCAATTGAACTTCGTACAAGGACTAGGTCCTACATCAGCAAATGCTTCTGCAAATTTATTATAGTTTTGAGGACCACCCCAATACCAGTCCATATCCATTCTAATTGGTTCCATTATGCAATCTCCTTTATAAATTCGTTAGTTAGGAATCTAGAAGTACTTTTACTTCTTTGGTTCTTTCTAAATGCTTGAGATAGTCTACCTTTCTTGGCATCGATAAGACTGTCGTCTAAAGTATCGTCACCTTCAACTGATAGAGTTGTTGAAGCAGTTAGAAATAATTTATTGTATCCTTTGGATTTGAAGACCTTTCCTTCTTTTCTGATTTCTTTCCATGTATCATCATAGGTAGCATCACGATCTTGTTCTACATAATTGAGAACATTATAGAGGTCACCTTTTCTAGATAAGACGAAATAACCAGTGACAATAACACCTGTAGTATCAGTAATCCATTCTAGTATGTTTTGTGTTTGAGAGAAATTACTATGTCTGTAATTTTTTGCACCAAGTTTATAAACTCTTCTGTTATACGGATCAATAATTTCTTTGACAGCATTCCATCTTCCTTCATAACTATCGGCATCTTGTTCATCTAGTTGCAATTCTTTCTGTACATGATCATCTAAAAATTTACTTTGATGACTTTCACCATCGGTAATGATTGTAAGTATGGATTTTTCTATAGAATATTTTTTGTTGAATTCTGGTAGAAGTTTTCTCATATATACAAGACTGCTGTCTAAAGGTGTTCCACCTAACTCCCACTTATAAGGAAGAAATCTTGGAACGGAAATATAATTTTCTTCTTCATTTCTATATGACTCACCAAACCATTCTCTCCAAGTTGCAAAGAATTTTTCATAACCTCTCCAGTTATGACTGTTGAATCTAAAGTGATTCCATAAAGCACAAACATAAGTATACATTTCTTTGTATTGTCTAGTTGTCATTTCGTTTGAGAAGAGTTCTACAATTCTATCAGCTGAGTCATCACCATATCCTCTTTCATCTTGAAATGTATCAGAGAATAGATACATTCTATGAGGTATCTGAACTTTTCTACAAAACTCTGCTAAGATTATTGTTTGTTCTAAGAGATCACAAACTTGATTTGATATAGAACCAGACCAATCTAAAAGTACCGTGATTCCATGATTTTTGCCATCTGGAAGATACACAGCTCTTTTGAAAACATCTTCGACAATCTGATACTTAGCAAGTCTATTCATATCAAGTTGGCCAGTTTTACCAGTAAAAGCTTTTGCACTTCTTTTAGCAGACTGTTTCATTTCAAATTCTTTTGCCATGTGATTGATTATCTTTCTATTTTTACTAGCAATCTTATTTGCCGTAATTTTTGCAAGTTCTAAACCATCTTTTATTAGATATGAATCAGTGTAATAGTCTGCTTTCTGATCACCTTTTTCTGACCAATGTTTTCTAAATTCTTCTATTGAATTTTTATATGATACTAAAAAATGATCCTTTCTAATGTATTCACTATTGTAAATGCTCTTTAGATCGATTTGATATGTTGGACTGTTTGTATCAGAAACAAAATCTTTTTCATTGTTGTGGGCATTATATTCTGTTAGAGCTTCTTTAGCACCACTTTCATCATCGTAACCAAGACCACCAGAATTATCTTCAACATTGCTTCCTGTTTTTTTGGTTTGTTCTTCTTCTAGGTCATAGTCTTCTTTGTCTAACTCCTCAGCAGATGTATCATTACCATCGTTGATGTCAGGAAGATTGTCTTCGTAATCTTCATCTGAGTCTGAATAGTCATCTTCAAATAAATCTTCGTCATCTTCATCTTCATCTTCGAAGTCATCAGCATCATACTCATAACTAGAAATAGATAGATCGTTTTCGTCTCTTGTTTCATTTTCTTTTGACCATTCATAGATAGCAGTTGCACATTCTACAACATCTTCCCATGTCTCACATGCTTCTGCCATGTCTAAGAAGACTTGCTCTTCATCAGTAAGAGAAATCTGAACCCTTGAACCACATTTTGTGATAAGGTTGATTTTGTCAATCAATGAAAGTTCTTGTAGATTTCTTCCTTTGATTCCAAAGAAGTCTTTTTCTATCAACTCATTGTATGCTTTGAAGAAAGACTTTCTAAGACCTTGGTATTTTTCTTTGATCTTTCTTTCGATTCTGACATCTTCTACAACATTGAGATATCCTTTTAGTGTTCTGTTTTCTTTTAGGGTTGAATGTAGTCCTTCTAAAGGTGTATGAAGAGCATGACCCACCTCATGACCCATAAACAAGTCATAAAGTTCAGGTGATAATTCATCCTTTAGAATAGGGCAACATAGTAATCTGTTCTGAATATCGAAGTATGCAGTAGGCACTTTTCTATGTACAATAGTTAGATTCTCTGTTGCCATCAATTTTGCAAGAGAGTCTTTTTGTGTTTGTAATTTATCAGTCATATTGTTATCCTAACAAAAGTGGTGAGCAATGTCAAGCATTAGTGAAAGATTTTTTTGCTACCTTCTATAACAATGAAGTCTATATCGATAGCACCCTTGATCATAATACCTGTTCTGTCTAAAACAGAAAAGCACATTTGATCCCATGAATCGTTCTGATTAGGACCTTTATCTAATGCTAATTGCATTTCTTTTGCGTTGAAGGGTATCTCTACTGGGATATCAGTAGCAATATGTGTTCCAATTATTCCGTTTCTCATCATGTGGATAAGGTAACAAAAAAGGACAGCAATGTCAAGCTTTTATAGGTTTTTTATGGTATGATTGTCGACTGATAAGTCTTTTGTTCGTTTGTCTGATATGATACGATTCTCATCTGTAGAGAACCAGATTGCTATAGTGTACCTATCATTACCTCTTACTTTTTCAACTCCATGAGGGTGATAGATTCCTTGAAACAATAACATTTCACATGCTTCTTGTTGATGATAATGTTCTACTGAATTGTATTGGCTTTTAGGAAAGTAAGTACGACCACCTTTATAGTCTTGATTTAGATAAACGATAGCAGTCCACTCTCTGCTAGGGTTCTCCTCTTCTACTCCGTGGTTTAGTTCATAACTCGAATATGTATCTAAGTGTGGTTCTTGTACACCACCTATAGGCCATTCAGTTATCTGACACATTTCTGGATAAACAATTTGATCTGAGTACTTTCTTATCTCTCCTATTGCCTTGATCTCCAGTACATTCAATAGGTCTCTTACCCATTGAGTATGTATATGAATTTTGTTTATTCCTCGATAATCAGATCCATCACCTACAGCTAATAAGTTTCTATGAGTTCTTAGATAGTGTATTAGTTTATTCGACTGGTGTTGGCTCAGTGCGTTCTTCACTGATATCGTTTTGAATTTCACTTCCTGATTCATCTTGTTTTGCCTTCTCATCTTCTAAGTTTTTGAGATATCTAGCTATTGCCATTCTCTTTTCATATTCTATTCTTTTAGCCTTTTCTTTAGGTCTTGATTTCAATGCTCTTTCTAATTTGAGTCTAGAAGCTCTCTGTAAAAACAGCACACCATTTAGATGGTCAATTTCATGTTGAACACATCTAGCTGCCAGTCCTTCTAACATTAGGATTTGTTCTTCACCATTTACATCTTGGTATTTTAGTTCGATAACTTTTGATCTTTTTATCATTAGATAGATATCTGGAAACGATAAACATCCTTCTTTCATTAGATCGGTATCTTGTGACACTTTTGTAAGTTCAGGATTGAAGAAAGGCACGATACCTTTGTCTTCTGTTTTCATCACAAACATTCTATAATTCAAACCTACCTGATTTGCAGAAAGACCTATACCACCAAACTTGACCATTGCTTCAGTCATCTTATCGGCAATCTCTTGTGCCTTATCTCCGTCTTTCTCAAAGTCGAATAACTCTGGTGGTGTTCGTAATACTTTACTTGCTTCTTCTACTAATTGATACATACTAAAATTTTATATTGTTGTTGATTTTTATTTCAGGAGCATCTGCACCTAGGAATTTCAACATATTTCTTGTGGAATTTGAAAAGAACTTTGTTATTTTTGACCAAACTTTCTTTACAAAATTTCCTACCTTCTTTACTATATTATCTAAGAATTGAGCTTCTGTCAAGAGGCCTTGAGCTAATTTATTGGTTTCTTCTTTCGTCACATTCACTATCAGTGAAATTACTGACCAAAAATTATATTCTCCTGTTTTTACACCACCCACTTTCCTAGATGATGATTTGAATCTTGCTTGTAGTCTCATCTTATTTGCAATATATTCACAATACGAATCATCATTCACATCATGTACAGATATGAAACTTCCTTTGTGATCTGAAACTAACATCCAATCGGCAGCTGCACCATTTCCTTTTCCAAACTTCTCATAACCACTCATTGCTTCTCTAGCAAATTCTATTTTGAATTTAGGTGATTTTTCAAACAACACACCTAGTTTATCCATACATTCTTTGTGTGCCTTTTCTCCTTGATTCACCAGTTCATTTTCTCCACTTTGAATCAAAGGTGCGACATTTGATGGTGCTAATCCCCTAGTTACAAAATTATCAAGTACGACTTTCACATCTTTGAATTCTTTGGTTTCTACAAGACTTTTATCAGATTTTTCTAGTGCTGTCATAAAGGTTGCTAGAGATTCACCTTGACCACCTGACATCAATTGAGCGTTTCCTATTTTCAATGAAAAGTTCATATTGCCAATTTTTATATCTGTTTTTGGTGTTGGATTAGATGCACCATATGATTTCCATTTAGATGTAACAGATGTTTTAGTTCTTCCGTATACTTCTGCTGTTGAGTTTCTAAGAGAAGGATATTTGTCCCATAACTTATCTGCTATGTTCTGACCTGCTTGTTTTAGATCATCATATTTGTCTACTACTGGATGTGAAAAATCCTTTTCTTGTAAGACATGCCAACCATAAACTATGGCTGCTTCGAAGTCTTCGGCTTTATATGCCTCACTTAGTTCAAATCTAGTATCTATAGTAGGTAATACTAATTTGTTCGAAGGTGTATTGAATTCATAAAAGGATTTCATCCTTCTATTTATGTTTCTGCAATTCTGGAGAAGTTTTTATATTTCTCAAATCTAATGGTGTCATTGAACTTATCGTATAGAGAATCACCTTTGTGTGATATAATGAAGGCGTTGGTCTTCTCTGTAAGCGTGTTTAGGAGTTTCAGGAAGTCGTCCGTGCCTTGTGTATCTAATGATGAATCGAATACCTCATCTAATATCAATAGATTGGTGTTCACTGAATTCTTCAATCTAGCAACTGCTCTCCATGTGAATAGAAGTGCAAGGTCAATTCTCATTTTCTCCCCTTGTGAGAAGTTATCGTATTTGAATTCGTCTCTGAATCTGGACTTGATCGTCTCTTCGAATGCTTCATTCAATTCAAACCCAACATAGAACTCTAAAGATGCAAGATACTTATTGATCAACTTGTTCATAATAGGAACATACTGTTTGATGATCTTTTGTTTCACGCCTTGATCTCTCAACAACATTTGTGCAATCTCAAAGTAATGACCTTGTTCTACTTGATTCTCTTTTTTCTTATGTAAGATATCAAGCTTATCTTCATTGTCATCAATTTTGAGTTGAACATCACCATTTGATTCTGACTCTGATCTGAGCTCTTCTATCTCTTTCTGAATTTTTTGAATGAATTTTTGGTTAGATACAATTTCAGTTTGTAATATTCCAATCGACTTTTGTATGTTTTCTATTTCGTCTTGGACCTTTCTTATCTCTTCCATTCTGGTTGAAGCATCAGCGATTGTTTCTGCAATTTGTTCCATTGCATGTTGCAATTGTGATTTCTTACTATCTATTTCTTTTAGGTGGGATTTTTTATGTTCTTCATCTAAACCTTGTTTACATGTAGGACATTCATCATTCGATTCGTAAAACTCAATCTCTTTTCTTGCTTTAGCATATTTTTCGTTGAGTTTTCTCTCCAGTTCAACTGCTTGTTTGAGTCGATCTCCTTGAGGATCTTTATCCGTGATGGTGGATTTTTTCTCCACCACATTTTTTTCCTTTTCATTGATTTTCTCCATGAGGTTATTGATGTTGTTATTTGTTTCATCAACGGTGTCTTCAAACTTTTTCAGTTTTTGTTCACGGTTTTCACGGAGTGCATTCAATTGTTCATTTAGACCGTTGATTCTTTCTTCCAGAATATCGATTTCATGATTAGTTTCTTTCACTTCAGCTGTATGATTAGAAATTCTTTTCTTTAGTATATCACTCATAGTACTAAAGATTGAAATGTCTAATAAGTCTTCTACAAGTCTTCGTCTATCTCTTGCTTTCAATTGCATGAAAGGAGTAAAGTTTGCAGAACCTAAAATTGCAATTTGAGTAAATGACCTATAACTCATTTTGAGAATGTTCTTCTCTAAATGTTCCTGATAATCCCTCATGGTTGCATCTTGGTTGATCAATGTGTTGTTTAGATAGAGTTCAAATTTATTTGGTTTTGCACCACGAACTACTTTGTAGTTCTTTTTCCCTATATGAAACTCTAACTCAACTAGTAATTCTTTTTGATTTATTGAGTTTATCAATAACTCTTTTTTTAGATTACGGAAACCCTTGCCATATAAGGCAAAACAAAGGGCGTCAAGTAGTGTTGATTTACCCGCACCATTCTCTCCAAGAATAAGTGTGGTTTGATGTGTGTCTAATTGTATTTCGGTAAGTCTATTACCAGAAGATAATAGGTTTTTATACCTTATCTTTGTAAAATTTATCATAGATAACTGTGTTCGTCTAACGCTTCATGATACAATGAGCTCATCAATTCTGCAAGTGGTTTTTTCTTCCCTTGAATCTCTAAACCATCAATGTACTTAGTTAGTATTGTCAAAGTGTCTTCAACTTCTTCCATATCATCATCGTTCAACCAATCCATATGTTTGTTATCGTCTACAACTGTAACATGTAGTGGTGATGAACCATGAATCTTATCTAAGAAAGTATCGAACCAGTATGGATTCTCCTTGTTTACAACAATTATTTTTACAAACTTTCCTTCGTATTCAGAATAGTCTTTATTAGCAATAGTCTCAAAAGTTTCTTTTGTGTCATCGTAAAAGGCCTTTTCAAACATTGTCAATGGATTATGTACAGGTGTTATCTCTTGTGTTTCTGTATCAAAGATATGGAAATATTTGTTATCACCATAGTCTGACCATGTAAATTGCATTTGTGATCCTAGATATCTCACATTTGCAAACTCTGACTTATGATGGAAATGACCACTAAGAACTTTGTCAAATCTTTTGACATATGAATGATCTAGTCCATGTTGACACATCATGCCTGGTTGCATGACTGCACCTTCAAACTCAAAGTGTCCCATACACCAACTTGCATTTGCAGACATAAGAAACTCTACTGCATCAGCATAGTTTTCATTGTTGATCCAAGGTACTAGTGCTATGTTGAAGTCATCGTATTCTTTTACTTGACATTCTGAAATCACATTCACATTTGGTTGATTGTAAAGTAATAACTCTGGTGAGTTTACTTCATTGGTGTTTTTATAATATGTGTCATGGTTTCCTATAATAAGGTCCATTGTGATACCCCTTTCGTTCATAGGTTCTATGAAGTGTTTGAGGTTTGCCTTCATCGAAGCAAAGTTTATATACTTTCTTCGGTCAAAGTAATCCCCTAGATGGATGATATGTTTGATATCATGTTCATCTAAGTATGGGAAAAATATTTCATTATAGAAACGACCTTGATATTTGGCCATTTCAATCATATCACCACGAACACCGCAGTGAGTGTCATTTAGTAATGCAATTTTCATTCAGTAAATTTTTCTAATGCTGATGTTTTAGTAGTCTTTTTTGTTCTTTTGGTTTTTCTTGGTTCATATGCAACATGGTTCATGTTCTCTTGAGCCCATTCAACATTGGTGTTGATTAGAGTTGGATCATAAGAACCATCAATAGTATCGAAAGCATCTGAAAGGATACCAGAAGACTCGATAGATTTTTGTTTTATATAAACTTGTTTCTTTTCTTTTTGAATTCTTCGAAGAAATGCATAATAACATATTTGAGTAATGTAGGCAAATGCATTGTTAGATTTTTCAGAATCAAAGTTTCCAATATACTGTATACAATTCTCAATTGCATCACAAATCATTTCATCCCTATAGGTATAGTTGATGAAGTTTGGTCTTGTAGATAGTCGAGTTGCAATCTTATAGATACACTCTCCTATGTACTCTGACATCTTTGGAGGTGTCTTCCCTTTTGACTCTGCTAGTTTTACTGCTGTAGAGTATTCTGAGACTGCTTCTGTGAACTCTTTGTTGTTGACATAATGCGCCTGTGATTTGGGGTCGTTTTTCTTAGTCATGTATGGATAATAAACTAAATTCCTTTTTACCACAAGGGGTTTTTAGGTATTTATTTAATTTATTTTTTTGGTAAAAACAGGTTTACAGAACTGAAATCGTATGATAAACTGAATATGTTCCGAGGGAGAAGCTATCCAATAAAGAGGCTTATTACACCAAACATGCCAAACATACTAGCAAAAACTACAAATTGTAGGATAGCTGCATAGATAATCTGTCTCATTGGATGTATGTTGACTAGTCTTTCAAAGAACTCATCATCTACAACAGGAGATAAGTTTGCTATTTGTAATGCCTTTTTTTCTAGATCACTCATGTTACACAATAGGTGCAATTGCATATGTGCATGTGATAAAAATTGAAACTAACAACATTATTTCCATACCTTCAATGACATCAGCTTGTGTGACTTGTTTTCTTTTTCTATTTAATTTTGAGACCAATTCAGTCATTTTCTAATTATAAACTCCATTTATGAATACATATAACGACATGTTATACACACGATATTTATAAAGAAAAAAGTCCTAATGAATCTTCTTTTTGTCTATAGGTAAAACAGCATCTTCGAAGTCACCGTAAGGATCATATTCTTCGAGCTCACGAAGAGATCGCATATCTTTGATCACTTTGCCTAAAACATTATCCATGTACTCTCTAGTTTCATCGAAGTCTCTCTGAGACATTAGAGGTATTGATTGTTGTTCGATCATATCCATCCATTGAGAAGATGCTTCATCATAAAAAGGAATGTATTGTGTATTCAAAGTGTTTCTATGTACAATATAATCATGAGGCAATTCAATGTTATAATCAGAAGTCATAGGTGCATAAGGGTAGAATGTAGCTAGTGTCTCTTTTGGTGAATTAGCAGTAAGTCTACAAACCATAGGCAATGTTATAACTATTTTTGCACCTGTGTCTCTTGTCATACCACATATTTCCATACCATTACGAAGTCTCAATACTTCGTATTTTTTTGGTAAAAGGTCTTTAGGGGTTGCCATTACTTGAGTTCAAATTGTTGTATCTCATAAGGAAAACTTTCCTCATTGTAAATATTTATCCTTTCTCTCAAGTGGTTCAATGTATAATTTTCATTTTGTAGATCATCTGCTATATCAAACAGTCTCATAGAATCTTTATCTTCTGATTTTCGAAGACCTCTACCTATCGATTGTAGATTTCGTATACGAGATTTAGATGGTGATGCAAAGACAATATTGTTTATTCTTTTGATGTTTACACCTGTAGAGAATGTTCCGTATGATGCTAGTATGACACTTTCTTTAGACTTCTCAACAATCTCTCTAACTTGTTCTCTACTTTCTGTATCAGTACCACCATAAACATAATGTAAATCTTTTATTCTGCCGTCTAACATAGGGTATAAAACTTCACCATGTTTCTCTACATACTGAAATAATACTAAGGTATTACCTTTCAGAGACGATACAAGATTGACTATGAATTGATTTCGTTTTTCATTAGAGACAAGATAGTCCATTTCCTCTTGATAACTCATCTTCGACTGTTTAGTATGACGAAGTATGATACATTGTATATCAATAGCAGCTATAGTTCCTTCTTCTATAAGTTTTGCAGAAGTGGTAACTCTCTTAACAGGACCAAATAAACCTTCAAGTTGTAATCTATGAACTTCTGTACCGTCAAGTGTACCTGTAGTACCAACTCTTACAGAAGTGTGTTTCATTTTCTCTAAGATGCCCTTTAGTGTTTGTGCTTTGAATAAATGTGCTTCGTCTCCAATGACCACATCAAATGATTGTATTACTTCTTTTGGTGCTTTACTGAATGATTGCCATGTAGTGATTGTTATAGGTGCATCAAAGACTTCTTGACCATGATATATCTTACAGACTGGTTCTTTATAACCATAATCTTGAAAGTCTTTTGTCATTTGTTCTACAAGTGAAGTAGTAGGAACTATTACTACTGACTTACAACAATTTGTAAATCTCATTTCACCCTCAAACCATCTAAGAATGAGATAGATGATCAAAGACTTACCACTTGCAGTTGGTGATAGTAGAAGTTGTCTGCCATATTGTGCCACGGATTTAAATGCTTCCAACTGATAATCTCTAGGTTGGAAAGGCAAGTCAAGTGACTTGACAAAATAGTCTATATCCTCATCTGAAAGTCTTGTTTTATCACCTAAAACTAAGTCTATTCCTTCTAATGTGAATCCTCTTTCTTTACAAAATTCATCTACATAAGGCAATAAACCTATGTAAATCTTTTTTGTTTTTAGAGAGAATAGTCTAACCTTACCATCCCAAAATTTATTGCGATAAGAAGGCATGAACTTTGCATTAGGCACTGTAAACGAAAAAAACTCATAGAGGTCTCTTGCAAGACCATCATCACATTTTACTTGAAGGAACACCTCATCTACAGGTGCAATTTGAATAGTATCAGACATAAGGATCGCCAATACACCATCCTACCAATGACTTTCTAACACCTCTGGTTACTGGTGTTACTTGATGATGTGTAAATGACGGAAAGAATAATATACTTCCTTTTTCCTTTAGTGAGAACGGTATTGTTCTAATTGAATCTTCTATGTTGATAGTTTTTTGATTTAATGTCATTCTGTCAAAAGCAGCTGCTGGTTCTATCCATTGAAATAGACCACCCTCATAATCATCTGGATCTGATAGTTGAAGTGTAAAACTAAGTTTTCGTATTTTACCATTACTATCTATCATATCATGACCATGATCTGTGTGCCATGTGTAGAAGTCACCTTTTGGTGAATCAGGTTTAGCTTCATATACTGTATACTGATATGCTTGATGGTCGTCTATAGTCCATCCCCACATTGTATCATCTAAACACTGAGTCATTAGATCAGCTATTTTACTCTCTAATTTATCAGGCAGTCTTTCTATCCATTTCACTTTTGAACTTCTGATAGAATGGTTTATGAGACTATCATCATCACCGTCTTCATCATCACTCACACCAGTCATTCCTGGTCTCCATTCTAATTGTTCTGCTATAGATTCTATTTCTTCTACTTCACTAAGTGATAAAGCTGATGGTATACCATACAAATATTCTCTAAGTATCATTAGGCACCTGACATGAATTTACGCCACTCGATTGTATTTTTGATTGTTTGGTGACGCCATGTTATATTTTGCATACACTCTTTTAGGAAATCTATAGTTATTTTTAGATACTCTACTTGAGCACTAGACCTTTGTAAGTCTTCATCAGCATTGAAAAAGTATTGCATATCATTCTTCATAACTTTTACACCATCAAAAGGATCGTCTTTCCATCCATACTTATTTATTGTGTCTTGATCTAACTTAGCATTGAACCATAACCACTTGTCTCTCAACAATATGTTATGTTTCATTTGACTGTTCTTCATTTTGATGATGTGATCAGTTAGAAGTTCTGAGTATTTTGCATGAAGTTTAGGCACTTCTAAAGAAGATTTATCAAGTTCGATATCATCTATCTCACAATCTTTCTTCCACATTAATTTTATTTCATCTAAGTTCATAACTATATTATATCACAAAAATGTGATTTTATGAAGTGGTTTTTATTTCGTAATAACTAAATCTAAAACCTACTGTACATACTACAGGTTCTTGTTCAGCACCTGATTGTAATTCTATGCTAGATACTGATAGAGGAAAACAATCATGGAATCTAATAAATCTGTTAGGGATATTTTTATTTGTATTTACAACCAATGTAATGTCTGAGTATTGATTTATGTCTTGTTCTATTTTACTAAGAAGGCCTAGATCAGTTTGTGATGTTTCTGTGTAGTTTTTGAAAGCTGTAGGGTCTGAAATAGGAACGATAGAATTTATCCAATCATATATTTCTTTGAAGTTTTCTAAGTCTTCATCTACTAAAAAACTTATATTCAGGACATCAAATATAACTTTATCACCAGGAAAATAGGCATCCAAACCAACACCAGCCGCTTGAATTGCTTCTGAGAAAGTCATACCTGGAATATTGGCAGACTGTACATAATACTCTACTGTAGGTATTTTGTCAATCAGAAGTCTAAAGTTACTCTTACTGAGTATCGATTTGTTTATATTAGTTTCAGCCATTTAGTTTGATTATTCTCTTAGTTGATGTGGTATCATGATAGTCATCACCTTTATATGCTCTACAAACAGTTTCTTCACAAAGATAACCGTCTTGTACATACTGAGTAATGATTGTTCTATTCAACACATTAGTTGTTTCTACGCCATTAGGAAATGCACTTTTCTCCCATGGTCCTTCTAACACTTTCACATTTTTTGCATATTTTGACATAACAAATCCCTCCTAAGGATATTTATATTTATTTAGTGCATAAAAAAAGGGAGTCCGAAGACTCCCTTTAGTTTTTGAAACGATTCGTTTCTTACAGAATGTTAGAAACAGCCATCTTTCTAAAGTATTGGTTATTACCTCTACCACCTGAAGTAGAACTTAATGGACTTGATGTTACGAATGGGTTTGGAACCATGCCGTATCGAGTCTTAAATCCTATTTTAGGTTGGAAAGTATTTTCACCAACAGCTCTGACCATTTGTAATGGAACATATGGGCAGTAGAAAAGACCTGCATCATAAGGATTGCTTCCTCTGTAACCAACTGTCAAGTAATCAACACCAGCATATGGGTCGATGTATACTTTAACTCTACCGTTTAGAAGACCAGCAAATGTGTTGCCAGTATCATCAACATTCAAGTTAGTTGATAAAGCAGGAGCATAATCTAATACGCCTGCCATTGAAAGAGCAGATGCTACATCTGAAGAACAAAGGATAAAGTTACCTTTACCTCTTCTTGTTTCTTTAGCGATAACATTTGATTCTCTTTCGATTTGGAATAATAATCCTTTGAATTTCTCAACAGACCATCTACCGTTAGCATCAACATCTAAGTTGAATGTACCAGCAGAAGCAGTTGCTGACGCACCTGTTTTTGCTTGTAAGTTTACTTCTCTAACGACTTCTCTGTTGATTTCAGCAAGAATTTCTGATGAAAGAATATTTGCTAATTCTGATTCTGCATCAAGACCGTGGATTGCTTTTAAGTCTTGTGCTAATTCGAGTGTGTACTCTGCTTTAAGTGCTCTGGATCTAGCTGTGACAGTTGCTTTCTCAATTGTGAAAGACATTTGTGCAAAATGGTTACCAGCAGCATCACCTAGGGCTTCAGCAGACGCAGTTGTCATACCGTCACCAGTTGTGTTTGCATATGTATCTGGACCAGTTACATCAAATGGATCACTTACAGGATCTGAACCTAAACCAGCAGCTGTAGGATCTGGGCTACCTGAGTATGTTGAACGAGCTTCGTTAAACAATGCTTCAGATTTGCTTTCTCTACCTACTGTTGGATAGTCATTGTATCTTGCTTTCATAGCAAAGATAAGTCCTGTAGGACCTGTCATTGGTTGAACACCGCAAATGTCGTATGCAACGAGATTTGGCATAGCTCTACGAACTAATGAGATCAAGATTGGATCCCAGTTAGAAATTGCAGAACTTCCAGTAGCATTTAAAGGTGCAGCCTCGGAAAGAGTAGCTCTGTCTTCTGATAAAGCTTTCTCTTGGTTTTCGAGGATAACTGCAGTAACAGCTCTCTTGTAGCCATCTTCGATCTTAGGAAGATCGGAGTGTTCTAGAATAGGCTGCCACTTTTCTTGTAAATTTTCTGATAAGAACATTTTACTTTTTCTCCTTTAAAATTAACTTAGTGGTTTTAATTTAGAAACTGCTGACAAATAACGACTCATTTCAGGAGTAAAGGTTTTTTCTTCAGATGAATCTGAGAAATCACCAGTACCTTCTTCAACGATAGTTTCTTCGGCAATAGTTTCACCCTCTGTAGGGAAATAGGCTTCTTTGATTTCAGAAATCTTTTCAGCAAAGTCTTCTGCATCTTTGTAGTCTACTCCTTCTGCAAGAGAGTTTAGTTTTTCTCTTTGTGTTTCAGTTAGGTCTTCACCTGCCTGTCTCACAACATTTTGTCTTTTGAGACTTTCGTTCTCTTCAACGATTTCCATATTCTTGGATACTTCGCTGTCAAGTTTTGCTTCCATCTCATCAAGACGATTTGCGAGTTCGTCCATGACATCATACTTGTCTTCTGGTACTTCAACATAATGTTCTACGAACAATGTTTTTAGACCTTCGATAAAGTTTTCGGTCATTTCTGATCTCAAACCTCTTTCGATTGCGAGTTCGTTTTCTTTCGTCCACTCTTCAGCACAATATGTTAGATACTTGTCAACAGCTTCTGATAAATCAGCTTTGACTTTTTCTATTGAGGTTTTTAATTCTTCAGAATACTGAGATTCTAATGATTCTTTAATCTCTGAAACTTTTGAAGTTACAGCAGCTTTAAAGATTGTTTTTGCTTTCTCAGCATTCTCTTCTGATAATTCAAGTGCTTCTGAGATTGCATTGAGGTCGTCTTCTACTTCAATCTCAACTAGTGAAGATTCGACTTCGGAAGATTCAGTAGATTCTTCTACTTCTTCTTTTTTGACTTCTTCCTCTTCTTCTTCTTCGCCCTTTTTCATCCAACCTTCAGCGAACTTAGCAACATCTGCTTCGTCCATGCCTTTCAAAGTTTCTACGATTTTTCTGGCGACTTCTGCTTTAGTCAAGGATTCGTCAACTTCTTCTTCTGATATTGAACCAAAAGCGGTTTGAAGTTCTTCCTTCGTCATATCCTTCATAGTGTTGACGACAGCCTTGATGGATTCCATTTTAGACAATTTTACTTCGTCTGAATCTTCATCTTCTTTTAACTTTTCTCCTTTCTCAGGTGCAGAAGCTTGTTTGTTTACTGCATCCTTGACAGGTTTAGTTTCGTCTTCTGCTTTATGAATAGCGTCGACTGCTTTGTCAACAGGATTTTCTTCAGGTTTGACGACAGGAGCTTTACCAGAATCTACTGATTCTGCATCACTCGAACCTTGCTTTGGAGCTACTTTGTCACCTTTTTCAGCATTTGAATCAGGCTGTTGTGCCTCTTCAATTGCTTCTAGGTTATTTTCTAACTCTGCCATGTTTTTCTCCTGTTTGAGTTTTCTCTTATTTATTTATATGTTATAAGTTCTCAACGAACTGTTTCCATAAGTTCAATTTAGTTTCTTCAAGCTTTGATCTCTTGGTAGACATGAGAGTATCTCTCATTTTCTCTGCCTCAAGTGCTTTTAGAACACCGTTTTCATAGATCCATTCTACTCCTTCCATGATTCCTTCAACGAAGGCCTCAGGTGCAGAAGGATCCGCAACGATATCAGCAGCAGTTGCTAACTGAAAATCGCCTTTTACATATTGGGCACCACCTTTTTGTTCTAGTGAACCAAGTCCACGAGATGATACTCCAAGTTTTGCACCGTCATTGATCAAATTTCTTACAATCTGACCGTTTGGTGTTGATAAAATCTTTGCTTTCCCTATGTAGTTGTTACCATCTTCTTCTAATGAAGTGATAAGGTGGGAAACTCTGTCTAAATTTATTGTTGGGCCTTCAGGATGTCCTAACTCTCCAAATGCCCTTTTCTTCTCAATGAAGTTTTCTCTATATCTGTTTACTTCTTTTTCCATGATGTCTTTAGGATAGACACGACCATTTCTATTTTTGATTTCGGATTGCATGAATACTCCTTGAATAAAGTATTCCTTTTCTCCCTTTGCGTTCTCTTCTACTATAACAGAAGAAACTTCGTGATCATTAAATTCAGATATTAGCTTCATTGAAAATCTCCTTGAATTCGTCAAATGAGAAATCTTCTCCCATTTGTTTTAATACTGCTTTGATATTACTTGTTTCTTTTTCAGCAGTTTTTAAATCTCTGTAGGTATCTCCAGTATCCATGCCATCTAAATGCACATGAACTTTATTACCTTTTTGAGAGAAAACTATTTCGTATTTTTTACTTCCAACCTTTACAAGTTCTCTTTTGAGTTCTTTATGACCAGAAGGCAATTTCATTTTTGCCTCTACTAGTTCCTTACTCATTTGTTGGAAAGTTTTCATTACTCTTCAGTTTCCTTTTCTTTGTTCAACCAATCTGTTGACATTTCAACTCTTTTCATGTCTACAGCTTCGGCTGCTTTTTTATGTAGACCTTGAAAGACACTATCTTTAGCATCTGAAAATTCCTTATTAGAAATTTGATCTACTATTTGTTTACTTATATCACTCATGGTTTACTCCTAAAATCCACCAAATTCATCTTCTTTTTCATCTCCGCCAGAATCTTTTTCTTTTTCTATCTGAGCGTCGATGATTCTTATTTCATCTTCTGTTTGTCTAAGCACATACTTTCTTATATACTCATGTGAGTAGTACTTACCAACAAAATCTCCCATAGAGTTTAGAGTATCAACTCTTTCTCTAAGTATCTCTGCATCTTTCAACTCTGTAAAGTGGTTGTCTGTAGCAAAGTCAAACTGTAAAAAGTCCTTGATGTTATCAAAGTCTTTTGCAGTTAGAATCTCTTTGAGTATCAATTGTGTTCTTAACATATCAATAAATACTCTTGCAAATTTTTTCTGAAGTCTATTTGTAAATTTATTAAACTTCAATTCGTCTCTAGTAATTTCAGATGTTCGACCCATATTGAATCCGTTATCTGATTCCATTCTAGAGAATGGTACATTCAATGCATGATATAGTTTCTTTTTGAAGTACTCTATATCAGCGATATCATCTAAGTTTTGCCCACCTGGCAAAGTAGTGATCTCTGTACCTCTACCACCTTCTCTTCGTGGTAACCAAAAATCTTCTAGCATAGACATATGTTTACGATCATCTTTGATCTCACCTGTCTGTGCATTGTAAACAAGTTTATTTCTATACCTGTTCATTACATCTGAAAGATATTGTTCTGCTTTTGCTTTCGGTAAGTTACCGACATCAATGTAGAATATTCTTCTTTCAGGTGCTCTTGATATTCTATAGATAACAAGTGCATCTTCTATCATTGATAACTGATTAGCAGTCTTCAATGCTTTATGAAGATAACCAACTACAACATTCTTTGTGTAGTCTAATAAACCAGATGTTGTATATGATACAGCTTCTGGTGCAATTTTGACTGTGTTTCCTTCACCAGAACCACTTTTGTCAAAACCTTTATCGTTGAATAGGTAGAATTCTTCTACCTTACTTATTCTTTCAACATTGGTTTTAGGATCTCTCTTCTTATCAATGTTTCTAACTTTTTTGATCTTTATAGGATCAATGTTTCTAATATCAACGATACCTACTTTAGGTCTATTACTATCAACGACCTTATGAAAGTAGATTCTTCCGTCTATGTACCATTTTCTGAATAATTCATGAGAGTTCTGATTGAACTTCATTAGATTTAGGATATGATAGAACTCTTCTTGTATCTTACTTTTGATACTATCTTTGAGATCCACATCTCTTAGATCGAGTGAAACTATCCTATCTGAACTATCAGAAGTAATACATTCATTTACGATATCTTCTATCGCTGAATCTACTTCTGGAATTAGTGAGGTTTCACGGTATCTTCTAATGAGTTCACTCTCATTCTTGATACCACCTTCCATATCGATGTAAGAACCATATGCACCGCCAGTAATAAAACCGCCAGGCTGACTCTGTATGACGGGAGTTCCGTCATCATCGACTGGTGGGACAAAAGAGGGCGCTTTCGCGACCTCTAATGACCTTAACTCGCTCTTTCTGCGAGTGATTTCAAACCCGAATAATTCCATAATTTTATTTATAACACCAAATGGGCGTTATATTTCACTCTATTAAAGTACTCTTTCCCAATGAGAGAAAGCAAAATCACATGTAAAAGTTTCTAACGCATCGGTTGTTTCGTAATTCAATTCAATGTTACTAATTGTAGTAGGCCATAAATTGAAGAACTCATATCGTGCTAAAACTGAATCTGATTTATCTAATTGTTCTACATAAGCTCTTGAGACCATAAAGTCTAAGTCTGTAGAACCAACACCGTCTGCTAAACCGTGAATTTCATTCTGCCATTGCTCTAAAGCAGTTCTTGAAGAAAATTCAATATCATTGATGATAGTTACATTCCAGTTTTCAAATGTTCTGTCTCCAGGCATTTTGATTGTGGTACCTAACCATTTTACATCAAAACTTGATACAGTTGCGGAAGGTATATTAGCAGCTCTACACAAGAATTCTATTCTATTTCCTGATCTAGGAATGAATACTTTGAATCGGTTAGCTCTTGGGCCTCCTCCGATTAGTTGTGCTTTGAATTGATCTATTGTTGCCATTCTTTACTCCTATTATACTGCACTGTAAATTTCTTCAAACTCTACACCGCTTCTAGCAGCTACAAAGTTCAATGTTATGAAGTTGATACTTCTTGACGGTTTGATGAAGATTGAACAAACAAATTCGTTTCTATCGATAACTGTGTCTGTGTTGTTTGTTTCATCACACAATACTGAGTAGTCTACAACACCTCTTCTGTTCTTCACATCTCTAAGGAAAGGTTCAACAGAAGCTCTAAATTGTGCTCTTGTGAATGCATCATTGAATTCAAAGAGTTGTGCTTTAGCAGCTGTTGCAATTGCTTTCTCTAATACGATGAACAGTCTTCTGACATTGATTCTGTCAAAAGCAGATGGTGATGTTAGTGCTGTTTTGTCACCGAATAGAACTGTTCCTTGACCAGGAAATGTTACTATTGGGTTGACTCTTGCTCTGTACAAGTCATCTCTTGAAGCTTGTTTAGGATTGAAAGCAAGTTTGGATATTCCAAGATATTGACCTCTTGAGAAACCTGCAGGTGAGAACCATGGGTCTCTTAGTAAGTCTGATCTTGCCATGATACCTGCTGTGTGAGCATTACCTGGTATCCAAACATATCTATCGTTGAATCTATCGTACTGATAGACCCAGCCTGAGTCTAACACTGCATATGAACTTGAAGACACTGAACTAAAGTCTGCTAATACATTTGAAAGCTGAGTAGCTTCAGATGATACATTGACTATAGATGATCTTCTAGGTGATGCAACCACCATGCAATCTTTTCTTGCTTCTGCAAGTGTGATAGCCTGATTTACTATTGTGTTATGATCTGCTACGACATCTTGATCTGTTCCTGATCCGTTGTCTGTTCTTGTTGAACCAACGATCAAGAAGGAAATATCAAATGTCTCAGCATCTGCAAAATGTGTTGACCATGCACCATATTTTTCTCCAGCAGTTGGGGATCTGCCGTCTGCACCACCACTTAGTGATGATACTTCAGGTGCTGTTGGTCTGCTGAATGCAGTTGTTACTGAATCAGCATGTGTTCTGTTTTCGGCAGCAGTTGTCAACATTGAAGTTGAATGTCCTGACCACCAAATCCATTTAGAATCTCTTTCTAAAACTTTCTTATAGTAGTTTGATTGACCTGTTGAATCTTTAGCGTCTGAAGCTAATGAAACAAAAGCGAATGTTTCTAAAACTGTATTTGTTGTACCTGAGATTGCTCCATCTTCATCAACTACTACGATGTGAATTTCATCTGCACTACCACCAGCAGCTGTTGCTGATGCTGAAGTGCCAGGTGCTTTATCGAACAGAGCATAATGCTCCCAATATCTATCGATAGCTGTGTCATCGTTTACTGTAGTTGTAAGACCTGTTCCTGCTGGTTGATTCAATGCCTCGATCACAATATTTGTACCATCTGTTATAGCAGTAACACGATATTTTGTATCATGTCCTGCAAACTTGATGATGTCTCTAACTGTAAATACTGAGGAATCATCTACTGTAATAGATGTTTGTCCTGCAAGTTCGTTAGAAGTATTATTTACTGCGGTCACTGAGTCATTGAAATAAGCGTCGGAAGAAGCACATACTGATACCTTTAGTGAGTTTCCAAGGGATCCTGCATATCTTGCTACGAACTTACCTACTGTGGCAGATTGGCTACCATCTGAGAAGGTTGATTCATATTCTGACCTATTCTTTAATAAAGAAGTTGAAGCACCACTTTGATTTGCACTATACAAACCAGTTGAGTTGATTCTAACTGCTCTTAAAGATGAGCCATATTTCAAGAATGCTTCTGCTGAATAAAAGTCTTCAGCTCCGACATCTGTGTTTGCAGGTGAAAAGAACTCATCTACTAAACCTTTACTGTCTGAAACTGTAATTACTTCATCAACAGGGCCCCATTTGAAAGTACCTGCGAAAGCACCAGTTGTGCTTGATACTGCAGGCACAACATTTGTCAAGTCTATTTCATTGACTTGGACTCCTGGTGATACTTGAAATGCCATACTTTTCTCCTGTTAATGTAAAAAGTTTGTTTTACTGTTTTATTTATACCCTTACTAAATTCAACAACAACTATTTATCTTCTAAAAACCATCTATCGCCCATAGAATCTGTAAATGATTGGTTTTCCATTGAACCATCAAAAAATCCTGGTGGCATTAGGTCTTCTTCTATAAGTCTTTGTTGTTCTGAATACAACAAATCTTTTACTTGTTTATCTGTCAAATGTGTAAAATAATCAGTGGTTAAAAACCAAGAAAACAATACACAATTCATTACACAATCATCAAAAAATCCTCTGTCTGCTTCATAAGATGTTCCTTTTGAAACAAATGTCATAAATTCTGTGATAGTTTCTCTATCTACTAATTCTAGTCTATTCTCTTCTGTAAGCTCTTTTAGTGTCGAACAACCAATTCTTTTTATTTTTTTGGTCATTGTGATACCAATATCTTCTGCTTTCAGTTGTCCTTGAACAAAGACATTTGGATATTCAATCTCATAATGTAATTGTGTTGCAACCATAGCACCCTCAGCGTTGTTCTCTATAATAACCAATGCTTCATTGTATGGTCTACAATACTTATTTATAAAATCTGGATACAGTAAAGGTGAGATCATATTGTCTCTAAATGTTGCTACCTGCCTAAAAGGTTGTACAGATGTGTCAAAAATACTAAAAGTTGAATAATCTAATCCACGACCTTTAGATACATCTACTGTACATACATATGTGTGTCCTTCTACAGGTCTCTCATACATTTTGAATCCATTCTGAGAAAATATAGGTTCTTTTGCCATCATTCCTAATAAAGTATCTGAATTGATCAAAGTATTTCCTGTTCCTAAGAATGAGTTTCCATACTCTTGTTCGAACTGAGCGTCTGAGGTATTGGCAATTGTCTGTTTCTTCCATTCTTCATCACGACCTGGCACATCATACCAGTTGATAGTAAAATGCTTATATTCCGATTGTTGATGGACAGCAGACTGATATATTTTATAGAACATATTACCTACACCATTTGCAGTAGAGGTGATGATAACCTTAGAATCTTTACCTGAGGTTACCACAGGATATGTTGATGTATAGAACTCTTCTGCACCTTCAACGAATGCAAACTCATCGAGGTATAGTAGGTTGATCGACAAACCACGAATAGAACTTGATGATGTAGCAGCTGCCACAACTTTACTATCATTAGCAAATTCTATATTACCTTTGTTTAGAATCTTTACACCAGGTTGTAGAAAGAATGGTACAGACTCTAACATAGTCACAAGCCTTGATATCATTTCTCTAGCAATTGCACCTTTGTTTGCTAAAATAGCAACTGTCACTTCAGGATGAAAGAGTAAAAACCATAGTAAATATGCACAAGATGTGATGGATTTACCACTCTGTCTACTTGCAAGAACAACATTAAATCGATTGGAATTGTAGTGTTCTATAAGACCTTGTTGATAACCACGAAGATTAAAAGGAACCAATCCCTCATCTAGTGATATGATCTGAGTATAGTTTTCAATAAAATGAACAGGATCTTTGGAACACTTCAAGTATTCCTGCATCTCCTCTTCTGTATACTTGGTCTCAATCCCAGCTCTTTTGACCAGGTTGTTTCCAAGATATCCTTCGTTCTTAGGTTGGACCATATTATTCTTTAGCTGATTTTTTCTTCAGAAACTTTTGCAGTTCTGAAGTTGAACCTACATATAAATGATTTTCTACTTTTCCTATTCTTTGTTGTTCTTCACCTTCCAAATCTTTTAACTTCTTTTGAACATCTAAGAGTTTCTCTGCAGTTTCACCTACGGTTTTTATAAGTTGTCCTGCAACCTCATATGCTCTAGGGTTCTCTGTTTCTTTACAGACATCTAAAATACCATCGATAGCATCTTGTCCTCTTTCAACAAGATTATAGAGATTTTCTCTGGTGTATTTGTAATCAGTTTCAATGCTCTGAGATTTCTCTGGAACCTTTTTGATTACTTCTGTTGTTGTTGTTTTGATCTCGGTAGATATATCCAGTATATCATCAAGTTTCGAATCTATATCTTTTGGCATAATTATTCATCTATATCACTATAAACTGTAGATGTTCCTTCATCATAAAAATTCACGGTTTCTGCTACCACAAATGTGTCACCAGGTTGTACAGAACCTACAAACATCAATGTTTTTGGTTCAGTTATTGTCACTGCAGACGATACAACTATCGATAATCTATCACTTGCAATACTACTAATCGTTGGATTTGGTGTGTTACCTGTATAGAACACTTCATCTCCTGTACTTATCTTACTATTTATTGCAGTATCAAAGGCGATTGTGGTTGAGTTGGATACCACATTAGATATGGCTGAGAAAGCAGGTTCGTAATGTTTAACTTCTTTGACAAGACCTGACCCATCGATTTGAGTTGTAGTAAATTGACCAGATATGTCTGTATTGATAAAGTCTCTTTCAATAACATTTTTGATGATATCACCAGTGTAAACAGGTCCAAAGAAGTATATCTTCATCGTAAATTCAAAGTTATATGTTATAACTCTTCTTTCTTCATAGTTGCCTTCATAAGAATCTTCAAAACTAATGTTGTTTAGAACTATAGGTACATCTCTAGTGTCTGACAAGTCATCAACCATTTTCATTGTTACTGTATATTCTGGTTGAAAGTATGGTACTATCTGTTCTACAATTTGTAATGCATCTGTCATATTTTTGCACATAGCAGATAGTGTAAAGTTTAGATTATAAGGTGCAGGTTGATACATAAACTTTCTTGTAGTTCCACCTGTTTCAGTTGTAGAATTTATATGTCTTATAAGTTTATTCTGTTGTCTAGTGGCATCATATGTGAAACCTGTCATTTCAAATGCAAGTCTTGGTAATGACATTGCAGTGATGTTCGCATCTCTTTTCTTTGGATCCTGATTGAGTCTTTGCAACCATTTCTGTTTTGGACCGTAAGAAATCGGTACGATCTGTTCAGTTAGAACAGTGCCATCTGATTTAGTTTTTTTGATCTTTATATTATTGAAAAGCGTACCAAAGATAGACACACTTCTCTTTATTGTTTCATTGTAAAAATATGTGCCGAACATTATGGTTCACCGAATGGGTTTGTTTCACTAAAGTCTAAGTAAGATGATTCTGCATCTTCAAACTCTTTGTTTGTTGCAAGGCCTTCATTTGCATTGATTGTAAGTATATCAGTAATTGATGATATATTCCATGAAGCACCACCAGCACCCACAAGGGTATCACCTACTTCTAGTGTTTTAGTTACATCTTTGATTGTGAGTTTACTTGTTGAAGGTACCCATGATACAACTTCACCTACTACAGAACTGTTGTACGATATGTTTTCATTTGGATAATAATTACCTGAACCATCTGCCATCGTCATTTGAATAGTATATGCATTATCATCTTCGACAAGATCAATAGCATCAATATCTGTATCAAAGTCTTCGCCTGAATATTCGAATAATGAACACTTGAGTTTGAAGACAAAAAGTTTTCCAATCTGATAGAAAGGATTTTGGTCTTCTACATATCTTATTTCAAATAAAGAACCAGACATTGGAAAGTATATGAGATCACCCTCATTTGGTCTTAGACTTGTTGCAAGGTTGCTGTCTAACGAAATAAATCTTTCCCATGTTCTAAGTGCTAATGTGAATGTTGCTTCTTCTTGTACTTGGACTCCGAATTTTGAGAACAAGTCTTCACCCTCAAAACCTTCAACATTGTCTAAGTACATCTCTACTTGATAAGAATCACCAAAAGTAGACTGAACATCTTCGCCTAGTATTTTATCCTCTTCTACAATCTCTCTAGGTAAATAGTATACTTCATGACCGTAAAAGCGTAAAGACTCAACAACTAAATCTTCGTATAGATGTTGTTCAGTCGATACTGCATGATTGAAATATACATTTGTCGGCATTCTCTACCCCATTAGGTCCATGATAGGCATTTCATAATTCTGCCTTGATTCTTCTTCTAGTCTCCTAATTTCTTCTGAAGCTTCTGTCTTCATTCTTTCAGCATCTAATGCTACCCCACCTGGCAATTGTATTCCAGAGAACTTGGACAAGTTCTCCGCCCATTGATATTTTACCAATGCAGTTGCATATCTTTTCAACCACATGTCGTTATAGATGTCTGTGAAGTCTGTAGGATCAATTTTTCTATAACACTCAATGATGATGTATTCACCTGCATTTATAGAATCGAAATCCATATGTAAATACAATCTATTTTGATGAGCGGAATAGTTGATAGGTGTTCTACCTACCAGAATTTGGTCTAACAATTGAATATGTTGTTGTACCATTGAGTAGTACAATATATTTGTTGCTGTTAGATCATAGATATCATTTAGTCTCAATTGATATCTTAGATCAAACATATTCAAATTATGTTTATCGTTAAAAGGAAAAATGTTTATAACTGACAAGACAAACTCAGGAAGTGTGATATAATTTTGTTGGAGTTTATATTGTTGATCTGTATGAACTTGTGAGCCAGCTGCATTCTCGGTAAAAGACTCATCTGATTTCATAGTTGTTATTTCATCAGCAGTGATTTGGTGTTTTAGATAACACTTGATTGAACCATCATAATGATACTCTCTAAAGTACTGTAATGCTTCATCTATTCTATCATCAAACTGATCATCATCAACATTGATTTCTAGAACAGGTGCACCTAGCTTTCTTTTGATGTACTCTTTTAATGCTGATTTGCTATTTGGTTCTGACATAGTAGTGTTCCATAAAAAAATATGTTTCTCTACTATTTATACGAATTTTAATCTTGGAAGTAAGTTCTATTCTGTAATCTATCTATTTTAGCATCAATTCTCTCAATTGATCTCATCAATCTTTCCATATCTTCTGCTAGTTCGTCTCTTGTTACATAGTCTTTAGCAACTTCTTCTCTTGTTTTGTTGAGCAGAATATCAAGTCTTTTTTGTTCAGATAAGATGTTTCGTACTAGAAACCCTAAGGGTCCTAATAAAAGAGTGAGTATTACATTCCATACGAGGTGAGCATCTAGTACAATTTCCATACCTCTATTTAGACCAATCAACCCATTATCGGATTACCTTTTTCGTCTAAATCAAATAAAAATTCATCAGGATTGTAATTTTCTATTTCACCGTTTACTTGTGAATTTCTCATAACTTCTATGTTGAAAGATATGCTGTATCTATCTTTTTTAGTGATGTTAGGCTCTACCATGTGCATTAGTCCACTAGGAAATAATATGAGTTCTCCTTCTGTTGGTGTAAAAGATTCCATACTTCGAGTTCTGCTAGAAGCAGGAAAATCTGATACAACTTTTACATTCGTGTCAATAAACTCTATGTTGCCTTCATCACCGTCTGCCTTTATATAAAACACACCACTATACCAACAACCATTGTGTAAGTGTGGTCTATTCCATGCTAAGTGATCGTTTATATTAGCCCATGAATTTCCAACTTTCATCTTTGTCTGTTTATAATCTAATCCATGAAAAGGCCAAACTTCATCATAAAAAGTGTCCTGTATTCTGTTCATCAATTTGCGAAAAGCAGGATTAGATTCACAACCATCATTAGATTGCCAGCCTGTGTAAGCATTTGATATCTGTCTTCCTCTAGGATCATTTTTTCTCATTTCATCTATAGTATTCTTCAAAAGATTTAGATATTCTCTTTTGATACCTCGATCTTCTGGTATATTTGGATCTAAAAGATTCCTATGGAAAACAAATGTTGGGAATAATAATCTAACTGCCATCGAAATCAAACTCCAATTGTGTCTCTACACTTTCTTCTTTTTTATGAAAAGGACATTCTTCCATAGATTCAAAGAACTTATCTTTTTTGACCCAATAGCCTTTTGATCTATATGGTCCTGCTTGAAAATTATCATCCTCTGGTTGATGTCTTCTCCATTCTGTCATTGTTCTGGCTGTATAACTATCTCCATGTGGAGAAGTTTTGTGTGATAGATTTTCAATAAAAGATTTATGACTTCTTAGTTGATATGTAGCGTGCCACTCTTCTCTTCTAAAAGGTATAATTTGTACTAAAGGTGTGCCTTTTTCTATAATAAAAGAATGATCTACCTTTGGGTAGAAAATGACCTGTGCATTGTCGATATTTTTATTGAAAGTATCTGTGTCTAAAATACCAGGCCACACCGCAAAATATGGACTTTGATGTAAAAAGGGATCTAAATAAAAAACAGAATAGCCTTCTGGTGTTGTAATATTCCAAGGATTTCTCATCTTAAAAGCATCTCTGACAGGTGCTACATCTTTGCCTAAGAAGTTGAATACTTCACCAAACTGATCTCTAGGATGACTAGGTGATGAATACTCTCCACCCGCGATGTCATCAGCAAAACATATTTCTGAACCTACATCTTCATCTGAGGTTCCTATGTGAACCTTTATATCTCTACTTGATACTATATAATAACCCATTCTCAACCAATCTTCCATAGCTGGACAGGACCTTATTGTATGTCTTATACGACCTCTTACGATTTCCTGTACTTTGCTTTTTTTCCACCAATCTGGTTGAACTTCTGAAGCCAAAACAGGTTTAAAGTTTTTTATTGTATCTTCGTTATAAGATACGAAATCTATCGTTGGCATAAAAATACTCTTCTTTATCTTCTATTAGTCTTATCTCATCACCTCTTATTACTAGAGATCGTCTATCTATATATCTTGCTTTGGGATTTGGTGCATCTGCACCGTGTGGTATACGACCATCAAACATCAATAATCTATTTGGTTTAAAATCCACTTCAGCAATTTGATGATTCTTTATATGTTCTTCTCTACCGTCTAAGCCTTTCTGCATTTCATCATAGAAACGGAGTTTTCCACCCCACTCATCATTCCAAAATGTATTCGTATAATACAAAAATGAAAGATTCCAAGAATCATCTTCATGACAATCAGAATGTGTTGTACCTTGTAAACCTACTGTTTGAGAATTTAGACCTGCATATTGAAATCGTACCCACTTGAAACCAAATTCTTTTTGCAATCTTCTATCCAAATACCTCACAAAGTGTGTATGGTTTATTTCGTTTGTGTCTAATTTATAATTTTCTCTAAAGAAACTCATGCCCCAAAAACTATGATGTGGAAGTCCTGTAGGACTTTTACTACCGACTTGATTAGTCTTTGACCAAAAACCAGTTCTTTTTATAAAATTATCAAAATGCTGGTGGAGTTCGGTAGATAACCAATTGTCTAAAACATAGATTGACTTTAGTGGGAGTTCAGATATTTGAAATGGTTTATCTATATGTACAACATCAATCATGATCAGGCAAAGTAGGGCCTTCTGGTATCACAGCTAAATAATCCTCTATGTGTTTCAAATGATCTTCTCTTGTTCTTGATATTTCATCAGCTAAATCATAAAAAACAGAATTTACAGCATCTGCAAATTCTAAAATTCTTCTAGCATTTGATCTTTTTGGATGATTTGAAGAATCTCTTCCTGCATATACAACTTCAACAAGATCATCAAAACCATAAGAATATGTGACATTATGAATCTGTTCTTTTACATATTCCCTTAGACTAGATATAAACTGATTTGCTAGTGTTACACCCTCTGGTGGTTCTGAATTTGAAATATACATTTCAACCATTTCCATTTCGTTATCATTCAATTGAATGAGTTCTTGGTCTTCAAAACATTTACCATCTTTCCAGTTCAAAATTTTGACTTCATAAACATCATCATAAACCAACACATCAAAGTCAAAACCCAATGCAGGTTTATCAACATTTTCAAATTGGTATTCTAATCCGTTTGGTTTTCTTATAAAGAGATTACTACTCTCACAATATATCAAAGCATTCATTTATTTTCCTCACTAATGAAAAAATCACTTTTGACTTTTTCGTATACATTAAGTCTATTTATCTTGCTAAAGTCCATGTCTTTTATCCAAGGACCTCCTCTTGTGTAATGATAACCCGAAGCACTCCATTTTGTCTCAGGATCATCGTATCCTTCTGTAAAGATATACTTTTCAGGTATCTTACTAATCTTATCTGTCCATGTAAATTGGTGCAACTGAGCACCTGTCCATGTGTTTACAACTTCTGGTGTTAGTTTCTTACAGTCTTCATGACCATTATTGAAGATCATAAGACTTGACCACAACTTGCATGGGTAATCTATGTTCACCTCTCCGTTGAACTTGGTATCATCATGTTTATATTGAGGATATTGTATACAAGCAACGGCATCATCTGGATGTAAGTAGTAAAACATCGGTAATATTGATGATGTAAAGAAGAAGTCATCATCAATAAACATGCTGAATCCTTCGTAGTTTTCTAAGTGTGGTATTAAAAATCTACTATAAGTAAACTCTGTAGATTGATTTGCATATGGCCTATTATACTCTGGAATCTTAGAAATGTCAAGCAGTTTTATTTCAGGCATGAAGTTAGACCATTTATCTTTCGGTGATCCCATAAAAGATGATTCAATACTCTTTTCGATGGAATACTTAGCTAGTTTTTCAACATCGTTATGTGTAGAGTCATAACCAATGTATATGTTCAATGGTTTCTTTTTTGATAATTTTGTTACCTTTTTATTGAAATCATAAACATGTTGCCTGAAGTTTACATTTGCTAAGTCTGTTTGTATCTCTAATATGCCACCTATCATAGTAAAGGCTATATCATCTTGTTCGATTCCTTTTTTGTTGATACAATCTTTCCATAAATCTAAAAAGTCATCTACACTAGAACTTTTCACAGGCAGAACATCATAAGGATCAAAAATATGACACAACATATCTGGATCTTGCATCTCTTCTATAAGGCATGATCTCACTGAACCTGGATGTATAACTAGGGAATATCTTTCACTATCTTCTAGTTTGTGTGTCATTCCTTGTATGGGTGCCCATAATCCTTCTTCCTGAACACTATGAGTAAGCCAATGTGCTTTGGCTGAATGATAGTATGATGAGTTTACAGAAACATCATCTGACTCTTCCATGTTCAAAAACTCATGCAACTTTATGGTATTATCATCTACATGATTGAAATTCATACCTTGAACGCCTATAGCAAAACCACCTTTTGGTCCTACTGTCCAACCATGTGGCAACAATGAGAGATAAGACTGTATATGACCTTTTAGTCCATTGAATGAATTGAGTTTTTTATCCTTTCTATCTTGTATTACTTCACCCCACTTAAAAATTTTTAATGGTGGTAATACTTCTTCAAAAAGATGTTTTAGAATTTTATATGTTTCTGTCTTCTCTGTATAACGATTGATACAAAGTGTGCCTAAGTGAAAGTGTTGAGAAGTGGATTTATAACCGTAAGGACTTGTGACTGAAGACCAATCTATTGGTTCAATTTCTTTAGCCTCTTCTAATGATTGAATTTTAACGAATTTTGCCATAATATAAAATACTTTCTAGTATTTAGTTAGTAGTATTTAGTTACTAGGAAGTCACAGGTGTTGCAGGCCATTGTTGTGACAACACACCATCCCAACGAGCAACTGGTGTTCTACCTTGAGTTGCATATGTAGAAGGCTGTCTGTTTTGATAGGTAAACGGTGTTCTACCTTGTCTTGCATAAGTAGAAGGTTGTCTATTACTATATGTAAACGGTGTTTGAGCATTTGCTATATAAGGTTGTTGTGCATTTGCAATATAAGGCAACTGATAGGTGAATGGAGACCTATTCTGATATGTAAATGGTTGTTGACCATTTGCTATATAAGGCTGTTGAGCATTTGCTATATAAGGCACACGATATGTAAACGGCGATCTAGCATTATATGTAAACGGCTGCTGAGCGTTTGCAGGATATCTAGCATTAGCAGGATATCTAGCGTTATAGGTAAATGGAGTCTGACCATTAGCAGGATATCTAGCATTTGCAGGATACCTTGCACTGTATGTGAATGGGTTTTGACCACTTGCAGGATATCTAGCATTAGCAGGATATCTAGCACTGTAGGTAAATGGCGATCGACCAGAACCTATACTAGGTTGTCTCGCTTGTGCAATATAAGGTGCTTGATAAAATCCTTCTGCCATTATTTCAAATCTCCAGGGTTAAATCCAGGTGGGACTCCACCGCCACCATATGGGTATGGTGCAGTATATCTAGCACTGTATGTAAATGGTGTCTGCACATTATATGTAAACGGTTGCTGAGCATTAGCAATATAAGGAACCCTATATGTAAATGGCACACGATATGTAAACGGTTGTCTAGCATTTGCTATATATGGTACTCGATATGTAAACGGAACCCTATAAGTGAAAGGTTGTCTAGCATTAGCAATATAAGGAACCCTATATGTAAATGGTGCCCGATATGTAAATGGTGATCTAGCGTTTGCTATGTAAGGTTGTTGTGCATTAGCAGGATATCTATTACTATATGTAAACGGTGATCTGTTATTATATGTAAATGGTGATCTAGCGTTTGCTATGTAGGGTTGCTGAGCATTTCTAGGACTTCTATTTTGATATGTAAACGGTGATCTGTTTTGATAAGTACTAGGTTGTCTCGCTTGTGCAATATAAGGTGTTTGTGCATTTGCAATGTATGGATACGGTTGTTGTGCATCTGCGATATATGGGGTCTGAGCATTAGCAATATATGGATATGGTTGCTGAGTCGTTGCCTGACCTGAAGCATTATTCCAACCTGTTGGTGTTTTTACATAGATTTGTTCAACTGCTTTCCAAGTAGTTGGACCAGTTTTTACCCATGCACCTTGTGTTGCATTCCAACCTGTAGGTGTCTTAACCTTTTGATTACCTGTTACCATTTGTCCTCACTAATTATTCTTATTTATATATTAAGAATAATATATCCACAAATCACCAACTGCACCATCACCAGAACCTGGTGTTGATGTTGATTGGTGAATATTTCTTACATATGCACCTGAATTACTTGCGTTGCTTGTTGTTATTGTACCTAAAGTTGCATTAGAACCACTTTCGTATTTTGCATCCAATTGTGTTTGAATGTTTGATGTTACACCATCTGAATAGTTCAGTTCTGCAACTGTTGAAGTCAAACCTGTTAGTGTAGTAGCACTGTCTGCATTACCTGTTAGATCACCAATGAATGTTCCTGCAACCATTGAATCTGAACCGACTGTCCATCTATCATTGGTTTCATCCCATAAGAATGTTTTTGCAGCTGAACCACCTCTTGTGATACTAATACCTGAATCTTCTGTTGGTGAACCTGAAGTGAAATTACTGTTCAATGCAATGATGTTGTCTGCAAGTGAAATAGTTTCGGAGTTTACAGTTGTTGTAGTTCCTGAAACTGTAAGGTCACCTGTGATGTTTACAGTGTCGTTCAGTGTAACATTACCTGTTCCGTTTCCACTAAGAACTAAGTTAGTGTCTGTACTTCTTGATGTAATCTGATCTACAGTGATGTTGTTTCCGAATGCAACTGCATTACCAGCACTGTTGGTGATCAACTCACCATCAAGTATTTGAAATGTACCTTTTGCTTGAATGATACCTGTTCCTGATGGGTTGAACTCAATGTCACCACTACCAGCAGTTTTCATTTGAAGGTTTTGGTCACTGTCAGCAGAAACAACGATTGTTCCTGAACTATCTTCTAATACTTTTTGACCGTTAACATATAATGAACCAGGACCAACATAGACATCTCGCCATTGCTTAGATAATGAACCTAAATCATAGGTAACATCAGTGCTTGGTATGATATGACCTGCATATGTACCACCACTCAAATATGATAATACATCTGAGTCAGCATAACCTGCTGGTACAGAAGCCCAATCATAATCGCTTCCGTTCCAAGAAAGATATTCACCATTTGAAGCAGTAGATGAATTTAGATGTGTGTCAACCCTAGCATCTGTATAATAGAGGTTTGTTGAACCTTCTGATACATCATCTGTATCACCTGAAAGTTCTGATAAAGCATCTTTACTTGCTACTTGTGAGTCAACATATGCTTTTACTGATTGTTGTGAAGGAACTTTCGTGGCACTGTCTGATGCCATGTTATCTTCATCAATCAAAAACTCAGGTGCAGTTTCAGTTGTAGCCTTTGTGCTTTTGTTTTTACTTGATTGTTTGAACTTTCCGTTTGAATCTTTTTCTAGTAGAACAACATCTGAACCTGTACCAAGTTCAATTTTATCTACTTTTAATGTTTTTAGTGTACCTGAACTGTTTTTGACCTCTAAATCTCCGTCTGAGTCTTTAGAGAAGACAAGGTCACCGCCTCCGATCTGGAGACTATTCTTTACGATAAAATCTTTTTCGCCTGCCATTATAGTGTGCCTCCATCAATCTGAACATTGTTCAATGTTTTTGATGCAGTTCCGTCTGCGAGATGAGTATCAACTCTTGAGGTCGAGAAGTAAACATTTGTAGAGCCTTCTGAAAGATCGTCTGTGTCTAACTCTGAAATTGCAGCTGCTACTATCTTGCCTGAAGATGTGATTACTTCTGTAGAACCTACACTAAGTCCGTACTCGATAACAAATTTGTTTTGTGTTGCCATGTTTAGTGTGTCCTAAATTGTGTTTTTGGGTGTATACTCATATATTTAGTAAGTCTAACTCCTCAAACAGTAT
>Ga0255766_10000402_pt1 | contig 38835 bp, 32 predicted proteins | sample 071ome_23_FD_179966 | JGI IMG/M metagenome (GOLD analysis project Ga0255766, IMG submission 179966) | Coastal salt marsh microbial communities from the Groves Creek Marsh, Skidaway Island, Georgia - 071403BT metaG (version 2) | ecosystem: Environmental > Aquatic > Marine > Intertidal zone >...
GGAGGAACCGAAATAATATTATGACCAAAGAAACTATCAATCAGAGGCTCGCGTTCGATGATTTCGTAATCCATTAAATCTTCTGCAGTCCAGATCCCTCCCATCGCCTGAGTGGCTTCAAGTAGGGTTATTGAGAGTATACCTTCATAAAAATCATTCGAATGACTCTCAGAGATCATTGAGATACTTCTTGCTAAGTCTTCCTGAACCAGTATTTCACCTGCAGCAATCGGCTCATCATTGGGGCTAGAAAAAATATTTTTCGCCTCATCATTAAATCGCTCCCATTGTGAATGTACCCTGTCTTGTAATCTTTCATCCACGATAAATCCGTCTTGAGCCGTTTTAAATGCAAACTCAAGGGTCTCCTCAAAGCTCATCGTTCCATAGTTGCCATTGAGAAAAGCTAGTCCTGCCGGTAGGCCAGGTATCCCCGCAGCTAATGCACCATCAATTGAAAGCCTAGGGATGGGATTGCCTAAGTTATCGAGGTACAAATCAGCGGTTGAATTCAAAGGTGCACGCTCCCTCGCGTCAATCATTGAATACCGATCAGATGCAGCATCATATATCAGAAAGAAGCCTCCCCCTCCAAGACCCGAACCAAAGGGTTCTACTACTGATAGGGTAGAACTGACTGCAATCGCTGCATCAAAAGCATTACCGCCATTTTTAAGGATTTCTGCTCCTGCCTGACTAGCAAGCGGATGAGCTGATGAGACAACACCAATGGGATTGCCTTGTGCACATATGGGGGTTGTACTGCAAAGAAAAAGGATAAAAAGTAATAATCTGAGCATTTACATGACCTTGGCGATAATTTGTTCGCTCAAAATGTCCTCTAGATTGGCACCTGCTTTGATGAGCTCTTTTGCTAAAGAAGATGATATGTGAACTTTATCAAGATCAGGAGCTAAAAATACTGTTTGCAAGTCTTTTCCTATAATTCGATTCACATTGGCCATCATAATTTCAGTGTTTAAATCTTGGATATTTCTTATGCTTCTTAAAACTACATGAATGTTATGCTGATTACAGAAATCAACCAATAACCCATTAAACGATAAGACTTTAACTTTTATCTCATCCTTATATAAGTCTTTTATCATGACGACTCTTTCATCAACGCTAAATAGGGAATTTTTGCTCGAGACTTCTGCTACCCCAACAAAGACCTGGTCAAAGATCTTGATTGCTTTGGAAATGATATTCTCATGACCTTTGGTAAAAGGATCAAAGCTACCTGGGAAAAGCACCTTAGTCATATAGTTATTATATTATTGTTTTTCAAGCATCGCGCATGAACTACTTCCAAATGTTTTTTGTTTAATGAGCTTAAAAATACCTTCATATCTTTGGGAGATAGTATTAATTTCATTTATAAAATTTATAGAGGATCTTTCAAGTATTAATTTCATGCCTTTTTTGAGCTCAACCGCACTTAAAGCATCAATGATAGATAAATCATGCTCGTAGGGAGGGTCAATAAAAATGATATCGAAATGAGATAAATTATGACTTTGTATAAAATCTTCAGCACTTTGACAAATTACCTTGAGATCAAGTTCTAAGGTTTTAATATTCTCTTGAATAAGTTCTTTATTCACTAGATTGTTGTCTACTGCGACTCCTCCACTTGCACCCCTTGATAAGGCCTCAATCAACATCACGCCCGTTCCAGCAAATAAGTCCAGACAGTACTTTTCTGTAATATGCTGGGATAACCAGTTAAATACCGCCTCCCTGAGTATTGCCTTGGTTGGCCTAAGACCCTTGTGCTCTCTAAAGTAAATATTCCTTCCGCGGTATTTGCCGGAAATGACTTTAACCTGGTTTTTATTTTTTTGATCAAATCTCATATCGAAAAAATTAGATTAAACCCTTGAAATTATTATTAATTTTTATTAGCACTCTAACTATCAGAGTGCTAAAATTACATCCAATAGAGGATTTATGAGTACAGATATTACACTAAAAAATAATTTCGATGTCCCTTCACTGTCAAGCGATAGTTTGCAGGTATATCTTAATTCTATTGCTGACATACCAGTATTATCTGCAATGGAGGAACAAAAACTTGCAGAAAAGTTTTATAGAGATGGTGATCTTGAAGCTGCCCAATCCCTGATCGTAGCCAATCTGAAGTTCGTAGTACATATAGCAAAAAGTTATAAAGGCTATGGCATTAACCTCTCGGACCTTATTCAAGAGGGCAATGTGGGCTTGATGAAGGCGGTAAAAAGATTTGACTCAACTTTAGGGGTAAGGCTCATATCATTTGCGGTCCACTGGATTAAAGCAGAGATTCATGAGTACATCTTAAAAAATTGGAAGCTCGTTAAAGTTGCCACCACTAAGGCACAACGAAAACTATTCTTTAATTTAAGAAAATCAAAAAAGAATCTGGGTTGGCTCTCCAAAGAAGAGACAAAAAGGCTTGCTCTGGACCTTGGTGTCAAGGAGTCTGATGTAACGGAAATGGAAAAAAGAATGTCATCCAATGATGTTTCTTTTGATCCTTTGGAGGATTCTGATGATGAGTTTACCCCTTCCTCTTTCGTCACCGATGAAGCTATTAATCCCTCGCTGATTATTGAAAATGAGGATTATGAAAGCACCTCCCAAGCCAGACTTCTTGAGTCTCTTGATTTACTTGATCAGAGGAGCAAAGATATTGTCCAAAAAAGATGGCTTAATGAAAATAAAGCCACGCTTCATGAGCTCGCTGATGCCTATCAGGTCTCTGCCGAACGTATTAGACAAATAGAAAACCAGGCACTCTTGAAGCTCAGAGAAAGTATCATCAGTAAATCTTCTTTCTGATTAATATCCCTTAAACTTAATTATGATATTCTCGAAGTATGACTCGGAAAATCATTGCTATTGTAGAAGATAACCCACAACTCCTAGAAAACTATACGCAAGCATTTGAGTCTTATGGTTATGATATCTTAGGATTTTCAAGTCGAGAACAGGCTGAGAAAAGCTTTCTCAATAAACTTCCTGATTTGGTGATGATTGATATTAACCTCAATAATGAACCTGAGGGTGGTTTTGATCTTTGTCAGTTTCTTCGAGAAAAAAGCAAAACCTTGCCTATCATTTTTTTGACATCCATGGATCAGGAGCATGATGTCATTTCTGGCCTAAGAATGGGAGCTGATGATTATATAAGTAAGTCTGTAAGCTTAAAACTTTTGCATATCAGGATTGCTAGCTTATTCAAGAGACTCGAAGCAAGACTTGATAAGCAAAGCTATGGATCTAATTTTCTTGAGTTGGGCAAAGTAAAAATTGACATACCTAAAATGGAGATTTTCTGGAATGATATATTAATTCCTCTTACCGTCACCGAATTTCTTATTACTTATGTACTGGTAAAAAATAATGGCAAGGTCCTATCAAAATCAGATTTAATTGAGCACTCTGAAATATTTATTGATGAATCAAGCGTCGTTACTCAGATCAAACAAATAAGAAAAAAATTTCTAGTCAGAGATGATAAGTTTGACTCAATCAAAACGAAATACGGTGCCGGATATCATTGGCACTCATAGCATTAAAGATGTCTAAGTATCTGATAGCGTGGTTTATTTTTATCATAGTATTTTTTTTTCTAAGCACACAGCTTTACTTAAGATCATTAGAGGGCGTGGTAAGGCAAAACATAGAAAGCAGCTCAAAAATTTTCTTTGATAGATCATTTGACGATTTCTCAAACTTAAGTTTGAGTGAGAGTTTTACAATTGACCCCTTGCCAGCTGAGGGATTTTATATTCCTCTCTCTGACTCCTCTTATTTCGCAATAGATGGAAATACCGAGGATTGGGCTTCAGACCTGAGTCATTATTCCTATTATGAGCTCTTTGAGAATATTACTTTAAAAACATTCTCTGATAATAGAAGTACATTCTTTCTTATTGAGTCTAAAGAAGGGAATACATTTTCGAATAGCCAGATCAATAACTTAGATAATAGGGTTATCTTAGATCTTGGAAGTTATAATTTACTTCTTACATTAATTATTCAATCTAATGCTTCACTTCTTGCAACCACGACCAATCGAGATAACTACTCTCCCTCAAGTCAATCTGTCAATGAAGTTGAAGCTTATTCCGTTATCAATGATTCTGGCTATCATTTAGAATTAAGAATTCCAAATTATTTTATTGGTAATGAGCTTGGATTTTCTTTTTTTGATAGCACGAAGGACAATAATTCTCATTTCATGCAGGGTTCTATTTTTCCCGTTCTTTTTAGCAGATCCGATTCAAATAGTACTTTTTACTATGACACATTAGTTGGCTATGAGGCAATTACGACATCCAATGGATGGGTCATCAAATCAAGTATTTTTAATCGAGATACCGATGAGGATCTGAATAAAAATATTCTTATAAAAATTTATAGGAAATACTTCCAATACCCCCTGCAACGTTTAAATTTTAGTCGACAACTCAGCGGCAATATCTATACCGATTTTGGGATCAACAAAGATCAATTAGATTTAAATGAATATAGCTGGATACAAAATGTGTTGACTGATCATAGATATTTTTTATTCCACCAAGAAAGGCTTATTGGAGATAGAGCGTTTACTCAATTCGGTATCATTCCTTATGATCCTATTGCTAACATCGATAAATATTTATTCGATCGTTTTATAAATTTTTTATTATTAATTGCTATTGCATTATTTGCCTTTCCCTTTTTTTATGAAAGATTTCTTAAGCTTAGAATTAAAAAATTATCATTTGCGGTATCTAATTTAATCGGACCCAAGGGAGAGGTAGAATATTATTTGCCAAGTGAAGTTCTAGATGATGAGATCGGTGAGCTATCAAAAAATCTATCGAAAGTATTTAGTCGGCTTCGTTCTCAGAGGGAATACCTATCAAACATAGGATCAAAGTTATCTCATGAATTACGTACACCTTTGGCAATCATAAATACTACAATTGAAAATAATACAAATACTGAGAACCTTAAAGACACAGATAGGTCTAAGATTCTGGATGCAACCAAGCGAATAGATTTCATAATTAGAAAAATGAGCGAGGCTAATCGACTGGAGGATTTTATCGATAACTCCTCAAGAAACACCTTTAATCTTTATGACTTTTATTTTAATTATTTCAATGCATTCTCTGAGATCCATACAAACTTATTTAATTTAAAATTTAAACAAAATGAAAGCTCAAATAAACCATTTTATGGTTCCCAGGATCTACTTGCTCAGGCATTGGATAAAATCACAGAGAATGCCATTGATTTTTGTTCCGATCCTCCAATTCAAGTTTCAGTTATACAAAGTTCACATTTGCTTAAGCTGTGCATTAGTAATCAAGGGCCGCAAATTGCTGAATTTGATTTAGAAAATATTTTTCTTCCATTGTTTTCTACCAGAAAGCATAGAACTAGCACTAACTTGGGTCTAGGCCTCTACATGGCAAAATCCATCATTAGCTCTCATCATGGTGAATTACGTGTTTTTAATCACTCGAAAGGCGTCCAAGTAGAAGTTACTTTTGTGCTCGATTAGCTTAAATTTTACAGGCGACACCAAGCCCCTTCATAGCACAATAACCATTAGGATTTTTAGCAAGGTATTGCTGATGATACTCCTCTGCCAAGTAGTACTTATCTAGAGTTTCAATGGTTGTTGTAATTGGCTTGTCATTAAATTTTTCATTGAGGGACTTTTGATAATTTAAGAGTGAGTGAGTTGCTAAATTGAGATGTTTTTCATCAAAACAAAAAATAGCAGACCTGTATTGTGAACCAATATCATTGCCTTGCCTCATACCTTGCGTAGGATCGTGCTCTTCCCAAAAGTGCTTTAATAATTGCTCATAAGTTATGATCTCGGGGTCAAAGATGATTTGAACTGTCTCAACATGCCCTGTCGTACCAGTACAGACCTCTTGATAGTTGGGGCTAGGAGTATTTCCTCCTGTGTACCCCACCGAAGTTGAAATCACTCCTCCGAGACGCCAAAAAAATCTTTCTATACCCCAAAAACAACCCATACCAAAGTATGCCTGCTTGGAGGTATCTGAAAATGGCCCGGAAAGCGGAGTCCCAAAAATATGGTGAATGGTGCTCAATTAGACGGTTGCAGTAATAGGTGCTTCAAGATCAGACTCGCCCATTAAAAAAGTATCAATCGCTTTAGCTGCCCCCCTACCTTCATTGATCGCCCAAACAACTAACGATTGACCCCTTCTGCAATCTCCAGCAGTAAAAATATTCGGAACATTAGTACTAAAACTTCCATGACTTGCCTTAATATTAGATCTTTGATCAAGTTTAAGGCCTAATTTATCTGCAAGGGAAGCCTCGGGACCTAAAAAACCTAAAGCTAAGAAAACTAAATCCGCGTTGAGCACCTCTTCAGAGCCGTCAATTTCCACCATAGAAATACTTCCGTTCGTATTCTTCCACTCGACATCACATATTTTTATACCGGTCACATGCCCAGAGGCATTTTTAATGAATTCTTTCGTTAATTTTCCGTAAGACCTTGGATCATCCCCGAACTTTGCAATCGTCTCTTCATGTGAATAATCTATACGATAAATTTTAGGCCATAAAGGCCATGGATTATTTAAAGTTCTTTCTTCTGGGGGAGTTGGTAAAAGTTCCAAATTAATAATACTTTTACAGCCATGCCTAAGCGAGGTTCCTATACAGTCGGCACCAGTATCGCCCCCTCCGATGACAATGACATCTTTATCTTTGGCATCGATATATCCTTTTTCTTTAAGTCTATCCTTGAGATAGGATTTCGTATTTTTTGTTAGAAACTCCATCGCTAAATGAATGCCCTCAGCATCGCTTCCTGGTATATCCAAAGACCGAGCATTGGTTGAGCCAACGGCAACTAAAATAGCATCAAAACCCTGAAGGGCATTTAGGCTTTCTTCGGAATCACCTATATTCATATTTGTCTTAAACTCGATGCCTGCCTCAGCCATCATTTGAACTCTGTTATTAACGAGTTCCTTCTCTAGCTTCATATTAGGTATTCCGTACATGAGAAGACCGCCAATGCGATCAGCACGCTCAAAAACTGTCACTTCATGACCTGCTTTATTTAATTGATCGGCAGCTGTTAATCCGCAAGGTCCTGAACCAATGATAGCAATCCTCTTTCCTGTTTTTTCTTTTTCTCTTTTGTGCTCAACCCATCCTTGTGCTAAGGCTTTATCGATAATTGCGTTTTCAATATTTTTGATAGTAACTGCTGGATCAGATATGCCCAATACACAAGCGCCTTCACAGGGAGCAGGACAAGTTCTGCCAGTAAATTCGGGGAAGTTGTTGGTTTGAGACAGGCGTTCGTAAGCTTCTTTCCATCGATCCTTATAGACAAGATCGTTCCACTCAGGAATGAGATTACTAATTGGGCATCCATTATTCGATTGACAAAATGGAATACCGCAATCCATGCATCTGGCACCCTGTAGGGATAATGCCTTATCATTGGCAGGTGTATAAATTTCTTTGAAGTCACCAAGCCTCTCTGACGGATCTCTGTAAGCTACATTACGTCTAGGATATTCTAAAAAACCTGTTGGCTTACCCACTAAATAATCCTCCTTGAGCATTGCCTTCATCATCATCAATTTCAGCCTCTATTTCCTCATCATGCTTTCTTCTCTCGTCAAGAACTCTCTTATAGTCCGTGGGCATGACTTTAATAAACTCTGAAAGATTAACAGGCCACTCATCTAGAATTTTTCTTGCGACCTCAGATTTTGTGTAAATATGATGATGCTCAATCAGCTCAAAAAGCTCAGCGATATCCTCATCAGATTCAACGGGATCGAGTTCAACAGTTCCAAGATTGCACTTACTCTCAAAATTTCCATTCTTGTCCCAAACATAGGCGATTCCTCCGGACATCCCTGCGGCAAAGTTGATGCCTGTCTCTCCTAAAATAACTGCCCGTCCACCCGTCATATACTCACAGCCATGATCACCAACGCCCTCAACAACCGCTTTGGCGCCAGAGTTTCTCACACAAAACCTCTCCGCCGCTTTGCCACGAAGATATGCTCTACCGCCGGTCGCACCATAAAGCGCGACATTACCAAGAAGAATATTTTCCTCGGCAACAAATGGACTTTTTGAATCAGGATAAATAATTATTCTACCTCCAGATATTCCCTTACCGACATAATCATTTGCATCGCCCTCAAGTTCCAAGGTCAGGCCTCTCGCGATAAAGGCTCCAAAACTTTGTCCTGCGCTCCCATTAAATTTAACGTGCACAGTTCCCCTTGGTAAACCACGCTCACCATACTTTGTTAAAATTTTATTACTTAACATGGTCCCTACCGTTCTATTGGTATTCCCTATCGGTAATTCAATTTTTACGGCTTCACCCCGCTCTAAAGCCGGTGCGGCCAATCTTATAAGTTCATTATCAAGAGCCTTATCTAACTGATGATTCTGCTGAATAGTTTGTCTCGTGCCTGCTTTGGGCCTCAATTTACTTGCATTCAAAAGCAATGGACTTAGGTCAATGCCATCTGCCTTCCAGTGATTGATTGCTTTCTTAGCATCAAGAATATCTACCCTCCCTATCATTTCATCGATGGATCTAAAGCCAAGCTTTGCCATAATCGTTCTTGCTTCCTCGGCGACAAGATAAAGATAGTTAACTACATGGTCAGGCTGGCCTTTAAATTTTTTTCTCAAAGTCGGGTCTTGCGTTGCGATCCCAACAGGACAAGTATTTAGGTGACATTTACGCATCATGATGCAGCCCATCGCAACAAGGGGAGCGGTTGAGAATCCCATTTCCTCTGCTCCTAATAAAGCTGCGATCACAACATCTCTTCCAGTTCTCAATCCACCATCAGTCTGCAAGACAACACGACTCCTTAAGTCGTTTAATACTAATGTTTGATGGGTTTCTGCAATACCTAGCTCCCATGGCAATCCTGCATGCTTGATACTTGTTAGAGGTGAGGCCCCAGTACCGCCTGAGTCTCCAGAGATTAAAATATGATCAGCATACGCTTTAGCGACGCCTGAGGCAATGGTCCCAACGCCCACCTCAGAAACCAATTTGACACTAATTCTCGCAGCTGGATTTGAATTTTTTAAATCATGTATCAATTGAGCAAGATCCTCAATTGAATAAATATCATGGTGAGGTGGCGGGCTAATGAGTCCTACGCCAGGTGTGGAGTATCGAATCCTTGCAATAAAATCATCAACTTTTTTTCCTGGTAACTCACCGCCTTCTCCCGGCTTTGCTCCTTGTGCCATTTTAATCTGAATTTCATCGGCATTCATGAGGTACCATAAGTTCACACCGAACCGACCTGAGGCCACTTGCTTGATGGATGAACGCCTACTATCCCCTGAAGGCATAGCATTGTATCGCTCAGGATCTTCACCACCCTCACCCGTATTGCTTTTCCCGCCTATTCTATTCATCGCAATGGCGAGCGTTTCATGTGATTCAGATGAGAGCGATCCAAGACTCATCGCACCGGTGCAGAATCTTTTCATAATTGCCGAAGCTGATTCAACCTGATTCAGGGAAATTTCTGGTCCATTGATGCCAAACTTAAATTCTAATAGTCCCCTTAGTGTTGCTTTTGCTTGTGAATCCTCATTCATGAGTTTTGCATATTCGTTATACACATCAGCGTTTCGTTCTCTGGATGACTGCTGTAACTTAGCAATGGCATCTGGGAACCAAGCATGCACCTCTCCACCAGAGCGCCAATGGAACTCACCATGGTTACCTAGATTTTTTGATCTGCGATAACCAAATCCTAATTTATGACGTCTTATGCTTTCTTTTTCTAGGACATCAAAACCGACCCCTTGGAGACGGCTTGCCGTTCCTGTAAAGCATTTATGCATCACCTCATCTCGTAGGCCTACGGCCTCAAATATCTGTGCTCCTTTGTAGGAGTGAAGCGTCGAAATCCCCATCTTAGCCATGACTTTAAGAATCCCTTTGGCCACCCCCTTTCTGTATGCCGTGACTACTTCGTCGTCGTTGGAGAGTTTTTTATCCAATAAATTCTCTTTTCTTGCCCGCCAAAGGGCTTCAAAGGCTAAATAAGGATTAATAGCATCTGCACCAAATCCGATTAATAGACAAAAATGATGGACCTCTCTAGCCTCGCCCGACTCAAGAAGAATTCCAACTTTACTTCGCTTAGATTTAGCTACCAATATTTGGTGTACTGCCCCACAAGCAAGCAGTGTACTCACTGCAATTCTGTTTTCGTTCACATTTCTGTCTGAGAGAATGATTAAGCTAAAGCCCTCATCAACTGCATTTTCAGCCTCTTTTGATATACGGTCTAGCTGATCAATCAGGTTTGATTGCCTTTCATCAATTGCGTAAGTAATGTCAATTGTTTTTGTTTTCCAGTTTTTGTGGTCAATATTTTTTAAAGAAAAAAGTTCCTTATTTTTTAGGATAGGGTGTTTGATTCTTAGTCGGTGGCAATGCTCTTCATCGTCAGTTAATAAGTTCGCCTCAGGACCAATAAAAGTCTCAAGTGACATGATTACTTCCTCTCTAATCGAATCAATAGGAGGGTTTGTCACCTGAGCGAACAGTTGCTTAAAGTAATCATAGATCAGTCTTGGCTTATCGCTCAAACAGGCTAAGGAGGCATCATTTCCCATCGAGCCCACAGGGTCACGAAGCTCCCTGACAAGAGGGATAAGCATAAACTGCATGGTTTCAGAGGTGTATCCAAATGATCTTAGCCTTGGAACCAACGAGTCTTGATCTATCTTTTCATAGTCATCAAATTTTGTGACCGAGGTGAGCGGTATTCTCTGCCTTTCGAGCCATTCTGTGTAAGGATATTTCGTGTATACCGAACGTTTCAACTCATCATCAGGAATCAGTCTTCCCCGATCAAAATCGAGCAAGAACATTTTGCCGGGCTCAAGTCTGCCTTTTTTAATGACTTTTTCAGGGTCCGTAGGGATCACTCCAACCTCACTCGCCATGATTATCTGATCGTCCGATGTAATGTAATAACGACTGGGCCGAAGACCATTTCTATCCAGAACCGCCCCAATGGATCGACCGTTTGTAAATACAATAGACGCCGGACCGTCCCATGGTTCCATTTTACAAGAACTGTATTCATAAAATGATCGCTTATTCTTATCCATGGATTCTCTTTTTTGCCATGCTTCGGGCACCATCATCATCACGGCTTCTTGAGGCGAGCGACCATTCATCACTAAAAATTCAAGAACGCTATCAAAAGAACCCGAGTCTGAAGTATTCGGTTCGACAACTGGATATATATCTTCTAATTCTTCTCCATAAACTGCACTGAGCGCTGTGCCCTGTCTCGAAGTCATCCAATTTAGGTTTCCTCGAAGCGTATTGATTTCTCCATTATGAGAAATCATTCGGTAAGGATGCGCCCTGTCCCAGCTTGGAAATGTATTGGTAGAGAATCTTGAATGCACCATCGCTAGATGTGTTTCAAAAGCTTGATCCCTTAAATCCTTATAAAAAGCGGTCAACTGGAAAGGCGTGAGCATTCCCTTATACACAAGGGTCCTGCAAGAGAGACTGCAAAAATAAAAAATTTCTGAATCATTCATCCTAATCTGAGAGCTAATAATTTTAGAAGCTGCTTTTCTTAGCAAATAGAGTCTTTGGTCAAATTCAAGCTCACTTTTAATTTCTTTGGAAGTAATTAAGACTTGCTTGATAGCTGGCATAGCCTCTAGAGCTGTTTTACCAATATCTGCATTTTGAATGTCGATAGGTACAGCCCTCCATCCAATGATGGTTAGTCCTAATTCCAGCGCTTTTTCATTAAATAACTCTTTTACTTTCTCGGTTTTTTTTACATCTTTGGGCAGGAAAGCATTCCCAGCAGCAATGAGTTGCCCCTGTACTTTGAATTGAAACTCATTTTCTGCAATTTTTTTAATAAATGTTGAGGGGAATCCTACGAGCATTCCAACGCCATCACCTGAGTTAACCTCTGCCCCTTTCGCACCCCTATGATCCATGCGACATAGTAATTTCTCAGCATCGGTAATGATTTGATGGCTTTGATTTCCTTTGATGTTGGCAACAAAACCAACTCCACAACTATCGTGTTCAAAGTCAGAGCTGTAAAGTCCTATTTTTCTAGGTTTCATTGTCCTCTCTCGTAATTAAGCTATATAGACGACGCGTTACAAGCTTACTTATTTTGGAACTTAGCAAGCTAAAATAATTTTGAGTCTATCTTGACGATCTCTAATTATAATAGATGATCATGAATATTTTAAGTCGCTATTTTTTGGATTATAGCCTTTTGAGACATTAGGATATGAAATAATGAGAAAAATGCATAGCAACAAAGATGTTTATATTATTGGTGGAGTAAGAACCCCTTTTGCACGTGCATTTGGAAGTCTAGCGGGCTATACAAACAGACAGCTCATGGTTCATGTATTAAATGAACTCATTAACAAATACCAAATGCATGGAATGAAACTTGGAGAAGTAGCCCTTGGGGCAGTGCTAAAAGATCCGCGTGACTATAACCTAGCCAGAGATACAGTGCTGTCTACTCAGCTTGATCCTAAGACACCAGGCATCGATATACAAAGAGCATGTGCGACCAGCCTCTCTGCCCTTGTGCATGTGGCACTTAAAATCAAAACTGGCCAAATAGACTGTGGTATTGCCGGAGGCGTTGATAGCATCAGCCAATCTCCTGTCTCACGATCTGAACAATCTGAGAGAGGAACAAAGTTATTGCTCTCAAACAAAGCAGGTAAGATTTCTCAAGCCCTTCATCGGCTCAAAAATTTTCCTGACTTTCCAACATTTGTCCAAGTGGAAGAATGTGCCACGGGGCTCTCTATGGGAGAAAGCATGGAGCTGACGGCGAGAAAATGGAAAATTCATAGGGACGATCAAGATAAATATGCTTATGCCAGTCATCAAAAAGCGCTAATTGGTGTCAGAGCTAATTTTTTTGACTCGATTGTTCCTTTAAACGGACTGGATCATGACGATAATGTTCGAGAAAGCAGCCAGGAAAAGCTTGCCCAGCTAAAAACTGTATTTTCTCATGATCAAGAGGCCACCTTAACCGCGGGAAATAGTACTGCCCTTACCGATGGAGCTGCAGCAATATTGGTGGGAACAAAGGATTGGGCAGAAAAAAATAATTTACCCCTAATAGCTAAATTTAAGGCATTTGATGAGTCAGCGATAGAATTTTCAAAGAGCGAAGAGTTACTTCTTGGGCCTGCATACTCTATTCCAAAACTCTTATTGAAAAATAATTTAACGCTTGGTGATGTCGATGTATACGAGATTCATGAAGCATTCGCTGCGCAAACGCTTTGTGTAATGAAAGCGCTGAATGATCAAAATTTTTTAAAGAATAATGAAGCCCTAGAAATTTTTAGCCCATTAGAATCTGACAAGATAAATACTTATGGAGGTAGTCTAGCTGTAGGCCACCCATTTGCAGCAACAGGTTCAAGGCTTATACTATCACTAGTAAAACAATTGGATCACTCAACCAAGAAGTATGGACTTGCTAGCAGCTGTACCGCAGGTGGAATGGCAGTAAGTGTTTTATTAGAATCATTACATTAAAAGGGAAGCATGGACCAGGTTAGAGAATTATTAAATTTATTGAATGCAATTTTATGGCATGACTGGGTACTTTTTGCCGTTCTCATCACGGGTATCTTTTTTACGATTGCGACAAGATTCTGTCAATATGCTTCACTCACAGAAGGTTTCGCATTATTAAAAAGCCCTAAGCAGCATGACGCACCCGGAGTAATCTCACATTTTCAAGCCTTAACTGCCGCGTTATCTGCAACGGTTGGACTTGGAAATATTGGGGGTGTTGCGCTAGCAATTGCCCTAGGAGGCCCTGGTGCAGTCTTTTGGATGTGGGTGGTTGGCGTATTCGGCATGGCGCTCAAGTTTTCTGAGGTCACTTTGTCAATGCTGTACAGGAATATCGAAAATCCTAAAGAGCCTAGTGGCGGTCCAATGTGGGTTATTAAAAAAGGGCTTCCAGAAATTAACCCTAGATTCAAAACATTAGGAAAATTTTTGGGTGGAGTGTTTTGTGTCACCCTCCTTGTCTCAACGGTTACAGGCGGTAACATGTTTCAAGCTTGGAATGTCGGGGAGATTACTCAATCCTACTTTGGTATACCAAGCTATTTAAGTGGTATCGTTCTTGCGGTGCTTGTTGGGCTCGTGATTATCGGAGGCATTAAACGAATCGGTCAAGTAGCTAGTCGCCTTGTTCCAATTATGGTTTTCATTTATTTACTCGGGTCCATTGTTGTTTTAGCTATTAACCTAGAGCTTTTACCCGAAATGTTTGGGTTAATTATTAATTCTGCATTCTCCCCTATTGAGGCACAAGGTGCTTTTATAGGTGGAACGGCAGGGGCTGCTTTTTTATTCGGTATGAAAAGAGCCCTATTCTCAAATGAGGCGGGACAAGGCTCATCTCCTATTGCACACTCTGCCGTGCAAACGGATCAACCTGTCAAGGAAGCTATTGTCGCTGGGCTGGAACCTTTTATTGATACGATCGTTGTCTGTACCTTTACGGCTTTGGTTGTTTTAAGTACAGGTATTTGGAATCGTCCTGCAGATATTGATAATTCAAATCTCATTTTTATTGAAGAAAATAATAGTGAATGGGTTATTGAAACTACATCGATTGATCCAAGCAGCCTAACGACTCAAGAAAATAATGTTTTTGTAACTTATCAGTACATTGATGATTCAGGAGAACCAATCATTAATAGGTATTACGGTCAAATTGAAAATAATCAAACAAATATTTCTTGGGATGGTCATGTTGAGAGTCAAAATCAACCTACCATTCTAAGCGAAGGAATCTTTGTTGACTTTGTCGGTGCTACATTAACCGCACAAGCATTCGATTCAGTTATCCCAGGTTTGGGTAAGTGGATTGTTTCTTTGGCAGCATGGTTGTTTGCACTCTCTACTATGATTTCATGGAGTTACTATGGTGAACAAGGCGTCCTTTATTTATTTGGCGAGAAGTATATTGTATCTTATAAGCTTATTTTTTGCTTTTTAGGTGCACTGGCTACTTTCGGTTGGATGGAGTCAGCGGCAGATCTTGATGCCATTACTGGATTAGGTACCGGTCTTATGCTTTGTGCTAATTTACCGATTATTTGGCTATTTTCTGGAAAAGTGATTAAGTCATTTAATCAATACAAAGATAGAGGCTAATTTTTTTTAATAATCTGCTCAATCATCTCCTCGGATGATTGAAGAATATCTCTATAATTTATCCCTAGGCTTTTTATCGACTTGTCGTTTTTAGTGCGCCAAACATAGCCGACATTATTCATAATAAACTTATATGTTAGAAGCTTAGAAATAAATCTTCCGCTGAGCGCAATAACTATTTTTGGTACTTTTCTTGGAGAAAATTTTACCTTTTTCGGAAATTTTTTCTTTAAGTGTATACCTATTTCTTTAAAACCAGTGTCTTTAGCTGATGTGATATGTCTTCCTTCTACTGATAAGTTTTCCATCGCGCTAATATGAGCATCTGCAACATCTCTCACGTCTACTGCACCAATATAAATCTCGGGAACACCCAATAAGAAAGCACCTGAAAGATACTGCCTCATCACTTGAAAGCTCTCAGCATCAGGATGATGAGTAATACTTGGCCCAATCACAAAAGAGGGATTGATAGTTGCCATGGACCACTGATTTTGGGACTTAAAAATCTCCCATGCAGCTTTCTCTGCAAGGGTTTTTGAGTATGAGTATGGGTTATGTATCTCTGAAGAGGTCTCATTCCAACACGACTCATCTGCGATTTGGTGAGGATAATTTTTTAAATCTTGGTTATCCCCGAGTACAGCAGCCACTGAGCTTGTCAGTACGATTCTTTTTAAGTTTGGATTTTCTTTAGCGAGGTTTAAAACATTCTTAGTCCCCTCTAATGCTGGCAATATCAGGTCTTTGTAAGCTGAATTAATTTTAGATTTAAAGGGTGATGCAGTATGAAAGATCAGCGTGGAATCCATGATAGGTTTTCGCAGTGAATCTTTATCAAGCAGATCAGCCTGAAAAAATTGAACTGTACCCTCTAAGGGTTGAACTTTAGACTCTAAAAGCATGCATCTTGGATCATCGAGCCTCCTCGAAGTGAGGGAGACATGACAACCTCTCTTGGCTAATTTAAAGGCAATCCATGAAGCAATATAGCCAGAGCCTCCGGTAATTAAAATTTTTTCATTATTCAAATTCATCATTACAACTCCAAATTAATCACTGCTAGAGCAATGGGCAGTAGAATAAATGATAACACTGTCGAACCAAGTACTAGCCCTGCCATAAATGATTCATTTTTTTTATACTTATGTGCAAACAAATAACAAAAAACAGCCGTAGGCATCATCCCCATACACCAAATTACATTCTGAATAATACCCTCGAACCCGAAAACTAGATTAACTAAAAAAGCAGTTACGATACCTATGAGGATTCTGTAAATCGAAAAGGTAAAAATTTCACCGCTTAATAATGCATATATATTGCTTAGCGTCATGCCCAGTGAGATTAAAGATAGAGGTATCGCAGTTGAGCCAATGAGCGCAATGACTTGATAAATGAAATTTGAAAGATGAAAATTCGTGAAATAAATGATTAGTCCAATACAAGTTGCTATGACCACGGGAACTTTAAAAAATTGTCTTAAGCTAAATGAATTATCACCAAGAAAGATTGGCGTTAAAAAAAATTGTGCGCTCACTAGAACAACAAAAAATGAGATTGCATATTCTAGTCCCTCTGAATGAAATAAGTAATAACTTACAGGAAGTCCTAGATTTCCGACATTACCAAAAATCATGCCATGAGCAGTCAAATTAAAATTTTTGTTGTGGATTCGTAAAATGAGAAAACTAAAAATAGCCGTGAATAACAGATACATAAAGCCTGCCAGCATCACTTGAGTCGTTTCATTTAAAGACATATTCAGTCTTGAAAAAGTTGAAATAATTAGCAAAGGAGTTGCTAAGTTAGCAACATAACTTACTAATAGGTCTGAATAGTAGTGCCCCTTTTCCTCTAGTGCAGCTGAAAGAATAAACCTTCCAATAACTAGGCCAAGAGATGTCCAAAAAAGGATCGGAGCAAATAAAATTAATACTCCCAGAAAGTTATGGGGCATCAATTTATAAGTTTTTTAGGACTTCATCCAAGCTTTCTTTAGCATCGCCAAAAAGCATTTGGGTATTCTCTTTAAAGAAAAGAGGATTTTGTACCCCAGCATATCCTGATGCCATGCTTCTTTTAAGCACTATGGTCGTATCACCTTTCCATACCTCCAGCACCGGCATACCAGCGATAGGACTATCGGGCTCATCTTGCGCAGAAGGATTTACAATATCATTTGCACCTATGATTATTGATACATCGACTTCAGGAAAGTCTTCATTGATCTCATCCATTTCTAATACGATGTCATAGGGAACCTTTGCCTCTGCCAAAAGAACATTCATGTGCCCAGGCATCCTACCGGCGACCGGATGTATTGCGAACCTGACATTGACCCCCTTGGATCTAAGAACTTTAGTAATCTCATAGACAGTATGTTGTGCTTGAGCGACAGCCATTCCATAACCGGGAACAATCACAACATTCTTAACAGTTTTAAGTAGATTGGCTGTCTCTATAACATCAATAGGTGTAACTTCACCTTGGTCTTCACTAGAGCCTGATGAGCTACCACCGGCAGTACCAAAACCACCAGCGATCACAGATAGGAATTTTCTATTCATGGCTTTGCACATGATATAACTCAAAATAGCACCGCTGCTTCCGACAAGTGCCCCTGTCACAATCAACAGATCGTTACCTAGCATAAATCCTGTTGCAGATGCCGCCCAGCCAGAGTAACTATTTAGCATGGAGACAACAACAGGCATATCCGCCCCACCAATCGCCATCACCATATGAATACCTAAAAATAAAGCAATAGCAGTCATAACATACGCTGGCTGTATGGCAAGCACTTGTGTAGGTGCTGTCGCAAACTCATAACCAAAATAAAACACAAGGATCACTAGAACAAGGTTGAGCCAGTGTCTTAGAGGAAGCATCAGTGGCTTACCACTTATTCTTCCGCTTAGCTTACCAAAGGCTATGATTGAACCCGAAAAGGTAACAGCGCCAATAAAAATACCTATGTAAGTCTCAATATCATGAATCACCTTTTCAACGCCTACATAACGATCCCAGACAGCAATATCAAAAAAGTTTGCAAACCCAACAAAACAAGCCGCAAGCCCTACTAGGCTATGTAAAATTGCAACAAGCTCGGGCATTTCTGTCATCTTAACTTTTTTCGCTAGATAGAGGCCAATACCACCACCAATCACGAGTGCGCCTAACAATAATTCCATATTGTTTGTTACTGCACTCAAAATACTAACAATTAGCGCTACTGACATGCCAGTAATGCCATAGATATTTCCTCTTCTAGAGGACTCAGGATGACTCAATCCGCCCAAAGCAAGAATGAATAGAACAATAGCCCCAAGGTAAGCTACATTTGCAACACCTGCCGATACTAAATTACTCATAACTCACCACCTATTTTTGAAACATGTTAAGCATACGTCGGGTAACAGCAAAACCACCTGCGATATTAATACTCGTAATAAGGACAGTGGCAACTGCTATCCATGTAATTAAAGGCTGATCGGAGCTAATTTGAAGAACTGCACCGATAATAATAATACTGCTTATGGCATTCGTAACACTCATCAATGGGGTATGAAGCGCTGGAGTCACATTCCAGATCACCATATATCCTATAAAACATGCAAGCACGAAAACAGTAAAGTGCTCCATGAATGATGCAGGAGCCACTGATCCCATCCATAATAATGCGGCCGAAGCTAATACTGCTGCTACAACATTTCCAAATGTTTTGCTCTCATCTTTTTTCTCCTGCAACGGTGGTGAAGTATCTTTATTGTCTCCTTGAGATTTAGGTGCTGCTGAAAGTTTTGGGGCAGGAGGTGGCCAAGTTATCGAGCCCTCATGAATAACTGTCGCTCCTCTTATCGCCTCATCCTCCAAATCGACAATAATGTTCCCATCCTTTTCGGGGCACATATCGGTGAGAATATGTCTCAAATTTGTTCCATAGAGTTGACTCGCTTGCGCAGCCAAGCGGCTAGGCAAATCAGTGTACCCAATGATCGTAACTCCCTCGTGATCGACTACCTCATTGGCATGAGTAAGTTCGCTGTTTCCGCCCTGCTCGGCTGCCAAATCTACAATGACAGAGCCTCTTCGCATCGAAGTAATCATCTCTTTGGTAATCAATTTAGGGGCAGGCTTGCCTGGAATAAGAGCTGTGGTAATGATGATATCTACATCTTTGGCTTGTTCAGCAAATAGCTCCATTTCTGCCTTAATAAATTCATCGCTCATGACCTTGGCGTAACCGCCTTCTCCAGAGCCATCCTCCTCAAAATCTAACATTAAGAATTCAGCATCCATGCTTTCTACCTGCTCTTTGACTTCAGGTCGCGTATCAAATGCTCTGACAATGGCTCCCATGCTTTTGGCAGCACCGATTGCAGCAAGACCTGCCACTCCTGCGCCAATGACTAGGACTTTAGCTGGAGGGATTTTTCCAGCAGCAGTTATTTGGCCCGTAAAAAATCTTCCGAAGTGTTGTGATGCTTCGACCACGGCACGGTAACCTGCAATATTTGCCATAGAACTGAGGGCATCCATCTTTTGTGCTCGAGAAATTCTCGGCACACTATCCATCGCAAGAATAGTTGCGCCGGTCTGGCTTAGTTTTTCTAGAAGCTCTTTATTCTGAGCAGGCCAGATAAAGCTTATTAATGTTTTACTCGAGTCTAATAGCCCCACTTCTTCCTCTGAGGGCGCTCTAACCTTAAGTATAATGTCAGACTCAGCCCACAGGCTTGCGGTATCTGTTATGCTCGCTCCCGATTCTTTATAAAGATCATCGGTAAACGATGCGAGATCCCCAGCTTTTGATTCAACATTGACTTCAAATCCAAGTTTTATAAGATCTTTGACAACTTCAGGAGTAGCTGCAACTCTTTTCTCTAGACTGTAAACCTCTTTGGGGATACCAATTTTCATAGAACTCTCCAAGCAGAACAATTTCTTTGGGGTATTTTATCCTAAGCTCAGTATAAGGTGTATATTAATTATGTATTAAGCGAGAAGAGTATTTTCGTATAAGCGCAAAACATGGAATTCTAAATTACTAATGCATTATCACTACAGATTAGCTTGTGAAGTAGCACTACCAATTTCTTACCAACAAAGCCTTCAATATGAAATTAAGCATCTCGAGTCAATAAAAATTGGCTCTAGAGTTGAGGTTGAGGTCGGCAAACAAAAGAAGATGGGAATCATCATAAAATTAATGAGGCGCCATACCTCCTCAATTAAGTTAAAGCCTATCCTCAACCTTTTTGAATCTGTTCCTACTTTTACACCCGAGGCACTTAAAGAGCTCATGTGGGTAAGTAGTTACTACCACATCCCATTGGGAGAGATTATCTTTTCTGCTTTTCCCTCTTATCTGAAAAAGCGAGGCTCGATTAAAAAAGAGAATGAATTTAACTATGTCATTAATTCATCAGAAACCATGCACTTAAGGGGTAGTAAACAAATTAGAGTTATTGAGCTTTTAAAGCGTCAGCCTATGACAATGGCTGATCTTAGGAGCAATGGAATACCAAGAGAGACTGTTAAAAATCTTGAAGCTAAAAATTTTATAGCTGCTATATCACCTATATCTATAAGTCCCTCTCTAGAAATTAAAAAGAATAATTTACTGAGACTTAACAATGATCAAGTTCAATGCCTAAAAAACATTAAGAGCAAATCGAATGATTTTTATACACATCTAATTTATGGAGTGACAGGTTCTGGCAAAACAGAAATCTACTTGAATCTGATAGATTTTTTTGTAAAACAAAAAAAACAAGTTTTGTTAATGGTTCCTGAAATATCTCTCACACCTCAATTATTAAATAGAATGCATGCTAGATTTCATGGAGAGATTGGAGTTTATCACTCAAAAGTTAGCGAAAAGCAAAAATACAATGTATGGAAAAAACTTAAAATGGGTGAAATATCATGTGTCATAGGTACGCGATCATCTGCATTCTTACAATTTAACAAACTGGGAGCAATTATCATTGATGAAGAACATGATTCTTCGTTCAACCAAAAAAATCCTTATGCTTTTTCTGCAAAAAATATACTTATTAAAAAAGCAAGTATACAGAAGATTCCAATTATCCTAGGAAGCGCTACTCCTTCACTTGAAAGTCTCTTCAATATAAAAGAGAAGCAATTCATTCTCCATGAGCTTCCTGATAGAACTGGCACGGCAAAATTACCTAGCATAAGACTGATTGATAAAAATAATCATAAGGAAAAAAATGGTTTTACAATTTTAGCTCTGCAGGCGATTAAAGAACATCTAGCCAACAAAAATCAAATTTTTATATATGTTAATAGGAAAGGGTTTGCACCTATTTGTTATTGTACAAATTGTAATTTGGCTAAAGCATGTAATTGGTGCAGCAGTCGACTCGTCTACTATAAAAGGAAAAATATTTTTAAATGCCAAATCTGCAATAAGCAGGAAAAAGCAAAAATTCATTGCGATCAATGTGTTCATGACTTGAAATTTTTAGGTCAGGGCACAGAACAAATTAAAGATTTTATAACAGAAAAGTTTCCTTTGTCTCGTGTTGGTATCATTGATTCAGATATTATTGATAGCAGTCAAAAACTCGATTTATTTCTCTCAACAATTAATGAAAAAAAACTAGATATCATCATTGGTACGCAGCTTTTTTCAAAAGGTCATGACTTTAAAAATATTACGCTTGCTATTATTTTGGATGCAGATCAGGGAATCTATGGTATCGACTTCAGGTCGCATGAAAAACTTCTTCAGCAGTTATTTCAAGTCTCAGGTAGATCCGGCCGAGGCGAGAAAGGAGGCGAGGTTCTTGTCCAAACCTATAATACAAAACATCCTATTTTTTCCTATTTATTGAAACAAGATTATATAGGGGCTTCTCGCTATTTACTCGATGAGCGTGCTGAGGCTCACTGGCCGCCATTTCATCATTTAGCTGCAATCATTTGTCAGTCTAAGTCTCAAGAAAGTGCTTTTTCATTACTTAACAAAATAAAACAAAAAACCCTAATCAATGACAAAAGAATCAAGTTATTAGGTCCAGCGTCTAATATAATACTTAAGAGAAAGGGCATGTATGGTATGCACTTATTGATACAGAGTAGCGATAGAAAATTGTTAAATAAAACAATTAATGACCTTAAGCCTTTTATTTTAAATTTACAAAAAAGCAACCAAATAAGAATTCAAGTTGATCCTCATGAAATCTAAAAATAACAAATATATATTTCATCAATTAAATGAACTATTTGACCGGGCTATTCTAGAAATCGTTAAGGATCCAAAAATCAAATTGAATTATCAAATTGATAGAACTAAAAATATAAGTCATGGTGATTTTAGCTGTAATGCAGCAATGACTTTATCAAAACACCTTAAAATGAAACCCTTTGATATAGCGCAAAAAATTATGGATGCTTTGGGGTCAAATAAAATCATTTTTAAAACTGAGATTGCTGGTCCAGGATTCATTAATATTTTTATTAAGGATGAAGTCTATACCAATGAACTGAAATCCATCCTAAAGCAAAATGCTGATTACGGAAAAATCGTTCGCGAGAATCCAAAAAAGATTTTAATCGAGTATGTTTCAGCAAATCCTACTGGCCCGCTTCATGTAGGGCATGGCAGGGGTGCGGCATACGGAAGCACGATGTCAAACATTCTAAAAGCAAGTGGTGAGGAGGTCGTACAAGAATACTATGTCAATGACGGGGGGCGTCAGATGGATATTCTTGCTCTGAGTGTTTACCTTAGGTATTTGCAATTTAATCACGAATCATTCAATTATCCTGAAAAGTGTTACCAAGCTGAATATGTTGAAGAAATTGCATTAAACATACATAGAGAAAAAGGGGTTCAGTTCCCTCCGTCAGATAAACTTATTCATCTCCTAGATAATAATGATAGTTCTGAGGAGTCTCTTGATAACCTTATAAATGAGCTCAAAGATCTTTTAAATCAAAATTATGATCTTTTTTTTAATGCCGGTCTGGATTCAATTCTCTCAGATATAAAGCATGATCTTGGTGAGTTTGGCGTTACTTTCGATATCTGGGCATCGGAGAAAAAGTTCCTTAGTGGCAATATTTATATGGATTGTATTCAAAAAATTAAAGATAGCGACTTTACTTATGAAAAAGACGGGGCTCTATGGTTTAGCTCTATGGAATTTGGTGATGACAAGGATAGAGTTTTAATTCGAGACAATGGACAGCCGACCTATTTTGCATCCGACCTTGCCTATCATATCGATAAATATGAAAGAGACTTTGATCAATATATCAATGTGTGGGGCGCTGATCATCATGGCTATTTAAAACGTATGGAAGCTGGACTTGAAGCCTCAAAAAAGAATCCAAAGTTACTTAAAGTCATATTTATCCAATTTGTTTCTCTTTTCAAAAAAGGAGAGAAGGTACAAATGAGTACGCGCTCCGGTAACTATATTACCTTACGTGAGTTGAGAGACGAGGTTGGTAATGATGCTACTCGTTTTTTTTATGTGAGTAGATCCAGTGATCAACATCTTGACTTTGACATGACGCTTGCAATTGAGCATAGCAACGAAAATCCAGTATTTTATGTTCAATATGCTCATGCAAGGCTTTGTAGCATCTTAAGGCAGGCCGATATAAGCTTAGAAAAATTAGTGAGTACTTCTGACTTAAGTCTTTTGACTAATGATCAAGAAATAAATTTAATGAAAGAATTATCAAAATTTCCGGAGCACATCGAAATGTCAAGCAAGACTCTATCCCCCCAGATAATTACAAGCTATGCAAAAAACATAAGCTCCCTCTTTCATACGAATTATGCAGCAAATAAAGTGATTGTAGACAATGAAGCATTGATGAGAGCAAGATTATCGCTCTGCTATGCGACAAAGTTTGTTATAAATAATGTACTGGATTTAATAGGAGTCTCAGCTCCAGAAAAAATGTAACCGATGAAAAAAGAGAGCATTATTCAAATTAAATTAAATTTCTTGCAATCACTTTTTTTTGGAAGTGTTCTTGCAATGATTGCTTTAGTTACATACAACAGTATTCGATTTGTTCAGCCTGAAACTCTGCAAATTAATCAATCTGAATCTAGAACAGACTTAGACTTTAATTTCTCTTTCTATGATTCTTTGTCAGCTATAGATGTTGTTGCTGAATCACAATCACCTACAAGCATAGATATAGTTACAGAAAATTTATTAGCGATTCAAGTAGGCGCCTTCCAACAAAGGGTTGATGCGGAGGCCATGCTTCAAAGGCTTCAAAATTTTAACCTCACAGGACAGATTCAAGTTTCTGAATTAGCTGGAAGAAACATCCATCGAGTAAGAATTGGTCCTTTTTCTGAAGAAGAGGCAACAGAATACAAAGAAATTCTTGATAGTATTGGTATTTATTCCTTTACCGTTGATCTATAACACTATTGAATATTTAGTTTTTTTAGCTTCCTATAAAGGTAAGTTCTCTCAACGTCTATCCTTCCTGCCAGTCGACTAATTATCTCATTTGAGCTTTTGAGGTGATGCTTAAAGTATACGTACTCAAAGACCTCTTTTGCTTTTTTATAGTTTAGGCCAAGAATATCGTTTGTTAGCGAAAGTTCATCAGATAATAGTTGGCTTTCCGAAAGTCCTAAAACTAACTCATTGGTACTATTGAAATTTTTTATAACAGAATTTAGCTCTAGGTATTCAAAAGGCCATGAATAAGATTCCAGTAAGGCTATCTGCTCTTTTGTTAAATGTGGCTCAATATTAAACTGGGATTTAAATAAATTAATAAAAATTTTTAAAATATCCTCGCGTACCTCAGATAGTTTTGGAATTTCAATAAAATTAAAATTTTGCTTAGAAAAATTAATCTGAAATTGATCAATACTAAGTGATTTCGAATAAACAATAACTTTTGACCCTGAATGTAAGGATCGATCAAAAAAGTTTTTAATCTTTTTAAGATTATATTTAATGTCATAACTTTCTAAATGAATAAGAATGATATCATTACCTTTAAGCTCACTACCAAAGGGGTCAGCTAAAATTGTATTCTTACCTGATTTTTGAAGTTGATGCGTAAGATATTGATCAAAACTATCCCACTCATAAAAAAAACTGCCAGATATAAAACAATGATGAGCATCATTAATTAAAGATTTAATTTTTTCTTGAAATCTAATTGCAGAACTTGAATTACCTTGTAGGCTAATAGGGATTTTATTTTCATAGGGGTTACTGATATTTTTACCTGCATCTTTTTTTTCTGAGGTGTAATACCTGATGGTCTCTACCAGGTGATTTAAAGATATAGGTTTCTCTAGGAAGGCTTTTGCTCCGAACTTAGTTGCCTGGATTGCAGTATCAACAGTACCGTGCCCGGACATCATGATAAAGTTAGTCTCTTTCTTTTGATTGATAAACTCTCGGAGCAATGAGATACCGTCGACATCTGGCATCCAAACATCTAAAAGCACAAGCTCATAGATATTTTTATTAAATGCTTCTCTAGCTTTCTCTCCATTATTTACAATTTCCACTTGGAAGCCCTCATCCTCGAGTATCTCCTTGATTAAGAGACATATATTAGGCTCATCATCAACAACTAATATTTTATTTTTCATTACTTACACTTAATGGAAATTTGAGTGTCACGGTAGCCCCTGTTATCTCGTTATTGAAAAGTTCAATCGTTCCATTTTGCTCCTCGATAATCTTTTTCGCAATCGCTAATCCTAAGCCAGTACCTTTAGATTTAGTACTGATATAGGGTTTAAATGCATCTCTAATTATTTCATCAGAAAATCCAGTTCCATTGTCAATAATGTCAATTTGTAATTTTTTATCCTTAGAAATTAATGCATTGATTTCAACTCTTTCTTTGTCTTTGATGACTGAGGCTTCAAAAGCATTTTTGATTACATTTAATAAAATTTGTCTGAATCTTCCTTTATCCGTCTCAATAGAATCTACAGTGTCAGCTACATTTAGAATTAATTGTCCCTTTTCTGTACGATGAAGATGCAAATTAATAATCTCTTCGAGCAACTCTCTAACATTAACACACTCAAGCTTTAAACTTGGCCCCCTAGCATACTGACCAAAATCATCGACCATTCTTCTTAAGTTATCAACTTCATTAATAATCGTTGTCGTACTCTTCTCTAAAGTATCGTGAGAAATCACCTCATTGTTCTTAAGTCTTCTTTGAATCATTTCTGCAGAGAGCTTAATAGGAGTCAAGGGATTTTTTATTTCATGTGTCAGTCTCCGTGCTACCTCTCCCCATGCTGCTTCATGTTGAGCTTGCACAAGTTCTGTTGCGTTATCGATAACAACAATAAAACCATTAATAGATTCGTAACGGAAGGTTGATGCGGACAAATTAAATACGTATATATTAGATTTTTCTTGGATTTCAATTTGATCTTTCCATTCATAAAGCTGAAGTTGAAATTTATTTTTGATAAGTTGGAATACTGATTGTGCAATGTGTGATTGGCATTTAACCTCATTAAGGTGTAACCCATTAAGGCTCGATTCTTTTTCTTTTAAAATTTCAAAAATCATTTCGTTCGTGATGATCACTTCTCCATCATCCTTAATTGCTATGACACCACTTGATAAATTAGCAAGTATGCTTGCAAGCTTATTTTGTTCATCAATTAAGCTGCGTTGAGTAATTTTTTGAAGATCATCGGTTTGTTTTAAATTTTTGCTCATAAGGTTAAATGATTCAATGAGCTGCCCAAATTCATCTTTCCTTTCGTATTCAAGTTTTATATCAAGATTCCCCCTTGTTATTCCATCAGTGCCTAAAAGTAAAGTTTGAATTGGCTGAACAAACCTCCTTGTTAGGACGATTGCACCATAAAGAGCAGTAAAGAAAGCAATAATAAGAATGATGCTTAAAAAGAGTGTGAAGCTAAATTTAATATTAGGGATTTGAAAAGTTAGTTCACGATACTGGTTAATACTGCTCTGAACTTGGTTAGCAAGAAAACTTAAATCCTCATTGACCCTAAATCTTCCAAAGAGAACATTCTCTTGGGTAAAGTTTTGGTTAGTCACGAGTGGCATACCTACTAATACTTCATAGCTTCCATTTTCTAGTGACTGAAGCTCAAGGTAGCGATTATTCTGATCAAGGTTAATGTTAATGTTAGCAGTTGGCGATAGTTGGAGGTTCATTACATCCTCAGTTGCAATGCTAATTATTTGATTATTTGCATTGAGTATCATTGCCTCTATAGCATCCGTTTGCAGTATGAAATCATTCAATATACCCAATTGATCAACGTTATTGGCTCCTCGCAAGACTTCAGCAAGCGTTTCTAATTCACCAAGGTATTGTCTTGCCTCTATATCTATCGCCTCTTGGGTAAGCTCAACTGCCTGTACTAATCCAGAATCAAGACCTAGATTGAGCCAATTATCGATGCCACTATTAATATAACGAAGTGAAAAAATAAAAATGATCAAAGAGGGTATGACCAAAAGACCGCCATAAGCTATGAGAATGCGCAGACTGATTCTTGATCCAGGAATTTTATTTCTATAATCCCTTACAAAAGCAAAAGTATTGCCGGCCAATACTACCGTTAGAACTAAAAAACCGATAAAACTTATAACTGCTATTAGTTCTTGGTAAAAAGTAAAGTCGCTACTATCTTGATCAATAGCAGAAAAAATAAAGATTAAAACTATCCATAAAAGAATAAATACTAATAAAGCAAAAAGTATTGCCTTAGTTCTTAATTTACCTGCCATTCAAACCAGTCACTCTCAATATTCTCATCCCTTCTAAGAATATTGATGATACGATCGAATCTTGAATCTGAATCAATTACCATTCCGGACCTTAACTCTATGAAATGATTGGTAGACTGATCTATGAGGGAAGCATCAAGTATCGGTAGCCTTGAAATTCTTCCAAGAAAATTTAATGCTGACTCCAATGATGCAAAGGATGAAACTTCATTAGAGTTTAAATTGATTATGGTAAACCTTTCTGTAATTTCGTTATAAGCTAAATCATATTCTTGTCTGAGCATAGCAATACTCTCGTTAAACCAAAACCTTCTGTATCGATTCACCTCAATATCGACATAAAAAGATAAATTTATCCCCGAATAAATTGCATCAATAGCTCGATCTGGTGGATTCAGATCAATGTTTGCATCTAACATGAGTACTCCATCGTTCAATTCAGTGTTAACTGATTGAATATTAAAGCTCCCTTGTTCCTGTGAATATGAAACCGAAGAAAAGAGAAAAAAGATTATGTATACAAATTTTTGCTTCATAATTTTTTTAATTTAGCATAATAAAGCCCATTCATGCCGCTCTCACCAGGCAATATTAAGCGTGTGCTGATGATCTTCATATTTTCAAATTCTTTTTTAACCTTACTGATTACCTCATTTGTTTCTTCATCAGAGTAAGTGCATACAGAATAAAGCAACTCTCCACTCTTCTTTAATAAAGGCCAAGCACTTTTAATCAAACCAATCTGCGTAACCTGATAAGAATTAAAATCATCCCGCCTTCTATGATGTTTAATTTCTGGATGCCTTCTAATGACTCCCAAAGAACTGCAAGGAGCATCAATTAGCACTTTATTAAAGCTTTCACTTGGAAAGGAATTCTCAATCTTTTGGCCATCCAGATTTAAAAATGTTCCAACTACGCCAAGTCTTTCCATATTTTTTAACATGTATTCGTAGCGAACCTCATCCTTTTCTACGGATGTGATTTGTGATTGAGGCGCTAACTCATAAATATATCCAAGCTTTCCTCCTGGAGCCGAACAAATATCTAAAACAGCCTCGCCGTTTTTTGGATTTAATTCTTGGACAACTATTTGACTTGAAAAATCTTGAACCGAGACCAAGCCTATTTCATAGCCGGGGAGATCCCTATACGGCTTAGGGGGATCGATAATGACTCCAAATGGCATCTCCTTGGATTCAATATAAGAAATATTTTTGCTGCTCAAAAATTTTTTATATTCTTGATTGGTAATTAACCTAGAGTTAATACGAGCCATCATGGGGGCTTGTACATTATTTTTTGTAAGAATATTTTGCCAATCATTAGGAAATTGCTTTTTAAAATATTTAATCATCCATTCAGGATGTGCATAATTTGCCTCATCCTTCGAATGAAGTTGGAATAGAAACTTATCCCTATCTCTCAGAAATGACCTTAAGCAAGCATTAATAATGGATTTAGCCTTCCCAATGCCTAATGCAAATGTCGCATTGTTTGCGTTATTGACAATCGCATATTCAGGTTTATTGCTAAAAAGGATCTGAAAAAGACCTAATTCAAGAAGAAGAATAAGATTTTTTTGCCAAGAATTTATATTTTTCTTCGCCAAGAGATGAATTAAATAAAGCAACTGATGATGCCATCTGAGCATACCGTATAATAAAAAATTAAACTCAGCACTATCTTTTCTGTCAGGATTATAGATAAACTCAGATGCACTTTTACCTTCTAATATAGAATCGAATGCTCTGATGGCATCAATGATTAATTCGCTATTAGCTGAGCTTTTGTTATCCAAAACGTGAAATGTTTTTACCTGAATTAAATAAATCTTTGTGGGTAATGACTTTTCCTCCATCAAGCTGTACCTTGACTAATTTGAGTGCATTTTTCTTACAGGCAACTACTAAATGTTTTTTATTGAATTCGATAACTTGGCCTGGGAGAAAGTGATGGCGCTCTTCAATCACCTCTGCCTCTATGATTCTTATTCTTGAATCAGTATTTATAAATGAATAGGCCATGGGCCAAGGATTATAGGCCCTTATCAAATTAAATATAGATAATGCAGAGGTGTTCCAATCAATAAGACCATCCGTTTTTTTTATTTTTTGGCAATACGTCGCCTCCTCATGGTTTTGTGGCACACCGCTTAAATCTATTTTTGCTTCATTAAATAAATCTTTAAAAAATACTTTAGCCTCTTCTTCCATTAGGAGAGAAAGCTCTTCCGTATTTTTAATTCCTTCTGTAGAAAGTTTCGACTGATAAATTATATTCCCCTCATCTAATTTTTTGCTGACTCTCATGATTGTAATGCCTGTTTCTTTGTCACCGCTCTTAAGCGCACTCTGTATAGGGGAAGCCCCCCTCCATCTTGGCAAAAGGGAGGTATGAATATTAATGGCTCCAAGAGCTGGCCATTCAATTAACCATTCTGGTATTAAGAGGCCATAGGCAACTATAATCATCAAGTCTGGCCTTTGCATACTTAAAATTTCATCGTGTGCCCGATCATCAAGGGCTGTGGGAGAAAAACAATTTATATGCTGGCTTAATGCAAAATCTTTTACAGCAGTTGGAGTTAAGGTTTTACCCCTGCCTGAGGGTCGGTCAGGTTGCGTTAGGACATTAAGAGTTTTAATGGGATATTGAAGAAGGTCCGCCAAAATATTTTTTGAAAAAACGGAACTCCCAGCAAATAAGATATGCTCAATTCGATTATTTATATCGCTTTCCTTCCAGCCTGATCTTGAAAGTCTTCGGTATCTGTATTTTTAAGTCTTTTCTCTAGTAGCTTTTTAAATTTGTTCCTTTTAAGCGTTGAAAGATAGTCTACAAAAAGCTTTCCAATCAAATGATCCATCTCATGCTGTATACAAATGGCCAATAATCCATCAGCTTCCATCTCGCACTCTGATCCTTCCAGGCTTTGATAGTTCACAGTTATCTTCTCGGCACGTTCAACTTTTTCAAAAAAGTTTGGCACCGATAAGCAACCCTCCTCATAGCTCGTCTTACCCTCTGACTTAATGATTTTAGGGTTAATCAGACATATCGGATCATTTTTTTCATCTGAGATGTCAATCACGATAACGCGATAATGATGATCAACCTGAGAGGCTGCAAGACCGATACCCTTCGCCTGATACATGGTCTCAAACATCAATGCGACAAATTTTTTCAGCTCCTCACCAAACGTGGTTACCTCTTCAGCAATCGTTCTAAGCCTAGGGTCTGGGTACTCAAGTATAGTAAGCAATGTCATATTAAGGTGATGATTTTAAACTAAAAATATAAATAATGTTGTCCTCTCATTCTACTAAAATAAATTTAAAAATTATTTCTATTGGGTTGACTATGATGTTTTTTTAATCCATTCTCCCTATCCTAATTACCAAATTTGCGCTCATGTCTGAAAAAATTTTAAAAGCAATTTGTCTTATGGTCGATGAAAACGACCTTACTGAAATCGAGCTAACTCGTGAATCTTTAGAACTTAAGCTTGTCAGGCAGGGCTTCTCATCGGACAGTATTTCCTATGTACTTGACTGGATTGCTAACCTAAATCAAGACGTACCAAAATCACCCGCAGCACTCGCTGGTAAAGATTCCTTTCGAACATTTACTGATGAGGAATTAGATCTTATCGATCCAGAATTTCTTAATTACATTATGAAAATTGAATCTATGAAACTTATAAATCAAGACGAAAGAGAGTTAATTTTAGATAAACTAAAGCTCATTGATAATGAGGATCTTTCTGAGGATTCAATGAGGTTTCTTATTGCAATGATACTATTTGGTACAAAAAATCATAATAATGACTTCTTATTTACTCATGCGCATGAGCCTGAAATTCTAAAAACTCTAAACTAAGACTATGAATAAACTTGTAATAGTAGAATCACCAGCAAAAGCTAAGACAATTGAAAAATACCTTGGTGGTGACTTTAAGGTTATGGCCTCTTACGGGCATATCAGAGACCTAGTACCTAAAACTGGTGCGGTGAAACCTGAAGAAGGATTCTCTATGAAATACGAGATTATTGAAAGAAATGAGAAGCATTTAAATTCGATCATCAAAGCGCTGAGTAAGTCTGATGAGTTAATCTTAGCAACTGACCCTGATCGAGAGGGAGAGGCAATCAGCTGGCATCTGGCAGAGGAATTAAAAAATCGAGACTTACTCAAAGATATTGCTATAAAGCGAGTCGTTTTTTATGAAGTAACTAAAAAAGCTGTTAACCAATCTATGGCAAATCCAAGAGATATCTCAAGTGAGTTGGTCGATGCGCAACAGGCAAGAAGAGCGCTTGACTATTTAGTAGGTTTTAACCTATCCCCCCTTTTGTGGAAAAAAGTTCATAGGGGCTTATCAGCCGGACGTGTGCAAAGTCCAGCCCTCAGGCTGATTGTTGAAAGAGAAAAACAAATTGAGGCTTTTATCCCTCAAGAATATTGGGATATGGACTCAAAACTTTTAAAAGATAACATCGAATTCAAAGCGAGGTTAGTACGTTTTAATAATGAGAAACTTGAACAATTCAGTTTTGCAAATGAAGACTCTATTGAGGATGCAAAAACTCTCATCCTAGAAAAATCTAGCAAAAATCTTACCGTTTTTGATGTAAAGACCGGAACCCGAAGGCGGCAACCAACCGCACCTTTTACAACCTCAACGCTGCAACAAGCTGCATCAAGGAAGCTGGGGTTTACAACCCGAAGAACCATGTCAGTAGCTCAAAAACTCTACGAGGGAATCGATGTGGGCAATGGGACCGTGGGACTGATAACTTATATGAGAACAGATTCTGTTTCTTTATCGAACGATGCAATTGCACAAGCTAGAGATATCATTAAAGAAATCTTTGGAGATAATTACCTACCCCAGGCTGTTCGTGAGTATGAGAATAAATCTAAAAATGCTCAAGAGGCACATGAGGGCATTAGGCCTACCGATCTTTCACTGACGCCAGACAAAATAAAAAAATACTTGAGTGAAGAGCAGCACAAACTTTATGAGCTTATATGGAACAAAACGGTTGCCTCGCAAATGAAAGAGGCGACCTATGAGACCTTAAGGTTAGAATTAGTCCCTAGCACACTCAATGATGATCAAATTCTCTTCAGGGCGTCTGGATCCGTTCTTATTGATCCAGGATTCATGGCGCTTTATGTTGATGACCAAAGGGATAACCCTGAGGATATGAATCTTCCAAAGCTTAGTAAGGGAGATCTTGTTAGTATTGATGACTTAGTATGTAATCAGCATTTTACTGAGCCGCCTCCCCGTTATTCAGAGGCATCACTGGTCAAAACCCTAGAGGAATTTGGAATTGGTAGGCCCTCAACCTATGCATCTATCATTACTACACTTCTGAATCGAGAGTACGTTGAACTTGATGGTAGAAGATTTATGCCTACCGATACCGGTCGAGTAGTCAGTGACTTTTTAGGTGAGCACTTTACTAAGTATGTTGACTATGACTTCACGGCGACACTCGAAGATGATCTGGATGCAATTTCTCGAGGTGAAAAAATATTAAATAATGTGCTCCAAGAATTCTGGGGTCCCTTTATACATCTCTTGCAAGAAAAAGAAGAGGGAGTCTCTAGAGATGAAGCGCTCCAAAGCAGGCTGCTCGGTGATGATCCTGAGTCAGGCAAGCCTGTCAGTGTTCGACTTGGAAGGTTCGGCCCGTATGTTCAAATAGGAACTCGAGAAGATGAGGAAAAGCCTAAATTTGCAGGACTTAGGCCGGGTCAATCTATGAATAAGATTACCCTAGATGAAGCATTAGCTCTTTTTGATCTGCCAAGATTGCTCGGGGAGAACAGTCAGGGCGAAGAGATTGTTGCAAATATCGGTCGTTTTGGGCCCTACGTAAAAATTGGGAATGAGTTTGTCTCAATCAGAGGTGAGGATCCCTTTGAGATAACACTAGATCGTGCTCTTGAGATGATCCATGAAAAAAGAGAGGCCGATAAGAATAAAATTATTAAAGTATTTGATGATTCTGCTATTCAAGTTCTCAATGGCCGTTACGGTCCCTATATCACTGATGGAAATAAAAATGCAAAGATCCCTAAAGATAGGGAGCCAGCTACCTTAACCTTTGAGGAGTGTGCTCAGCTGATCGCCGAGGCTCCTGCTCGAAAGAAAAAAACGAAAAAAAAGCGAGCTAAAAAAACTACCCAGTGAAGCACCAAAACAGTTTAGCCGCGTATCACGTAAAAAAGGACAGAATTATTGCCTACCCTACAGAGGGTGTATTTGGGCTTGGCTGTAAACCGAGTTCAATCTCTACAGTAAAAAAAATATTAAGTATTAAGAAAAGAGCATCGAATAAAGGCTTAATCCTAATTAGCGATCAAATTGAAAAATTTTATGGTTATGTTGATGACGCACTGGATCTGAATGACCTTATGACTTTTACAAATTGGCCTGGCCCTTATACCCTCATTGTAAAGTCAGGACACAAGGCACACCCCCTGATCACAGGAGGAAGGGATAAAATTGCCATTAGGGTGACAGATCACCCTGTTGCATCAGGTATTTGTCATTTATTAAATTTTCCTATTGTATCAACCAGCGCTAATATCTCGAATCGTCCATCTGCGACCAATGCGTTACAAGTTCGAAGAATTTTTAAAAAAAAGATTGATTTCATAGTCGGAAAAAAAGTCGGTAAACTGGGTCATGCAACCGCGATTTATGATTACGAGACAAAAAAAATTATAAGAAATGGCTAATGCAAAAAAATATGGTGTCATTGGCTCTCCCATTGAACATAGCTTATCGCCGTTCATTCATAAGGCATTTGCCAAAGAATTTAATTTAGAGATCAGTTACGAAAAGATTCATGCGACCCAAGATGCCTTTGCAGAAATAGTCACTAAGTTTTTTAATGATAACGGTCAGGGGCTTAATGTAACTTTGCCACATAAGTTTAATGCTTTTGAATTTTGTGATAGGCACACCTCAATGGCAGCAAGACTTAATTGTGTGAACACCATCAAGATAGATGAGGATAAAAGGCTGGTCGGTCATAATACGGATGCTCTGGGATTAATTTATGACCTTGAAATTAATCACTCAATAAATATTGAGGATAAATCTATTTTGATAATAGGCGCTGGCGGTGCGGCATCTGGAATTCTTCTTCCCCTCTTTGAAAAGAAACCATGCTCTCTCACCCTTACTAATCGAACGATGGATAATGCACTAAAGCTCATCAACCTCTTTGGCTTAAAAAATCAGATCAATTGTTTAGCTGCTGATGAATTGCATGCTCCTTTTGATTTAATCATAAATACATCCTCAGCAGGATTAAGTAATCAAATATTTAATATACCCAAGCAAATTATCACAAAAAATACTGTCTGCTATGATCTGAATTATGACTTAAAATCACTTAGCTTTCTTGACTTTGCGAGAGAGCAAAATGCCTTTGATTGTTTTGACGGGTGGGGAATGTTAGTTGAACAAGCTGCTTATTCTTTTGAGTGGTGGCATGGCACACGGCCGGACACGTCAAACATTAAACATCTAAAACCATCATGAGAATTGTCTCTTGGAATGTAAATAGCATTAGGGTTCGACTTGAGCAGGTTTTGGATTGGATCGGGCTTAATGACCCAGATGTGTTGGGCCTCCAGGAAATTAAATGCATCAATGATGACTTTCCCGTTAATGAGTTCGAGCGCCTCGGCTACCATTGTTATGTCAATGGCCAAAAAACCTATAACGGTGTGGCGCTGCTCTCAAAAAAACCCATCGACTTTGTGTTTATGGATCTAGAAAAATTTGAAGACGACCAAAAAAGAGTAATCGCGGGAATGATTGATGATCATATTATTTGGAATATTTATGTCCCCAATGGAAACTCCATTGGGAGCGATAAATATCAATATAAATTAGCGTGGCTAGAAGCCTTAAAACAAAATATCAGTGCTTTGCTAAAAAAAACTACCAAGCAAGTCGTAATAGGTGATTTTAATATAGCTCCGGAGGATGTTGACGTTCACGACCCCGAAGCATGGAAAGATAAAATTTTATGCAGCCAGCCTGAGCGAGAGGCATTAAAAGAGTTATGCGGTCTTGGATTTAATGATAGCTTTCGCTTCATGAATCCTGAGCTTGTTCAGTACAGCTGGTGGGATTACCGAGCAGCGGGGTATCGAAGAAACCTTGGCCTTAGAATTGATCTTGTGCTCTGCACAGATCAAATTAAACCAAAAAAAGCCCTCATTGATGAGGCTCCAAGAAAGCTCGAGAGACCCTCAGATCATGCGCCCGTTCTAATTGAGTTTTGATATGGATAAAGTTTTTGCCTACTTTTTAAATTGTCTTACTAAGAACTACCGAAATTTTGAAGGATGCGCTTCAAGGGCAGAATACTGGTCTTACTTATTTATTTGGCTATTGATTGCCATCCCAATTTTTTTAGTCAGTAAACCGCTTTATATCATCTGGGAATTAGCAACCTTCTTTCCTGGACTGTCCGTAGGTGTGAGGCGTATGCATGATGTTAATCAAAGCGGTTGGATGCTGCTCTTATGCCTAGTCCCTGTCATCGGTTGGCTCATCGTTCTCGTCTTTCTTTTGCTTCCATCTTCCAAGAATAAGTACAATACAATCATGGAGAAACCTATCAATGTAGTGGGCAAGGTAGTTCATAGGCCCTGGGGATCTTACCAGTCACTTGAGGAGTCCCCTGGCTTTCAGGTAAAAAAAATAATTGTAAAACCAGGGCAAAAACTAAGCCTCCAATATCATCATCAAAGAGCAGAGCATTGGGTTATCGTGGCTGGCATTGCTGATGTCCAAATTCACGATGAGATACATCGAGGGAAAGTAGGCGACACCTTTTTTATACCCCTCGAGGCGAAACATCGTCTTTCAAATCCTGGTGACAGTGACCTTACCATCATCGAGGTCCAACAAGGGGAATACTTGGGCGAAGATGATATCGTTCGCCTTGAGGATAATTACGGTAGAGCTGACTAACTAATCAGTGCTGCGATACAAGCAACGATTGTCATATAAAATAAGAATGTCTTGATATTACTAGGCGAGGCCTTGACTGCTAGCTTAACGCCAATTTGTGCACCGATGATATATCCTACAGATAGCACAAGACCAATGAGCCAATCAATTAAGTCATACCAGATAAAAACAGCCAAAGACATAAACGTGAACCCAAGCATACATAAGTGCTTCAATGCATTAGTTTTTAAGATGTCGTATCTAAGGTTGCCCGCAATGGCACCGATGAGCAAAAAACCTACCCCCGCCTGAACGAGCCCCCCATAAAATCCAACAAAAAAGAGTACCGGCCAAGCTAATGGAGTATTTCGCATCTTCTTTATGGGCGTTCCTTCTGGCGGTAGGACAGTCTGTGGCTTAAAGTAAGTGATACAGGCCATTAAAATCATAGCTCCCAGAATGACATATTTCACATGCTGAGTATTAATATTCGCAATCGCAGAGGCACCAGCGAGGCCACCTAAGATAATGGGGATAAGTATGAGCCCCAAATCGCTAGTATCAAACTTTCCGTAGTGCTTAAATCCTGCCAGAGCTGAACTTGATTGTGCAATGATGCCGACACGATTCGTTGCATTAGCAATCTCTGCGGGCAACCCAAACAATATAAGTGCTGGGACCACTAAATTCGAGCCTGCGCCCGCAATCGTGTTAATAGCACCTGCGATGAGTGCTAAAAATGCAATTCCAAACATAGAGAGCAAATTAAAATCCATTACGTCTCACACTCGCTTTGCCTTAAAAGCTCCGACCTTCGCATGGGCATAGCATCAATTCGATCAAAAAGCCTGTCAAGAATACTAGTATCTTGAGAGTAATCCTTGATACCGCCATCAAGACCAATTAGCCAAATCCCCTCATCATCTAATGGCCAGGCATTTAAGTTTTCATGCATCCCATTAATATACTCAACTACCAGTATTTTGCGCTCTCTCATCTCACAAGCAAAATCTAAATTAAAAGCAACGATATCATGCATCATGTCACCTCTCTGACCGTCATGGTTAATGACCAACAATCGGTATTGCCACTTAAAGTCCTCGAGATTTTGAGCCTTAACCCATAAAGGACTCAGTATTAATAAAATCAATAAAAGCCTATACCTCATAATGCATTTCGATATGATCAATATTATCCTCAAGATAAATCTCACCCACAGCGATAAACCCAAGGCTCTCATAGAATCCTCTCAATCGATACTGAGCCGATATAATAATTTTTTTTGCCTTGAATTGTCTCTTAACATAGTCCATCGACTCTCTCATTAACGCCACTCCCAAGCCCTTAGATCGGTGACTGATCGGAACAACCACCCTGCCGATCGAGGGATGCTCGTATTTAATCTTTTCCGGAAATGCTCTGAGGTAGCCAACCAGATCATACCCCTCACAACAAAGCAAATGCATGGCTGATTGATCTATATTATCGGCATCTATGTATGGGCAGTCTTGCTCTAAAATAAAGACCTCCTGCCTCAGTCTTAAAAGCTGATAGAGCTCTTCCTTGCTGAGCTCATTAAAACTTTTCCAGTAGACTTGATACCCTTTAATCATCATCAAACATTATATTAACCATCATGATCCAACCACAGGTACCAACTGGCAACTGACCTGTAGGGTCGCCATTTATGTGTAATCTTATCAATTTCTTTGATCGAGAGTGCTTTATTCTTATAAAGCTTTTTTACGGATTGGATTAAACCATAATCGGTATTGGAAAATACATCGAGACGATGCAATCCAAAC
>Ga0255766_10000404_pt1 | contig 38789 bp, 33 predicted proteins | sample 071ome_23_FD_179966 | JGI IMG/M metagenome (GOLD analysis project Ga0255766, IMG submission 179966) | Coastal salt marsh microbial communities from the Groves Creek Marsh, Skidaway Island, Georgia - 071403BT metaG (version 2) | ecosystem: Environmental > Aquatic > Marine > Intertidal zone >...
CTTACTAAATTAAGATAAATTTTATCTAAGATTTCACGGTGCATTAAATCTTCGAAATCTCTTTCCAGCTGAGTATTTGCAACTGGATTGAATTGTGAAATAGGAATGCTCCTTTGAGAAATTACATTAAAGGATTTTAGTACCTCATTCTCTCTATTTTTTAAAATCACTGATGCTTCAATTTTTATGTATGCCTGATTAGGCTTTACTGAATTACTAGAATACGAAAAATTTTTAGGTTTATCTTGAATACTTATTTGCAGAATATTTTCGCTGGTAGGAGAAACTACAAAAAGTCTTTTTAAATATTGAGAGTTTTGTATGGAAATGTCTTTAGAAAATTCAATTTTCTGAAGAGGTATTTGAGATAAATCGGTGTGCTGAAAGTTTGCACACGAACAAATAACTACAAAAGTAATAAAAAGAAGTAAATTACTGCGCAACATCAAAGAGATCCTTAAATCCAGAAGGGTCATGCCTCCCCACAGGTAGATTCTCTAGAGTACCAAAACCAGAATTTTCACCAAGTCTCGCTTTAGCAATTTGATGGACATGAAAGAAGGTAAAATCTTCAGGATTAATAGATTCTAGATCCCAGACCTCATACCCAAATGCTTCTTCGCCTTTCCAGATTCCATGGCCCCACTCAGGATGTTGATAGCCAATTCCTTTGCAATAAAATTTAGGACCAAGAGTCTCTAGCTCAATACAAACTTCGCTTCCATTCTTGTCTTTTCCTAGGATCTTAGCTGCTGTAGACCATCTGGTTCCTTTTTGCCAAGTAACTTGATGGGAAACATCATGAAGATCTTCAGATATAGCATCCTGGTCTTCAAAAGAGGGGTTAGAAAATAACGAAGTTTTGTGAGCAGAAATTTGAGTAGGTATACCATCTCGATCTTGAAAGGTTCCAAATAAAGTTGCAAAAGAGTCAAAATGAATGGGTGCCCAACACCAATACACTCCTGGCTCGTGATAAGAAGAAGGTGGTGCACCCATTTCTGGCTCTCCAACAGGTCTAACTCCCCATGATTTATCTCTTGTCCCGAATATTTCATTGAGATTCAAAGCATGGCCATCTATGCTGACATTGCCTGTCCATCTTCCCAGTTGAGTGAATCTGTGAGTATTTAAAATGATTCTGTTATCTTGCTTAAGGATTGATTGAGGTTCTAGTAGCGAGGCTGATCTTGCTGAAAAAGTTAAGTCGCAGCTTATAGGGTGATCATTATTTGCAATAGTGAACTGTATTATTCTCATTGGCTCTTTGACACTTAATTCAAGCGGGCCAATCTTCATAGGCATTCTTTGAGGATTAATGCGTGAGCTGGCATGAAAGGAATGTTGCTTGCCATCTACAGAAATACTGAAATGGGCATCCATGATTTGTCTATTTGGATAAAAACCAAAGCCAATTCCAAACATAAGCTTTTGTTCTGGGCAAAATCCATTGAACCAGTAGCGCTCATAAAAATTTCTTTCTGGGCTAACAGGATTTAAGATTGGCTCGCTAGTCTGGTGAATAGGGTAGTCATCAAAAGGACTTAGAATTTGCATAGATTATTTCACAACCAAGTTAATTAATTTATTTTCTATATAGATTACTTTAACAAGATTTTTTGAATCAACAAATTTTGCTACGTTCTCATGCTTCAAGGCGAGTGGTTCTATATCTTGTTGCTTTAAGCCCGTCTTGCAAATCATTTTCCCTCTAACTTTTCCATTTACCTGGATAACAACTTCTGCCTCATCAAGGGTTAATAGGCTCTTCTTCAATTCAGGCCATGAGAGGTCAAGCTTTTCATACTCTTTATCTTCAAATTTGCTCAATAACTCTAAAGTTACGTGAGGAATAAAAGGATGCAGCATTAACAATACATATCTTATGAGCTCTTGAAATACAAATTGCTCATCTTCAGATGCATCCGGTGATTTAAAATTTTCTGGTATTGCATTGATTAATTCCATAATTGCAGCAATTGGTGTGTTGTAGGAGCCTCGCTCGCTTAAATCATGGGTTACTTTTTCAAGTGTTTTGTGGGTTTTATAGCGGAGCTCTTTTGCTTCTTTTTCAAGTTGTTTGGGCTCAGAAATATCTTTAGATTTTACTGAGACAATAAGATTCCACAGTCTTTTAATAAATCTTGCTGCACCTTCAATGGAGCTATCTGACCATTCTAAAGATTGTTCAGCAGGAGCTGCAAACATTGTATATAACCTAATAGTGTCGGCTCCATATTGTTGCATTAACTCTTCAGGATCAACTCCATTAAGTTTAGATTTGCTCATTTTGGACATACCATCTTTGACTACTGGATACCCATCTTTTGTAATAGGTCCATTGTCAGATTCTGAAATGTCAGATTTATTTACCCAAACCGGATTGCCATCATTATTCAAGTAGTAATAGGCATCTGCTAAAACCATTCCCTGTGTTAGGAGTTTTGTGAAAGGCTCACTGTTTTCAATTAACCCAGCTTCCCGTAGTAACTTATTAAAAAATCTTGCATAAAGTAAGTGCAAAATAGCATGCTCAATACCTCCAATGTATTGATCTACTGGAAGCCAATATATAGATTCTTCAGAGAGCATGGCATCTTCACTTGGTCCTGCAAACCTTGCAAAGTACCAAGAACTTTCAAAGAAAGTATCAAAGGTATCTGTTTCACGTTCGGCTGGTTTGCTGCATTTTGGGCAAGTGGTTTCCTTCCAATCAGGAAAGCTATTCAAGTTAAGTCCCCGAGTGCTAATATTTTCAATTTTTGGAAGCTCTACAGGAAGATCAGATTCTGGAACCGTTACAATTCCACAGTCCTCACAATGGATCACTGGAATAGGGCATCCCCAATATCTCTGTCTTGAAATACCCCAATCTCTAAGTTTGAAGTTTGTTTCTACTTTGCCATTAGCATTTGCGTTTAAAATTTTACTAATTTCATCAAAGGCATTTTCAAAGTCTAATCCATCAAATTTTTCACTGTTTATCAGAACCCCTTTTTCTTCAAATGCCGAACGTGAGATATCAATATCTTTAGATTCATCAGCAATAACTTGAGTAATTTTTAGGTTATATTTTGAAGCAAATTCCCAGTCTCTTTGATCGTGTCCTGGGACACACATAACTGCTCCTTCACCGTAATCCATCAAAATAAAGTTAGCTATCCATATGGGTAAAAGTTCTTTAGTGATAGGGTGGATAGCTCTTAACCCGGTATCAATCCCTTCTTTTTCTAGCTTTGCCAAAGAGGCAGCAGTCTTATCAAGGTTTTTTTGTGAGTCTATAAATGCAGCAATTGCAGGATTCTCTTTTGCTAGCTTCAGAGAAATTGGATGCTCGGGAGCCAGTGCACAATAGGTTGCTCCAAAGATAGTATCCGGTCGGGTGGTAAACACTCTAAAGCTTTCTTTATGCTCAGATATATTGAAATCAAAAGAGACCCCATTAGATTTACCAATCCAATTTTCCTGCATTAGTTTTACCTGTGATGGCCAATGAGTTAAATCATCAAGGCTATCAAGTAAGTCATTGCAGTAATCCGTTATTTTAAGAAAGTATTGATCGATTTTTCTTTTTTCAACAACGGCTCCTGATCTCCAGCCTTTACCATCTATTACTTGTTCATTTGCAAGCACGGTCTCATCTACAGGATCCCAATTTACTTCTGATTCTTTTCTATAAACCAAACCCTTTTCAAAAAGCTGTGTAAAAAACCATTGCTCCCATTTAAAATAATTTGGATCAGAGGTATTTATCTCTCTATCCCAATCATAACCAAAGCCAAGTTTTTTGAATTGGTCCTTCATGTGGGAAATATTTTTTTCTGTCCACACATTAGGGGCGACATTATTTTCTATGGCAGCATTCTCTGCTGGTAGTCCAAATGCATCCCATCCCATAGGTTGAAGGACATTAAAACCATGCATGCGCTTAAATCTAGATAAGACATCCCCAATCGTGTAATTTCTTACATGCCCCATATGTAATTTCCCGGAAGGATAGGGAAACATAGAAAGGCAGTAATATTTAGGCGAGCTATTGGGTTGAACTATATTAATCTGACTTTGCTCCCAAAAAGCTTGCGAGGATTTTTCTATTTCTTGAGGGTTGTATTCCTCAGTCATTGTTAAACTGCTTCATGAAGATATTTTCAAGATAATTGATGTCATGTTGGTTGTTGCAAAATACTTCATCTTCCATCAACAATAAATGCAGAGAATGATTGGTTTTTATCCCCTCTACAAAAAATTCATCGAGTGCATTTTTCATCCGTTTTATACATGAAGACCTTTTATTAGTAGCTGTAATTATTTTTGCTAACAGAGAATCATAGTAGGGCGGGACTTTGTATCCAGAATAGATATGAGAATCAAAACGCACACCAAAGCCCCCCGGAGGATGCATCTTTGTTATTAATCCAGGAGAGGGAACGAATGTAAAAGGATCTTCTGCATTAATTCTACATTCCATAGCATGACCCTTGAACGTTATGTTTGTTTGGTTCAATGTTATATCTAAATTGAGGGCTACTTTTAGTTGGGCTTTTACAAGGTCAAACATGGTTATCATCTCTGTAACCGGATGCTCTACTTGAATCCTTGTATTCATTTCAATAAAGAAGAACTCTTTATCTTTATAAAGAAACTCTATTGTTCCAGCTCCCTCATATTTTAATTTTTTGCACAGCTTTATGCAGGCATTTAAGACCAAATCAAGTGCATTTTCATCGATATCAATAGCTGGTGCTTCCTCGATGATTTTTTGATGACGTCGTTGCAGACTACAGTCTCTCGTACCTAAGTGAATTGCTTCCCCTTTTCCATCTCCGAATACTTGGACTTCTATGTGTCTAGGATTTTCGATATATTTTTCTAAATATAGCGTGTCATTTCCAAAGGCATTCATTGCTTCTTGTTTAGTAATATTTATTCCATCAATAAATTCTTTAAAATTACGGGCAACTCTCATGCCTCTGCCGCCACCTCCAGCAGTTGCTTTTATCATGATGGGGAAGCCAATCTTATTAGTAATTTTTAACAAATCTTCTTCACTGTCAGGCAGCGCATCTTTATAACCAGGAACAGTTGGAATTCCAGAATCTTCAGCAATAGTTTTAGCAGTGATTTTATCGCCCATTTGTTTAATCACTTTCGAAGATGGGCCAATGAATTTAAATCCACTTTTCTCACACTGTTCTGCAAATTCGTAATCTTCTGCTAAGAACCCATAACCCGGATAGATAGCATCGGTGTTAGTTACTTCAGCAGCCGATAAGATAGAGGGCACATTCAGATAGCTTTCTAGCGGGCTAGCAGGACCAATACAAACAGTTTCATCAGCAAACCGAAGGTGTTTTAGATCCACGTCGCCATCAGAGTGAACAGCTACTGTTTTTAAACCTAGCTCTTTACAGGCTCTTAAAGCACGAAGTGCAATTTCGCCTCTATTGGCAATCAAGACTTTATGCGACATTAATCAATAACTATTAAGATTTGGCCAAATTCTACCGGTGCTGCATCGTCAACTTCAATAGATTTAACGGTGCCTGAGAAATCAGATTTAATTTCATTCATCATTTTCATGGCTTCAACAATGCAAACAACATCGCCAGCTTTTACTTTATCCCCGATTTCAACAAATGCTGGTTTGTTGGGAGCCGGCTTCCTGTAGAAGGTTCCCACAATTGGAGAGATAATATTGTTCCCTGATATAGATTGAGGCATTTCCTCAGCGGCTTCTGCAGCAGGAGAAGGATTAGCTTGTGTTGATGCTTGAACTGGAGCCTGAACTTGATAGTGCTCAATACTTCCTCCTCTAGCAATTCTTACCGACTCTTCACCTTCTTTAACTTCAATTTCTCTTAAATCAGACTCTTGAAGCATTTCAATTAGTTTTTTTATTTTTCTTATATCCATTTCTTATCCTTTAATTCCATCTCTTATTGCCAATTCATAACCATGCGATCCACAACCACTAATTACGCCAACTGCAATGTCAGAAAAATAAGATTTTTTTCTAAAATCTTCACGAGCAAAGACATTTGAAATATGTACTTCGTAAAAGGGAATAGCAACCGCAAGCATAGCATCTCTGATGGCAATGCTAGTGTGAGTAAATGCTCCAGGATTAAAAATAATTACATTAAACTCTCCCAGAGCTGATTGAACTTTATTTACAATTTCATGTTCAGCGTTGCTTTGAAAGAATTCATAATCAAAATCAAGCTCATTAGAAAGTTTTTGTATATTTGCTTCAATATCTTGTAGACTTTCTTTGCCATAAACACCTGGCTCTCTTACGCCTAGCATGTTTAGATTAGGACCATTTAATATTAAAATTTTCATTTCGAGGATTTTATCTGCTTTTTAGAAGAATTTAAACGAATTTAGGTGATTTCTTTTGAAATGATTGGATAACAATAAGTATCTTTCTTGCATCCCTGATAGTTAATTGTAAGTTTCTTGTTTTCATCGGTATTTTTAACTGGCAAATCAATTCTTAAATAATCCTTTGCTACACTTGTTTTGCCAAAAAATAAATCATCAATAACTAAGACATCGCCCTTTGTGATCTCGAACTCTATCTTCTCTTGTTGTTCATTTAGTACTTCAATGCTGTTTATATATAGAAAGTGATTTGCAGCAATTTCCCAAGAAATTTCAACCAGACTGTCTTGATGAAAAAAACTTACTTTAAATGCTTCATCCTCTTTAAGAGGGCTATAATTATTGTCACCAAATATAGATGCATTACCAATATTTGACACAAGGCATATATAAGCGATGACCAAGCTTTTTATGTTGAACTGCTTTGAAAAGTAAATCACGTAAGAAGTTTACATGAATAAGCAAAGGCGGACGATACTCAGTGATTAATACTCTTTATACAATATTCTGCAAAACTCCAAACTGGCTGCTAAAGCTTTTTGTGTTTAAAAAACCTTCACTCATAAACGGACAAGTTTTGGATTTAAAATCTTCTATCATCATTAACTTCATTACAAAACAACTCCCAATGCTAAGCGAGGATACAAATATTGATAGCGCCAGGATTCAAAGGGAAGCTATTAAATTACAGTTATCAAATAAACCAATATGTACAGTAAATTTTAAAGATGAATTTTTGGCTACTTCAGAGTCTGAGGTTTTATTACGAGAATATGTTCCTGATAATCTTGAGTACCAAAAATGCATGCTCTTCTTTCATGGAGGCGGTCATGTATTTGGAGGTAAAGAAACGCATCATGATTTTTTAATGTATTTTGCTTCGCTGTTAAAAATTAAGGTCTATGCCCTTGATTATAGACTCGCACCTGAATTCCCATTTCCTGCGGATATTGAGGATGCAGAAATGGCCCTGAACTATTTGCACACAGAAAAATCAATTCCAGTTGAAGATTTAGTTTTATGCGGTGATAGTGCTGGTGCAGGCGTGTCGGCAGGATTGACCGCGAGTTTAATTCTTAATAACAAACCCTATCCAAGCCTTCAGTGCTTAATTTATCCAATGCTTGATCCAAGCTGCTCAAGTAAGACAATGCAAGATTATGCCGAAGGATACTATCTTACAGAGAAATCGATGAAATTCTTTTGGGATAAATATTCTTCAAAAAGAGAAGATCACCAAGATCCTCGGTTCAATTTAATGCTCAGCGCCAAAGCTTTGGATAGCTATCCAAAGACACATATTGTAACTGCAGGATTTGATCCGCTTTGTGGCGAAGCAGAAGACTTTGCACTAGGTTTGTATAATAAAGGATTTGATATTACTCAATCCCATTATCCCAATATGTTCCATGCTTTTATCAATTTTAATAAAATCCCTGCATGTGATATTGCATTAAAAGATTTAGCTGCATCCATTAGAGGTTGGTATGAGTAATTTACTTTCGATAAAAGATTTAACCATTCAATTCAAAACCAAGGAAGGCTTATTTACAGCTGTTGATAATATTTCTTTTGATTTGGAGGAAAATCAGATCTTAGGATTAGTGGGAGAATCGGGTTCAGGTAAATCAGTAACAGCCATGTCCATTTGCCAACTCCTTCCAAAACATAGCACTACTATTTCAACATGCTCTTCTATCGAATTTAACGGCAGAAATTTGCTAGAACTAAGCTCTGCATCCATGCAGAAGATCAGAGGGAATGAGATTTGCATGATTTTCCAGGAGCCCATGACCTCTTTAAATCCCTTTCATAAAGTTGGAGATCAGATTGCAGAAGCTATTTTGATTCATCAAGATCTCTCAAAAAAAGAAGCAAAAGATGAAGCCTTGCGCTTATTAAGGCTGGTTGAGATTCCTTCCGCAGAAGATAAATATCTTTCTTATCCTTTTGAACTATCTGGCGGGCAGCGTCAGAGGGTTATGATTGCTATGGCATTAGCTAACAAGCCTAAACTCTTAATTGCAGATGAACCTACGACAGCATTAGATGTGACAATTCAAGCACAAATTTTAGATTTAATGAGCAGGTTGAAAGATGAAGTAAATGCATCCATTTTATTTATTACACATGATCTTGGATTGGTAAGGAAATTTAGTAATAAATTAGTTGTCATGCAAAATGGCAAGATTGTTGAGCAAGGTCTCACTGAAAATATCTTTGAGAATCCCCAACATGCTTATACTCTCAAGTTAATCAATTCAGAGCCATCACCCAAAGTTAAATCAATAGAGAGTGCTCAGCCTTTGTTGGAGGTTTCTAATCTAAGCGTTCATTATGATGTGCCTGGTAAATCATTTTTTAGCAAAGACAAATTTATTGCAGTAAATAATGTTTCTTTTAAGTTAGAAGCAAAGAAAACCATTGGTGTGGTTGGAGAGTCTGGTTCTGGCAAATCAACTCTTGGTAAGGCAATTGTGAATCTATTACCATATAGTGGTGAGATCCTCTACCAAGGGCAAGATATTAGTTCCTTGAGTCCAAAAGAATTTAAGAAGCTTCGAAAAGATATTCAGATTATATTTCAAGATCCATTTGGCTCGTTATCTCCCAGGATGACTGTTGGAGAAATTATTAAAGAGGGGATTAATATCCATTATCAAAATACTAAAGCAGAAAATAATGAGTTGGTAGATCATGCCATGGAAAAGGTTAGCCTTAATCCTAGGGATAAAAATAAATATCCCCACGAATTCTCAGGAGGTCAAAGACAGAGAATTGCAATAGCCCGATCCATAATTTTGCAACCAAAATTATTAGTACTTGATGAGCCAACCTCTGCCTTAGATAGATCTATCCAAATTCAAGTATTGGATTTATTAAAGGACTTACAAACCGAGCTTGGGTTAACATATATTTTTATCAGTCATGATCTCAGAGTTATCAGATCTATTTCTGATGAAATTATTGTCATGAAAGATGGAAATATAATTGAGGCAGGTGATGCTCGTGATGTGTTTGAATCTCCTCAAAAACAATATACACAAGATCTAATGCAGGCCGCAGTTAGGTATTCAACTATTTAAAATGAGCAATAGGAAGTTTTCTAGTAAATTGGTCGATGGGCCTCATCAGGCAGCCTCCCGATCTATGCTTAGAGGGGTTGGGCTAACCGATGAAGATTTTAAAAAACCCCTAGTAGGCATTGCTTCTATGGGCGCACAAGTTACACCATGCAATATGCATATTAATGGCCTTGCTGACATTGTTAATAAATCATTAGTCAAAGAAAATCTCAAAGGAATGCTGTTCAACACTATTACTGTCTCAGATGGAATTTCAATGGGTACTACCGGAATGAAATACTCTCTTGTATCTCGAGAAGTCATTGCCGATTCCATTGAGACTGTTGTTGGTTGCCTGGGGTACGACGGAGTAATCACGATTGGTGGATGTGATAAGAATATGCCTGGTGCAATTATTGCCTTAGCAAGACTGAACCGTCCTGGTATCTTCATATATGGTGGATCCATTAGACCCAGTGAGCAAAATACAGATTACGTTACCGTATGCGAAAAAACTGGTGAATTTGCCAAAGGTAGTATTTCAGAGGAAGAGCTTATTGCTATAGAAAAGATTTCGGTCAAAGGGCCAGGCTCTTGTGGTGGAATGTATACAGCAAATACCATGGCTTCTGCGATCGAAGCCATGGGCATGTCACTTCCGGGTAGTAGCAGCCAGGATGCATTATCAGATGATAAAAAATATGACTGTGAGAAAGCAGCTAATGCTATTAAAAATTTAATAGAAATGGATCTGAAACCTCGAGATATCATGACTAAAGAAGCCTTTGAAAATGCTATAACCACTGTCATAGCGTTGGGTGGCTCAACAAACGCAGTGTTGCATTTAATCGCCATGGCTAAGGCAGCAAGTGTTGAGCTAAGTCTGGATGATTTTTCTCGAATAGGTGCCAACGTTCCAGTCATTGCTGACATTAAACCTTTTGGCAAGCATTATATGTCTGAGCTAAATCAAAGAGGGGGCATCCAGCCTTTAATGAAGTTGCTCTTAGATAAGGGAATGCTTCATGGAGATTGCCTTACTGTCACTGGTAAAACTCTTTCACAAAATTTACATGCTGTTGATAAGCAAGATCAGCAGCCTCTCATTAGAAGTTTTGATAATCCCATCAAAAGCAGCAGTCATTTGCGAATACTTTATGGCAACTTGGCACCTGAAGGTGCAGTAGCAAAAATTACGGGTGCAGAAGGAACAAAGTTCAAAGGTAAAGCTAGAGTTTTTAATTCTGAAGAAGAGGGAAATGCTGCGATTCTTAATAAGACTATTGAAGCAGGGGATGTAGTTGTTATCAGATATGAGGGGCCAAAAGGTGGACCAGGTATGAGAGAGATGCTGAAACCAACCTCAGCAATTATGGGGCAGGGTCTTGGAGATAAAGTTGCCTTCATTACAGATGGAAGATTTTCTGGAGGAACTCATGGTTTTGTAGTTGGCCATATCTCCCCTGAAGCTGAGGATGGAGGACCAATTGCATTAATCGAAGATGGAGATAGTATTGAAATTGATGCAGAATCCAATACCATCAACATCCTAATTGATGAAATAACAATGAAACAAAGAAAAGATAATTGGATTAGACCTAATAAAGAGGAGCCAACCGGTGTGCTAGCAAAATATAAGAAATTAGTAACATCTGCCTCATTGGGCGCAACCACAGACTGATATGGCATCAAACAGGACATTCCCAAATACAAGAATGAGAAGGTTGAGACAGTCAAAATCTGTCATCAATCTTGTCCAAGAATCGCATCTATCAACCAATGATTTAATCCAACCTTTATTTTTAGCAGATCAAAAGGATGAGGCTATCGAGATTCCATCATTGCCTTCAGTCTATCGTTTTAATGAGACCGGATTGATGAAGGAAATTGAAAATTTATTAAAGCATGGTATTAATGCTGTTGCCTTATTTCCGTCAATTGAAACGGGGTTAAAAGACTCTAAGGGAAGTTATGCTTTTAGCGAAGAGAATTTTCTTTACAAATCTTTAATGAAAATCAAACAGGAATTTCCTGATTTAGTAACTATTGCTGATGTTGCTTTAGATCCTTATACAGATCATGGTCATGATGGGTTGCTTAAAGATGGAAAAGTGCTGAATGATGAAACGATTGAGGCTCTTATTACCCAATCCCTTTGTTTGACTGAGGCAGGAGCTACTGTACTTGCACCATCTGACATGATGGATGGAAGAATAGGCGCTATAAGACAGGCATTAGAAAGCAATAATTTTAAAGAGACACTTATATTGTCATACGCTGCAAAATTCTGCTCTAAATTTTATGGTCCTTTTAGGGATGCAGTGGGCTCTAAATCTCAATTAGGCAATCAAGATAAATCATCTTATCAAATCAATCCGGCCAATCTTAACGAAGCCTTAGAGGAAGTAGCCTTGGATATCAACGAGGGCGCAGATATGGTCATGGTGAAACCTGGGATGCCTTACTTGGATGTGGTTTCAAAGGTCAAAGATACTTTTAAAGTTCCTACCTTTGTTTATCAAGTGAGTGGAGAGTATGCCATGCTCATAGCAGCTATACAGAAGGGCTGGCTTCCCAATGAGGTTATGCTAGAATCTCTTCAAAGTTTTAAACGCGCTGGTGCAGATGCAATTCTGTCATACGCATCCAAATCAATAGCACAGGAGTTATTACATGAGTAAAGTCATTGAAGTTGATCAGAATAATTTTGAAACCGAGGTCATCCAAAGCGAAGTTCCTGTCCTAGTGGATTTTTGGGCTACCTGGTGTGGTCCCTGCAAACAAGTGGCGCCAGTAGTTGAAGATATTGCAAATGAAAAAGACGGTGCTATTAAAGTTTGTAAGATTGATGTAGATCAAAATCGAGATATCGCTGTGCAATATGGAGTAAGATCTATACCAACACTAGCTATATTTAAGGCTGGGGAAGTTGCTGGAATTCAAATCGGAGCATTAGATAAATCTCAGCTTACTGCTTTTGTTGACAGCGAAATTTAGCTTTACATTAGGCTTATAAAGACATTATCATAGTTACGTCTCTTTCTAAGAGCGTTCAATAAATTACAAAAAAATTTCCAGGGGTTTAAATAAATGGATCTATTTGAGATGAAAACCACAAGCATTAATGAGCTTGTAGATATGGCTACATCAATGGGTATTGAGGATGTCGGACGCCTCAAAAAGCAAGATATTATTTTCAGAATCGTAAAACAAAAGGCATCTGAAGGTGAGGATGTATTTGGAGGAGGTGTCCTAGAAATTTTAAATGATGGCTTTGGTTTTTTGAGATCTCCGGAAGGCTCATACTGCGCTGGACCAGACGATATTTATGTTTCTCCAAGCCAAGTGAGAAAGTTTGGTCTCAGAAAGGGAGATCATGTAACTGGAAAGATTAGGCCTCCTAAACAAGAAAAGGAAAGATATTTTGCGCTTTTAGAAGTTGATGCCATCAACGGCGAGACCCCAGAGCAAGCTAAAAATAAAATTCTTTTCGAAAATTTAACTCCTCTTTTCCCGAATAAACGTTTGGTTCTTGAACAAGGCTCAGGCTCAAACGAGGATTTATCTTCAAGGATTATTGATCTAACCGCACCTATTGGAAAAGGACAGAGAGGGTTGATTGTTTCACCTCCAAAAGCAGGTAAAACACTTATGCTTCAAAGCATTGCTCACTCTATTACTAAAAATAATCCTGAGGCAGAACTTATTGTCTTATTAATTGATGAGAGACCCGAGGAGGTTACTGACATGATGAGAACTGTCAGAGGAGAAGTTGTTGCTAGTACCTTTGATGAGCCTCCTTCTAGACATGTTCAGGTCGCAGACATGGTTATAGAAAAGGCAAAAAGAATGGTAGAGCACAAAAAGGATGTTGTTATTTTGCTCGACTCAATTACTCGTCTAGGAAGAGCTTACAATGCAGTGGCCCCAGCTTCAGGAAAAATATTATCTGGAGGAGTTGACTCTAATGCTCTTGAAAGACCAAAGAGATTCTTTGGTGCTGCTAGAAATCTTGAAGAGGGCGGAAGTCTTACAATTCTGGCTACAGCTTTAATAGATACAGGTTCAAAAATGGATGAAGTTATTTATGAAGAGTTTAAAGGTACTGGAAATATGGAAATCCATTTAGAAAGGAAAATTGCTGAAAAAAGAATCTATCCTGCAATTAATATTAGGAGATCAGGTACTAGAAGAGACGATCTTTTAACTACAGATGAAGAGCTTCAAAGAATGCTTATTTTGAGAAAAATCCTAGATGAAATGGAAGATACGCAAGCAATTGAATTCCTAATTGAAAGGCTTAAGTCAACCAAGACCAACGATGAGTTTTTTGCTGCCATGAAGGGTGGCGGTAACGGAAAAAAATAAGTTACTGGGTTTCATTTAGCATGTCTTCATATGTTGGAGATTTTGCTACGAGAGTTTTTCCGCATTTTTTTGAATCTACATAATCTGCAATTCGTTGAGAAGCACAAATCCAAACAAAGTTTCTATCATTTAGATTTTCAAAATTCTGTTCAATTAATTTGAAAGTAGCCAAATTAAAAATTAAGAGCACGCTATTTTTCGGCAAACTTTTAAGTTTACCGATGTTGTACTCAAGAGGATTCATATTGTATGCCTCTAGTTTGGGAAGAATCTTATTAAAATGGCGCTCCAATAAGTTTTCATTATTAGTCCCGCAAACAAGCAAAATATTTTTCATCCCGTGTTTTGTAAGCAATTCAAACATTCCTTTTGAATTAAACTCTTCGGGCATAAATGCTTCCAAACCATGTTCTTTTAGCTCATTCTTTGTTGCAGGCCCAATGGCAAATATTGAAGACTTTATATCAGCAATTTCCATAAAGTCTTGAATCTTTCTGAGACCATATTTACAAGCCGAGCTGCTCGTAAAGACAATACCATCGAATGATTCAATCTTAGTTAAATGTTCTATCTCCTCCTGAGAGAGTGCTTCCCTAATACTAATTTCTGTTAATGGGATATTCGTAAGCTCAATTTGATTTGATTGAGCAAAATAATTTAAGTCACGCGACAATTTTTCTGGTCTGGTATTAACGATCATAGATTATTTTTTGTTTACCAGTTGCATAAAGCATATCAATTTCTTTTTCTAACCAGTTCTCAAAATCTGAGGTAGACAGCTTAATGGAATTTGAGACTTCTTGAGATCCATCTAAGCTTAATAATTGATAGGAAAATAAGACTTGATCATGTTCAATTTTACAATAGCACCCAATTGGAGAATTACAGTCTCCCTGCATACTTGCAACAAATCTTCTTTCGATTTTTGTTTCTTCAAATGTATCTTTACAGTTAATGCTGCTCAAAATTTCTTCTACATCATAGGTAAAATTTGATTTAAGCACTTCAATTCCTATAGCTCCTTGGCTTGCAGAAGGCAGCATTTCAGAAACTTCTAAAAGATGGCCTGTATGTTGTATGCCCAGTCTCTTAATTGCAGCGCTTGCAATCATAATTCCATCTAGCGACTGTTTGGATATAGCCTCAATTCTAGTATTAATATTCCCTCTAATTGGGGCTATTGTATGGGCAGGGTTTTTATTTAGTAGTTGCGCTTTTCTTCTTGGGGAAGACGACCCTATTGTCATAGCTTTGTCATTGAGTGACGCTCCTTCCTTTGATAGAAAAACTTCTCTAGGATCTTCTCTTTTAAGGGTAGCTGCTATAACAAATTCATCGCTTAGTTCAGCTGGAACATCCTTCAGGCTATGCACAGCAATATCCGCTTGTTCAGTTTTTAAGGCATTTTCTAAACTGCCAATAAATAACCCTTTGCCACCATGGTCTTCTAAAGGCCCTTTAACCTCGTCTCCCTCTGAAGTCATTGGAACTAATATGCAATGAATGTCTTTTGAGTTGCTTTCAATCAATTCTTTAACTAAGTTAGCCTGATATAGAGCAAGCGGAGATCTTCGGGTCGCAATTTTCATTTATTTAGTTCTAGTAAGTAACTATACACTTGTCCTGTTTTTTGATGCTTAATGAGACAAAATGGGGATATTTCTTCATCACTCAATTTCTTGTCATGTTCGTAGTAGATGAGCCCATTTTCACTCAGCAGTTTTTGTTTCTCTATAAGGGATAATGCTTCCTTATTAAGGTTTGTATCAAAAGGGGCATCAAGAAAAATAATGTCATATTTCTCTCTATTGCTTTTAAGATACTTCAAGCTATCCATAGCCACTATTTGAGTTTTCTTGTCTAAATCAAGTTGCTTGATTAGGGCATTAATAGCTTGTAACAAATGCTTATCTCTATCAACAAAAATTATTTCTTTAGCGCCTCTAGACAGTGCCTCAAATCCTAAGTTTCCAGTACCAGCAAATAAATCTAAGCACCTAGAATCTTTGATATGTAATTGAAGCCAGTTAAATAAAGTCTCTTTAGTTCTCTGTGGGGTAGGTCTCAAGAGTTCAGATGGGCTAAAGGATATTTTCAAGCCTTTAAAGGTGCCGCTAATTACTCTCAATTTTGCTTTTTGTGCCACAATATACTTATGAATATTAAAGATTTTTTAGAGTCCATGAGGAATCTTGCTGCCTCTGTAAGTATAGTCTCTGCTCAAGATCAGCAAAAGAAAAATTTTGCTATGACGGTAAGCTCTCTTACATCACTATCGATGGATCCTCCTGCCATTTTAGTATGCGTTAATAAAGAGGCTTCCATTCATAGCGTTCTTAAAGAGGGTGCAAGTTTCGCTGTTAATATTCTTACTAAAGCTCATACAGAAATTGCTAATGTATGTAGCTCTAAAGAAAAAGAAGACCAGAGATTTAATTTTGAACAATGGGTTTTAGATAATCCTCCCATCATTCAAGATGCGCAAGCAATTATATTTTGTGAGGTCGATAAATTGGTAGATTATCATACGCATTCAATTGTGATTGGAAGTGTAAAAGGGGTTAAGAATAAAGAGGGTTTTAATACCCTGATGTATGCAAACGGAGGATATATTTAATGAAAATTAAATTACTCTTATTTTTAAATGTGTTCTTTCTCTCAGAAGCAGCATTAGCAAACTCACCAAAGGTTTATTTCATAGAACCAGCTAATGGAGCCTTTGTCCAAGAGACATTCAAGGTAAAATTTGGTCTTGAAAATTTTGGGGTTGCACCAGCAGGTTACGATATTCCCAATACAGGCCATCATCATCTTTTAATAGACACAACTCTTACCGATCTAAAATCACCAATTCCAGCAGATTCCAAGCATATTCATTTTGGGAAAGGGCAAACGGAATCATTGATAACTCTAGAAAAAGGAGAGCATCAATTGACCTTAGTCATGGGGAATTTTGCGCATATCCCACACGATTCACCAATTATTTCAGAGACTATAACTGTAATTGTGAAATAAGAATTTAGAATCTAGTCTAAAAAACTGCCTAGGAAGGCATCAAGATCTTCATTAATCTTGTCCATAACTTTTATAGCAGTGCTTGATCCAGATTCTCTGGCTTTATCAGGGATAGATTTCCTTTTATTTAGGATCATGACTAGGCCATGAGCCATTGCCCATTGCTGCATACCTTTCAGTTCAGTTTGCTCTTCATTAAGATTAAAGGCCCTGGCTATGATTTTTTTTAGAGTTTGAAAACAGGTTTCAGCGGCTTCTTCTAAGCCAGAGAATTCTGAAAAATCTTTGATACTATCGCTAAACATAAGATTATAGGTATTAAGATTATTCAATCCAAATTCTATATATGTTCTACCAGATGCTATATGCCGCTCTCTTTCAGAGTTAAATTCACCATCTAGAACTTTTAGAAGATCCTTGGTTAGATTCTTAAAACCTTCTTCGGCTATACAAGCAAGTAATTCTTGTTTGGTTGCAAAGTGCCGATAGGGAGCAGTTTGGGAAACCTTTGCTTTTTTTGCCAGGCCGCGAAGAGAAAGAGCATCTGCTCCTTCATTCTCGCAGGTCTCACAAGCACAATCTAGCAGTACTTGTTTGAGGTTTCCGTGGTGATATTTCATAATAATGTTGACACTGTAAACATTTACTATACCATGTTTACACTGATTACATTATACGTTAATTTAATAAATAATCCTTAGATGAAAAATTTATTACCAACCCAACAATTCCTATCCATTTTTTTGTTAGCTAGCACCGCTATTTTTACAAATTCATTAAAGGCTTTACCAAGTTCGTTAGAGCTCTTAAATTTAAGCATCCAAGATAGTTATACCGTATCCAGGAGAATTTCTGGAAGAATGTTGCCTAAAAATCAATCCATGCTGTCTTTTGAAATTCAGGGAAGAATATTGTCTTTTCCTGCAGATATTGGAGATGCTGTAAAAGCTGGCGATGTTCTTGCATCACTAGATGCCAGTGAAATTCAGGCTAATTTCAATCAAGCTAAGGCTCAGCAAAAATTAACCAGCTTGGCTTTAGATAGATTTAAGGATCTCAAGGAGGATGGCTTTGTATCTTCACAAGAATTGGACAGAGCTTTGGCTGAGTATGATATTGCTAGCTCTCAAGTAGAGTTTTTCTCTGTTAAATTACGTCAGTCTCAACTTATTGCTCCTTTTGATGGATTGGTACAACAAAGATTTTATGATCCTGGTTCAATGGTTAGCCCAATGCAGCCAGTTCTTGAGCTAATTGATTCTAAGGGAGTTGAGGGGCATATTTCAGTGCCGCAAAAGTATCTAGCGTTGCTAGAGATTGGTGCAAGCTATGCATTTGATATTTCCGGTAAAACCATTAATGCAACCTTAGAACGACTTGCGCCTATGACAAATGTTGGTTCTGGGAATAGGCTGGCAATTTTTTCTTTTCCACAATTTATTGCTCCCGGGGAGGTAGTAAACCTTCTGCTTAAAACTCAAATCAAAACTATTGGAGCATGGGTTCCCCTAAGTGCACTTTCTCAAGGCAATCAAGGGCTATGGAATATTTATACCCTTGTTGATAATCAAGATGGCAGTAAATCTGTTGCAAGAGAAATAGTTTCTTTGGAATACACAGACGGCACTTATGCCTTCATTTCAGGAACTATAAAGAGCGGGGATCAAGTTATCACTGGGGGAGCATCCAAGGTTATTGAGGGACAACGCTTCCTTAATCAATGAAATTTTTAGACCTGCTTATTGATCGTCCTAGAGTTTTTGCTTTGCTCTTGGCTTTTATATGTTTGGCTGGTTTTCTATCGCTAAATACTCTCCCAAGACAAGAAAATCCTGAGCTAGCCCAACGCTGGTCAACAGTTCAATCCGTCTATCGGGGAGCATCACCCATTAGAATTAATACGCAGGTCTTAGATCCACTTGAGGCAAAACTTAGAGAAGTTCAAGAGATTAAAGAGATCCAGTCCGTTGCATCGGAAGGTTTTGCATCCACTGCAATTGAATTAAAGGATACTGTAGACCCAGAGCTTATTGAGCAAGTATGGTCGGAAGTACAAGATAAAATTGATCAGGCAAAATTCTTACTTCCTGCCGAAGTGGATCCCCAATTAATCAGATCCAGTGGTCCGCCAACCACATTGCTTTATGCAATCAACTGGAATGGAGAGGGAGAAACCCCAATCATTTTATTATCACGAGTTGCAGAAGATCTAAAGAACAGACTGGCATATAGCGGTGCAACGGATAAAACTTTTCTATACGGGGCTGCTAATGAAGAGGTGATTATTTCAATCGACAGCCAAAAGTTATCTTTGCTTGACTTAACCTTTACAGAGATAGCCAACATTTTAAATTCATTTGATAACAAAAAACCCATTGGGATCAATACCTCTGGATCATCCCAGATCTTAATAAAATCTCAAGATAATTTGGAATCATTGGACGAGATAAAGCAAATTCCAATCAAGACCATCTCAGGCTCCGAAATAATTAGACTTGAAGATATCGCATCATCTATTCAGCTCTTGCCTCAAACTCCATCTGAAGAAATTATCTTACATAATGGTAAGAGATCTGTTTTAGTTGATATTAGGGGTGCCTTTCGTCAGCGCATGGATTCTTATGCATCTCTTATAGAAGATACTGTTGAAGATTTTCGCTCAACGACCCCTCCAGAGATCAGTATTGTGAAAATCTACAATGAATCTCTCTTTTTAGAGAATAAATTCACAGACCTCTCGGTAAGCATATTTTTTGCTACTAACATTGTAATTTTGCTGAGTTATTTATTGCTGGGTCTGCGTTCAGCTTTAATTGTTGGGATCACGCTGCCTTTAACAATCTTTTTAGTCTTATTTGGATGCAAGGTCATTGGTTTGCCATTACATCAAACATCTATGACTGGAATTATTATTGCGCTTGGCTTGTTGATTGATAACTCAATTATTATGGTTGAGGATTATAAATTCAGAAGAAAATCTGGACATCCTCCCAGGGCATCTGCACATCTGAGTTTGCAGCATCTTTGGATACCATTAGCAGCCGCTACTGCCACAACCGCATTTGCTTTCTTTCCCATAGTAGCTGGGAAGGGGCCCAGTGCAGAATTTGTCGGAGGTATGGGCATTACAGTTATCTTATCCATTACTGCTTCATTCTTTCTTGCTTTATTTGTTGTTCCGGTCTTTCTTAATCTCATTGAAAAGGTATCTTTTTTTCAAGGCAAAGATCTTTTCAGCGAGGGATACTCCAATCCTGACTTAACCAATGCTTATCGAAAGTTTCTCCAATGGTCTTTCAGTAAACCAAAAAGAGCAATTCTGATAGCATTCGTATTACCTGGTCTTGGTTTTCTTGCATTCCCCTTTTTAAAACAAGATTTCTTTCCTGAGCTTGATAGGCCCATGTTTAAAGTTCTGGTCGAGCTTCCTGAAAATACTTCTGCTGAGGGTTCTGAGCAACGCTTGAGAGAGCTCTCAAAAGATATTAATGAAACTCTTGGGCTTGAAGTTCAAGATGAAGTTTGGTTCGTTGGCAGAAAAATGCCGAGAGTTTTATACAACGTTATTGGTGGCGATTCTCCTTTGGGCTCTAATAATGTTGCCGAAGGTTTTTTTATGGTTAATAGCTACACGGCTATGATGAAAAGAATTCCAAGTCTTGGAAGAGAGCTTGCTAAAAATAATCCTGACTTAAAAGTTATTACGGATAAGTTCGATTCAGGTCCCCCAGTCTTTGCAAGCATTGAATACAGAATACTTGGCGATGATATTGAAATCTTACGAGAACTCGGCCAACAATTTGAGCTGATTCTTTCCGATGCGCCAGATGTTTTTTTAACGAAGTCAGATTTATCTGCTATCACCACAAATTTTGAGTTTTCATTTAATAACGAAAATATCAGCTTAAGCCCCATTGATGGGTCGCTCATACTAAATGAATTATCTATCTCAAATGAGGGCCGCTATGTTGGAACCTTAATTCAAGGATCCAAAGAGATTCCAATAAAAATATTGAGTAATCAAAGCTCTAATCCTATTCAAGGCATAGAGGATCTATCATTTCCAGGCTTATCCGAAACCCAAAATATTTCCTCTTTTGGCGATTTTAAAGTTACTAGCAGACCTAATTTCATAAACCGATTTCAAGGTATAAAGCAAAACGGAGTGAGGGCATGGATTTGGCCTGATAAGCTTGCCTCAGATACTGAAAAAATAATTCAAGAAGCTGTTACAAATTTTAGCAATGATTTGCCTGAGGGCTATCAATTGGTATTGTCAGGAGAGGCTGATGCTCGTTCAAGATCTCAATCTAATTTATTCTCAACAGCTTTTTTATTTATTATTTTGATTATTGTATCTTTGGTTGCTGCATTGAATTCATTTAGGCAGGCCGGATTGATTTTAAGTGTAGCTATCTTATGCGTTGGCTTAGCTTTTGTTGGCCTAACAATCGGGCAAGCTAATTTTGGTTTCATTGGTCTAGTTGGAGCAGTGGGCTTAATTGGTCTTTCAATCAATGATTCGATTGTCGTGCTGTCTCACATTAAAGAAGCAAACCAAAATAATAATCTGGACTTGAATGGTTTAGTTGAAGTAGTAATCCGTTCTACCCGTCATGTTCTAACCACCACAGTGACAACTTTGGGAGGTTTTTTACCTCTATTAATTACCAGTATTTTCTTTCAGCCGCTTGCATGGGCAATGAGTGGAGGAATTTTTGGAGCAACAATTATTGCTCTTCTTTACATACCTGGAGCTTATGTAGCATCCAAAGGACTCCATAAAACAGTCTAAATCCTTGATTACTTAATTAAAGTAAGTAAGGTTAAGAAATACATTGGAGAAAATAATGAAATTTAAAGTTTTACTTTCAACTTCTTTTTTAGCATTAAGTTTTAATCTGCTTGCATTTAATGTAACTGGAGATAGCTTTAAGTCTAAATTTGAAATTACATCCATTACTGTTGGAGCTGATCACAGCACTATTAATGCAACTAGTGCAGCTGCAGGTCAGTACGGAAAGGTATATTTATCATATACATTAACCTCAAATGATACTGCAAGAAATCAGGGTACTTTTGAAGGACACGGAAGAGGAATCAGTCCAGAAGGCGACTTAGCTGCAGGAGTGCTTAAAGGCGTTTGGACAAGAGACGGAAAAGTAATTTCAATCAAGTCTTTAGATGATGTCACTGACGGAGTTAACTACATGCAGGGCGAGATTGATTTAATTTCAGGCGAGATCAATATTGAAGTCTTCAAGGTAGACTGAGGGAATATAGCTATGATTTCTATTGAAGCTAAAAATTTTAATAACCCTGATGAAGTTAATGAAAACTTCAATAATGCAAAAATCGAATCTGTGAACATCAGAGGGCAGAGAGTAAATAAACTTACTTTGCAGCCTGCATGGAAATGGTCTGTAGATGTTCAACCCAACATTGGTACTGATTCATGTCAGGCAAGCCATCTTGGCTTAATGGTATCTGGTGCAATTTGTTGTGTGCATGATGATGGAACAGAGGTCACTTATAAGGCTGGAGATGCATATTCTATTGCGCCAGGTCACGACGCATGGGTTGTCAGTGATGAGGTAGCTGTTGCCTATGAGTTTGCTGGAATGTGGGGCGAATAAAACTCTTTAAGATTTTGGAGCTGGGGTATTTTCTCTGCCAAACGGCCAGAAAGAGAACCCTTGCTCCTCTTCTTTTCTGGAAGGAGAAATATTAAAGTTCTCTGCGATTATTAAATCGATATCCTTTTCAAGCTCTAGATAGTCGAGCTCTCTATAGCAAGTCTTCAAAATTTGCAGGGCTCTTAAGTTTTCACTGGAATTGGGTATGTTTTCAATAACATACTTTGCCCTTCTGATCGCAGCTACATACGCGCCCCTTCTTACATAATAATCTGCTGCGCTAAGCTCACTTTTGGCAATAAGATTTCTAAGATATATTAATCTCTGTTGTGCATATGAAGAGTATTGGCTGCTAGGAAATCTTGTGAGAAACTCGGTTAATTCAGCAAACGATTGTTTCGCGCCGCTAATATCTCTTTTGGAGAGATCAGCATCAAAGAGTCTCACAAAAAGAGTTTTATCCCTTGTATAACTTGCAAGCCCTCTCATGAAATAGGCGTAATCAATATTGGGATGCCGAGGATGAAGTCTAATAAACTTTTCTGCTGCAGAATGCGAGGCTTCATCGTCTCCATTCATGTAGTGAGCATAAATCAGTTCTGATTGAGCTTGTTCAGCATATCTGCCAAACGGATATCTAGCTTCTATCATCTCAAGGGCTTCAATAGCTGAGAAGAAATTTTTAGCTCTCATTCTAGTTTGAGCGAGCTCATAGTAAACTTGTTCAGGACGCTCTACTTCTTCAGTATCTTTGCTGCAAGAACTGATAAATGAGACTGAAAATAAGATTATTAAAGTCAGTTTTATTGTATTGAAGTAACGCATTGGGGAGTATTGTACAATCAATGGCATTGCAAGGGCGATTAAATAGGCAATTTAATTAACAATCTATTATGCAATTAAAAGCAATCATTGAAGAGAATCTATCTGGTCAAAGACTAGATAGAGCAGCCAGCTCTACATGGGTAGATTATTCCAGAACAAGTATAAAAAAATGGATAGATGAAGGTAGGGTATTGTTAAATGGAGAAGTAGCCAAGCCAAAAGATAAGGTCTTCAGTGGGGATGAAATAAGCATGCAGCCTGGTATCTTGAGAGAGGAGTCTTGGGATCCTCAGGACATACCCCTTGACATAATAGCCCAAGAACAGCACTTCATAGTCATCAATAAGCCATCAAATTTAGTTGTGCATCCAGGCGCAGGCATTTCATCGGGGACCCTTGCCAATGCATTAGCTTTTCACTTTGATGAGTTAACTGCTCTGCCTAGAAATGGGATTGTTCACAGATTGGATAAGGATACTTCAGGGATCATGGTGATTGCCCGTACCCCAAAATTTCATAAATCAATTATTGCTCAGCTGCATGACAGAGAGGTCTTTAAATCTTACCAAGCAATAGTTTTTGGAGAGGTCAAAGCAAGCAGGAACTTTAATGGAGCAATAGGGCGAGATCCAAAAAATAGAATCAAGATGAAAATTACCGAGCATGGGCGCGAGGCCTATACATCTATTTTTCCAAATCTAACTAAAAATGGATGCTCTTTAATAGATGTTCATATTGCTACTGGAAGAACCCATCAAATTAGGGTTCATCTTTCGGAAGGGGGTCTACCGATAGTGGGCGATCAGCTTTATAAACCAAGATCTTTGAACCCAAATTCATTTAGCCCTACTGTTCTTGAAATTACTTCAAAATTTACCAGGCAGGCTTTGCATGCTCAGCAACTAATGTTTTTAGATCCTGGTGGAAAAAATATTGATTTAGCCGCAGATGCCCCAGATGATTTTTTAAACCTCCAAGAACAGCTATTTCTTTAGGCATTTTCTTGTTTTTATAAATAATTAATGTATAAACAACCGATATTATTTTTTATTAAATGAAGTTTTCTGGCGGAGATCTATTAATGCGTGCCCTCAAGGAAGAGGGTGTAAAGCATATTTTTGGCTATCCAGGTGGCGCCGCACTGCACATTTATGATGCTTTATTTAAACAAAAGCAAATTCAGCATATCTTAGTAAGGCACGAACAAGGGGCAACGCATGCAGCAGATGGTTATGCAAGAGCCACTGGCAAAGCGGGCGTCGTTTTAGTTACCTCAGGCCCTGGAGCCACTAATGCCGTTACTGGTCTTGCGACTGCTTTTATGGATTCAGTCCCACTTATAGTTATCTCAGGACAAGTTCAAAGCCACTTAATAGGTACTGACTCATTTCAAGAAACCGACATGATTGGTATCTCTCGTCCAATAGTGAAACACAGTTATATCATTAACCGTGCTGAAGATATTCCCAAAATTGTCCAAGAAGCTTTTTATATTGCCACCAGCGGCAGACCAGGGCCAGTTGTCATTGATATTCCTAAAGACAAGACTGATCCTAATAAAAAATTTGAATACAAAAAACCAAAACATATCAGTATCAGGTCTTATAAACCTAAAATAGAGCCTCATCCAGGACAAATTAAAAAGGCTGCCAGAGCTTTGCTGTCATCTGAGAGACCTGTCATTTATGCTGGAGGAGGAGTAGTTCTTGGTAACGCTAGCAAAGAATTAATAGCTTTAAATAAATTGGTCAAGGCGCCAGTAACCAATACGTTAATGGGTCTTGGCTCATATCCTGCCAAAGATAAATTATTTCTTGGCATGCTTGGGATGCATGGCACCTATGAAGCTAATATGGCAATGCATCATGCAGATCTTATTTTAGCAATTGGTGCAAGGTTTGATGATCGAATTACCAATACGCCAGCCCTATTTGCACCCAATGCGAAGATTATTCATATAGATGTTGACCCAGCTTCGATTTCTAAAATTATAAATGCTGATATTCCAATCGTGGGGCAAGTTAAAGAATCACTTGGAGCATTAATAAAAGAAATTAAAAAATCTAAAATCAAAATTGATTCAGAAGCAGTTGATCACTGGGTATCGCAAATTAAAGAATGGAGAGCTCAGCATGGTCTTAATCACGAAATGTGGAAAGGCGCTAAAAAGAGTAACAAAATATTGCCACAGGTTGTTGTCCAGGAGCTATACCAGGCTACTAACGGAGATGCTTGGGTTACTTCGGATGTTGGCCAACATCAAATGTTTGTTGCTCAATACTATAAATTTAATAAACCAAGACGCTGGGTAAACTCAGGCGGACTTGGAACGATGGGGTTTGGTTTGCCTGCAGCTATGGGAGTTAAATTTGCATACCCTAAAGATGAGGTGGTTTGTGTAACCGGTGAGGGAAGTATACAAATGTGCATTCAGGAACTATCTACCTGTTTGCAATACGGAATACCTATTAAAATTGTCAACATCAACAACCAAGCGCTTGGTATGGTCAAGCAATGGCAAGACATGATTTATGATAAGCGTCACTCTGCTAGCACTTATCAAAACTCGCTACCTGATTTTGTAAAGTTAGCAGAGGCATATGGTCATGTTGGATTTAAGGTAACTAAACAGGAAGATTTAGCAAGGGTATTTAAAAAAGCATTTGCTCTGAAACATAAATTGGTATTTATTGACGTTTACGTGGATCCTTCGGAACATGTTTATCCAATGTTGGTTGCACCTAATGGCAGCATGAAAGATATGTGGATCGCAAAAGATAAAAAGGCATGAAAAGAACATTAGCAGTTTTAATTGAAAATAAACCTGGTGCTTTAGCAAGGATTGTAGGCTTATTCCATCAAAGAGGTTATAACATTGACAGTCTCAACGTTGCGCCAGTATTCGATGGTTCTTATTCTCGAATGACCGTAACTACGAGAGGCACTGAAAACGTGGTTGAGCAAATCACAAAACAAATTAATAAACTTATCGATGTGATCAAGGTATCTGATTTAACAGAGGGTTCGCATCATGAAATTGAATACGTGTTGATAAAGCTCTTCAACAAACAATTTAATCAAACCTTTAAGCGCAAATTGAAAAACTTAGAGTTTCAAGTTATTGAGCAGGATAATTCAATTGTGGTTTTGGGGATTACAGGGAGCTCCGCATCGGTAGACTCATTCTTAAAAGCTCTAAACAACAAGAGTTTTATTGAGGTAAGTCGATCAGGTTGCATGGGCATGCACAAGTCAGAGAAACATTTAACTATTTAGGTAAGCTGATGAAAATATATTACGATGAAGATGCCAATTTAGAGCTAATTCAAAATTTGAATGTAGCAATAATTGGATATGGATCACAAGGTCATGCGCATGCAAACAATTTACATGACTCGGGTGTGAATGTTGTGGTTGGCTTAAGGCAAGATTCCAGCTCATGGGAGAAAGCAGAAAGTGCAGGTCTCAAAGTCAAAGAAGTCTCAGAAGCTGTCAAAGATGCTGATTTTGTGATGATCTTAGCTCCTGATGAATTTCAACAAACTATTTTTGATAATCAAATTAAAAACAATATTAAAAAAAATGCAGTTCTAGGCTTTGCTCATGGTTTTAATATACATTTTAAGAAAATCATTCCTGCTGAAGATCATGCAGTTGTTATGATTGCTCCAAAGGGTCCAGGTCACACAGTAAGAAGTACCTATAAAAATGGCGGAGGAGTTCCATCTCTCGTAGCTGTATATCAAGAGTCCGGTGATGAGGATATATCAGCATTGGAGATTGCTCTGTCTTATGCTAAAGCAAATGGTGGGACTCGAGCAGGGGTATTGCACACAACATTTAAAGAGGAAACAGAAACAGATCTCTTTGGAGAACAGGCTGTTTTATGTGGAGGATTAACCTCTCTAATTAGAGCAGGATACGAAACTCTTGTTGAGGCTGGATACAGTAAAGAAATGGCTTATTTTGAGTGTTTGCATGAAACAAAATTGATTGTTGATCTTATATATGAAGGTGGAATTTCTAATATGCACTATTCCATATCTAATACAGCAGAATTTGGAGATTATGTGAGTGGTCCAAGAGTCATTGGAGAATCTTCTAAAGAGGCCATGAAAGCCATTCTTGCAGATATTCAATCTGGCAAATTTGCAGATAACTTCTTGGAAGATTGTAGAAAAAGTAATGATGCTTCTGGTGGCCCAATTATGAAAGAAAATAGAGAAAAGTTAGCTGAACATTCTATTGAAGAAGTGGGCGCAAATATCAGATCACAGATGAAATTTTTAGGCAAAGAAAAGCTAGTTGATAAAACTAAAAATTAATCAAAAAAAAGATACCTAATTATTACAAAACATGTACAATGTGCTTCCGCTCTAGAAGCGGTAGGTTCTGTTGACATTATTGGTTACTCGTGTGGGTGTTCAAATACGAGAAAATTTTATTTTTTTTGTCTTTTGTAAAAGGCAATTCATTGATCATAATTGAAGAGTTTGATCATGGCTCAGATTGAACGCTGGCGGTAGGCTTAACACATGCAAGTCGAGCGGTAACAGGCATTTTGATTCAGCTTGCTGAATCTCGCGCTGACGAGCGGCGGACGGGTGAGTAACGCGTAGGAATCTACCTAGTAGAAGGGGATAGCCCGGGGAAACTCGGATTAATACCGTATACGTCCTTAGGGAGAAAGAGGGCTTAGCTTTGATGCTCTCGCTATTAGATGAGCCTGCGTAAGATTAGCTTGTTGGTGAGGTAAAGGCTCACCAAGGCTACGATCTTTAGCTGGTCTGAGAGGACGATCAGCCACATTGGGACTGAGACACGGCCCAGACTCCTACGGGAGGCAGCAGTGGGGAATATTGGACAATGGGCGCAAGCCTGATCCAGCCATACCGCGTGTGTGAAGAAGGCCTTCGGGTTGTAAAGCACTTTAAGTAAGGAAGAAAAGTATATTGTTAATACCAATGTACCGTGACATTACTTACAGAATAAGGACCGGCTAATTCCGTGCCAGCAGCCGCGGTAATACGGAAGGTCCAAGCGTTAATCGGAATTACTGGGCGTAAAGCGCGCGTAGGTGGTTTATTAAGTTGGGTGTGAAAGCCCCGGGCTCAACCTGGGAACTGCATCCAAAACTGATTCACTAGAGTACGAAAGAGGGAGGTAGAATTCACAGTGTAGCGGTGGAATGCGTAGATATTGTGAAGAATACCAATGGCGAAGGCAGCCTCCTGGTTCTGTACTGACACTGAGGTGCGAAAGCGTGGGTAGCGAACAGGATTAGATACCCTGGTAGTCCACGCCGTAAACGATGACAACCAGCTGTTGGGAAGCAATGCTTTTCAGTGGCGCAGCTAACGTCTTAAGTTGTCCGCCTGGGGAGTACGGCCGCAAGGTTAAAACTCAAATGAATTGACGGGGACCCGCACAAGCGGTGGAGCATGTGGTTTAATTCGATGCAACGCGAAAAACCTTACCTACTCTTGACATCCTTGGAATCTCTTGTAATGAGAGAGTGCCTTTTGGAACCAAGTGACAGGTGCTGCATGGCTGTCGTCAGCTCGTGTCGTGAGATGTTCCGTTAAGTCGGATAACGAGCGCAACCCTTACCCTTATTTGCCAGCGGTTCGGCCGGGAACTATAAGGGGACTGCCGGTGATAAACCGGAGGAAGGTGAGGACGACGTCAAGTCATCATGGCCCTTACGAGTAGGGCTACACACGTGCTACAATGGGAAGTACAGAGGGACGCCAAAGCGTGAGCTGGAGCTAATCTCATAAAACTTTTCGTAGTCCGGATTGCAGTCTGCAACTCGACTGCATGAAGTCGGAATCGCTAGTAATCGCGGATCAGCACGCCGCGGTGAATACGTTCTCGGGTCTTGTACACACCGCCCGTCACACCATGGGAGTGTATTGCACCAGAAGTAGGTAGTCTAACCTTCGGGAGGGCGCTTACCACGGTGTGATCCATGACTGGGGTGAAGTCGTAACAAGGTAGCCGTAGGGGAACCTGTGGCTGGATCACCTCCTTAACTTTTATTGTGTTTGCCCACCCACACGAGTAACCAACAATGTAGAACCGTTTTTTTATGGTTTTGGTATGTAATTTCTCAATGTGTTTTGTTTACAAAACATATTTAGATCACTGCATTTAACAAGTAAAAAAAATCTCAAACCCTTTATAGGGTTATATGATCAAGTAATTAAGAGCATAAGGCGGATGCCTTGGCAGCTGAAGGCGATGAAGGACGTTGTAACTTGCGATAAGCTTCGGGGAGCTAGTAAACAAGCTTTGATCCGAAGATTTCCGAATGGGAAAACCCAGTATGCATAAGCATACTATCTTGCACTGAATACATAGGTGTAAGAGGCAAACCTAGGGAACTGAAACATCTAAGTACCTAGAGGAAAAGAAATCAACCGAGATTCCGGGAGTAGTGGCGAGCGAAACCGGACCAGCCCTTAAGCTTCATAAGATTTATTGGAACATTCTGGAAAGTATGGCCATAGTAGGTGATAGCCCTGTACATTAAAAATCTTTTGAAGTGAAATCGAGTAGGTCGGGACACGTGAAATCTTGACTGAATATGGGGGGACCATCCTCCAAGGCTAAATACTCTCAGCTGACCGATAGTGAACCAGTACCGTGAGGGAAAGGCGAAAAGAACCCCGGCGAGGGGAGTGAAATAGAACCTGAAACCTTATGCTTACAAGCAGTCGGAGCCCAGTTTACTGGGTGACGGCGTACCTTTTGTATAATGGGTCAACGACTTAATTTCAGTAGCAAGCTTAACCATTTAGGGTAGGCGAAGGGAAACCGAGTCTTAATAGGGCGTTCAGTTGCTGGGATTAGACCCGAAACCGGGTGATCTAGCCATGGCCAGGGTGAAGGTCGAGTAACATCGACTGGAGGCCCGAACCCACTTATGTTGAAAAATGAGGGGATGAGCTGTGGCTAGGAGTGAAAGGCTAATCAAACCCGGAGATAGCTGGTTCTCTTCGAAAGCTATTTAGGTAGCGCCTCATGTATTACCATTGGGGGTAGAGCACTGTTTCGGCTAGGGGGTCATCCCGACTTACCAAACCGATGCAAACTCCGAATACCAATGAGTACAGCATGGGAGACAGACTGCGGGTGCTAACGTCCGTAGTCGAGAGGGAAACAACCCAGACCGTCAGCTAAGGTCCCTAATCATGATTAAGTGGGAAACAATGTGGGAAGGCACAAACAGCTAGGAGGTTGGCTTAGAAGCAGCCATCCTTTAAAGATAGCGTAACAGCTCACTAGTCGAGTCGGCCTGCGTGGAAGATATAACGGGGCTAAATCATGAACCGAAGCTACGGATCTTTTTTTAAAAGATGGTAGGAGAGCGTTCCGTAAGCCGTTGAAGGTGTGCTGTGAGGCATGCTGGAGGTATCGGAAGTGCGAATGTTGACATGAGTAACGATCAAAGAGGTGAAAAACCTCTTCGCCGAAAAACTAAGGGTTCCTGTCCAACGCTAATCGAGGCAGGGTGAGTCGGCCCCTAAGGCGAGGGCGAAAGCCGTAGTCGATGGGAAACAGGTTAATATTCCTGTACTTCTTGTAACTGCGATGGGGTGACGGAGAAGGTTAGGCTAGCACGGCGATGGTTGTCCGTGTTTAAGGTGGTAGACTGATGCTTTAGGTAAATCCGGAGCGTCTTAAGGTCGAGAGCTGATGACGAGTACTCTTTTGTACGAAGTAGTTGATACCATGCTTCCAGGAAAAACCTCTAAGCTTCAGGTTATAAGAAACCGTACCCGAAACCGACACAGGTAGTTTGGTAGAGTATACCAAGGTGTTTGAGAGAACTTGGGTGAAGGAACTAGGCAAAATAACACCGTAACTTCGGGAGAAGGTGTGCCGTGTTGAGTGATAAGACTTGCTCTTTGAGCTCGGCATGGTCGAAGATACCAGGTGGCTGCGACTGTTTATTAAAAACACAGCACTCTGCAAACTCGTAAGAGGACGTATAGGGTGTGACGCCTGCCCGGTGCCGGAAGGTTAATTGATGGGGTTAGCTTCGGCGAAGCTCTTGATCGAAGCCCCGGTGAACGGCGGCCGTAACTATAACGGTCCTAAGGTAGCGAAATTCCTTGTCGGGTAAGTTCCGACCTGCACGAATGGCGTAACGATGGCCACACTGTCTCCACCCAAGACTCAGTGAAATTGAAATCGCTGTTAAGATGCAGTGTTCCCGCAGCTAGACGGAAAGACCCCGTGCACCTTTACTACAGGTTCACACTGGACTTTGATCTTATTTGTGTAGGATAGGTGGGAGACTTTGAAGCTAAAACGCCAGTTTTAGTGGAGTCGTCCTTGAAATACCACCCTTGTAAAATTGAGGTTCTAACTTAGGTCCGTAATCCGGATCAAGGACAGTGTGTGCTGGGTAGTTTGACTGGGGCGGTCTCCTCCCAAAGAGTAACGGAGGAGTACGAAGGTATCCTCAGCACGGTCGGACATCGTGCATAGAGTATAAAGGCAAAAGGATGCTTGACTGCGAGACCGACGGGTCGAGCAGGTAGGAAACTAGGTCTTAGTGATCCGGTGGTTCTGAATGGAAGGGCCATCGCTCAACGGATAAAAGGTACGCCGGGGATAACAGGCTGATACCCCCCAAGAGTTCACATCGACGGGGGTGTTTGGCACCTCGATGTCGGCTCATCACATCCTGGGGCTGGAGCAGGTCCCAAGGGTATGGCTGTTCGCCATTTAAAGTGGTACGCGAGCTGGGTTTAGAACGTCGTGAGACAGTTCGGTCCCTATCTACTGTGGGCGTTGGAGATTTGAGGGAGGCTGATCCTAGTACGAGAGGACCGGATTGGACAAACCTCTGGTGTTCCGGTTGTCACGCCAGTGGCATTGCCGGGTAGCTATGTTTGGAAAGGATAAACGCTGAAAGCATCTAAGCGTGAAACCTGTCCCAAGATAAGATCTCCCAGAGTCTTCGGACTCCTAAAGAGTCGTCATAGACTATGACGTTGATAGGCAAGATGTGTAAGTGCTGTGAGGCATTGAGCTAACTTGTACTAATAACTCGTGAGGCTTGATCATGTAACCCTATGCAGGGTTACTTACAAGTTTTGCAGTGAATCGAAATTGCATACCAGTTTGCCTGATGACAATAGCAGTTTGGTACCACCTGATCCCATCTCGAACTCAGAAGTGAAACGAACTAACGCCAATGGTAGTGCAGGGCTTCCCTGTGTGAGAGTAGGAAATCGTCAGGCTTTTTGTTTAAAGCCCTTTAAGCATTGCTTAGAGGGCTTTTTTTTTGCAGAATCTAACAATGGATATCACAGAAGCAATCAATAGATTAGAAATTCAACAGCTCCTAACCACCTATGCATCAGCAGTAGATCAGAAAAACTTCGATAAGTTTTATGATATTTTCACAACCGATGCCTTTATTGACTACACAGCTGTTGGAGGGATTGCAGGCACTTTGGATGAAATCGTAGAATATTTAAGAGTTGCCCTAGAACACTTTCCTAATTATCAGCACTTCAATGCAAATTATGATATTACTTTTTCAGATGAATTGAATGCATCAGGGTCCATCATGTGTTTTAACCCCATGCAAACACCAGATGGTAATACCTTTTTCATGGGCATGTGGTATCACGATCGTTATACAAAGGTTGATGGCTTGTGGAAAATTTCTGAAAGGATCGAGAAATCGTCCTGGAATCATAATGTACCCTCAGGTGTTAAGGTTGATTGATGCTGGTTGGTCTTACTGGTGGAATAGGTAGTGGCAAAAGTGCCGCAGGAAATTTTTTTATTGAACTAGGAATAGATGTTGTAGATGCAGATGACTTAGCTAGAGCAGCAATTGCAGAAGGAACCCATGGCAGCGAACTAATAAGAGAGAGATTTGGTAACGATATTCTTGATCACTCCCAGCAAATAGATAGGAAAAAACTTAGAAAAGTTATTTTTGAGAATCCAGAAGAAAAGCAATTTGTAGAAAGCATCATTCACCCTGAAGTTGCAAATGCGATGACTGATTTTATCAAGAATGCTCAATCTTCTTACAAGATTGTGATAGTTCCATTGCTGTTTGAAACGGATTCACAAAGCATGTATGACAGAGTTCTATTTATTGATACCTCAGAGGAGTTACAGGTAAAAAGAGCATCGGCAAGAGATGGTGTTGATAAAGCAAATATAAAAGCCATCATCGGTAATCAACTTCCAAGAAATGAAAAGTTAAAGCTTGCGGACGATATTATTGTAAATAATGCGGGGCTCGATAAACTCATGCAGTCTGTAAGCCAAACCCATAATTTTTACTTATCTCTTTGTAATGAATAAATGCCCACAATGTGATGGTTTCGTTGATTTATCTTCTAAAAATCAATTTAGACCTTTCTGCTCAGAGAAATGCAAGCTACTTGATTTAGGAGAGTGGACAAACGAGGAACATGTCATTTCTAGACCATTAGAGCTTGATGATTTAGATTAACTGGAAAACATTGATATCCCAGCAATGCCACTAGCACCATATGCTAAGGCCTTTTCAAGGCAGTTGATAGTAAGTCCTCCTAAAGCAACCACTGGATGTTTTGATTCTTTTGCTAACGTTGCAAAATTTTCCCAGCCCAGATAAGAAGGATACTTAGCAGTCTGAAGAACAGGGCTTAAAAATATAAATTCTAGACTCAACTCATTTGCTACTAAAATTTCTTCTTCATTATGACAGCTTGCGCTTATCCACTTTTTATTATCTGAGGCATTCAATAAATTGCTTGAATTCAAGTGCACCAAAGTATTGCTGGGTATATGTTGATGAGAGATTTTTCTTGGATTAATAATTGCTTTTACCTTCGAAGGGAGATGTTTTATGGCTAGATCTCTGAAACGAAGAAGCTCATCAAAGGTAAGATTTTTATTCCTTATGATGAAATGCGAAATAGGGTGCTTAATGACTAAAGAAATGAATTGTAAAAATTGATGCTCATCATCAAAGTTTGGAGTAATTGCATGTATCAAGCCTTAGGCCTTTCCGTGACAATGCTTAAACTTTTTACCGGATCCACAATGGCAAGAATCATTTCTACCAATTTTTGGATGGTCTCGTCTGATAGGTTCTTCTTTGTTGGGTTCAATATTTTCTGATTTAGCAGACTCCATAGGATCGAGTTGAGCATCTTGATGAATTTCAGATGATCGTGACTGAGACTTTTTATGCTCTTCCATAGCTCGTCTTTTTAATTCTTTTACTTCTGCTTCTGAGGTTAGTTGCAAGTTAAACAGCAGTTTGATAGTTTCCTCATCTATGCGAGATAGCATAAATTCAAACATTTCATATGCTTCTCTCTTGTATTCATTCTTAGGATTTTTTTGGGCATAAGCTCTCAACCCAATACTCTGTCTTAAATGATCCATTTCTGCTAAATGCTCTTTCCAGTAAGCATCCAAAACTTGAAGCATGACTTGTCTTTCAAGGCTATGGATGTTCTCACCTAGTATGGAGTATTTATCACGATAGAAAATGTCAGCTTCTCTTAAAACAAATGAGATCACATCATCTACATACCATGATTTCTCATCTTCTATTTTCTTAGAAATATCTAAGCTCATACCAAATGAATCAGCGAGATGATCGTCTAACTCTTTTGGCCTCCATTGAGATTCAATAGAGTCTTTTGGAAAGTAACTGAGTGTGATGTTTGTAAATACCTCCTCGATAAGACTTTGGATATTCTCTGAAATATTTTCCTCAAAGAGAAGCTGATCTCTTAAAGAGTACACGGCTTGCCTTTGATCATTGGCCACATCATCATACTCAAGCAGGTTTTTTCTAAGATCAAAATTCCTACTTTCTATTCTTCTTTGAGCGTTTTCTATGCCCCTCGAAAGCATTTTGTGTTCTATGTGGTCATCACCCATTCCAAATCTTTCAAACAGAGCTCTTCTGCTATCTGAAATAAATAATCTCAATAAATCATCTTCCAATGAGAGAAAGAATTTTGAGTAGCCTGGGTCTCCTTGACGCCCAGCTCGACCCCTTAATTGATTATCAATTCTTCTTGATTCATGTCTTTCTGTTCCCAGAATATGCAATCCTCCAGCTTCTAATACCAAGGTATTATTTTTCTTCCATTCATCGTCATTTTGATCTTCTTGTTTGCCTCCTAGCACAATGTCTGTACCTCTTCCTGCCATATTGGTAGCAATAGTTACTACACCTGGTTTACCGGCATTCGCAATAATTTCTGCCTCTCTTTCATGTTGTTTGGCATTCAAAACTTGATGACCGATAGATTTTTTAGTAAGCAGAGATGAAACTATTTCAGATGATTCAACTGAGGCAGTTCCAATAAGTATGGGGGCATTTTGTTTTCTTAGTGCCTCAACTTCTTCAATAAGCGCTTTGTATTTAGCTTCCTTGGTAAGAAAAACAACATCATCCATATCATATCTAACCATTGGCTTGTGGGTCGGAATGATGACTACACTCAGGTCATATATTTCTTGAAATTCTCTAGCTTCCGTATCAGCAGTTCCTGTCATACCTGATAATTTAGTAAATAGCCTAAAGAAGTTTTGGAATGTTGTAGAGGCAAGAGTTTGAGATTCTCGTTGTACGTTAACATTTTCTTTAGCCTCAAGTGCTTGATGCACGCCTTCGCTAATACGCCTTCCTGGCATTGTTCTGCCAGTATGCTCATCAACAAGCAGCACTTCTCCACCCCTCACTATGTAGTGAACATCTTTTTTAAATAAATAATTTGCTTTTAAAGTCGCATGAACATAACGCATCATTTTTAGGTTTGCTGAAGTGTACAGGCTCTCATTTTCTTGGAGGATTCCTTTTTGAATGAGAAAAGCTTCTGTTTTTTCATACCCTGCATCAGTTAACTCGACAGTACGCATTTTTTCATCTATTAAATAATCTCCTTTCTCTTCATTGTTTAGAGGTTCCTCTTCAGTCTCTTCTCTTTGTTGCTGCTTTAAAGAAGGGATTATTTGTTTGAGATCTTTGTAATATTCAGGATTATCACTTGAAGGTCCTGAAATGATTAAGGGAGTTCTAGCTTCATCTATAAGAATAGAATCCACTTCATCAACTATGGCAAAATCAAGTGAGCACTGCAGCTTATCCTCAGATCTTAAAGCCATATTGTCTCTAAGATAATCAAAGCCTAATTCATTATTAGTGGCATAGATTACATCGCATTGATAAGCCTCTTTTTTTTCATTCCAAGGTTGATTGGAATAAATAACTCCACAAGTCATCCCTAATTTTTCATAGACTGGCCTCATCCAATCTGCATCTCTGTTGGCTAAATAGTCATTCACAGTAACAATGACCACTTTATTCTTTAACACAAAGTTATAAAACGCTGGCAAAGTTGCGACCAGAGTCTTGCCTTCACCTGTCTTCATTTCAGCAATGTTTCCTTCTGCTAAAGATAGGCCACCAAGTAACTGGGAATCAAAGTGCCTCAGCCCAAGAGTTCTTTTGGAGGCTTCGCGAACCGCAGCAAATGCGTCTGCCTTTAATTCAGCTTCGCTCTTACCACTTTCCCTGAGCACTTGATGAACATTTCTTAAATCAGCATCCGAGACAGACTCATAATGCCATTCGAGATCATTAGTAAGCCTAGTAATTTTGCCAATCCTTTTAAGATATCTATCGTTACTAGAAGGAAATATTTTTCTAATTAAAGACATCTGTTTTAATTGCTATGCCACTTCAAAAGGTGGTCTTGAGTAGGAAATAGGTGCATTTGATGAATCTTCAAAATCAACAAGTTCCCAGGCATCTTCAGAATTTAGTATTTTTCTTAAAAGCTCATTATTGAGAGAATGCCCTGATTTGAATCCAGAAAATTCTCCAATTAAATTATGTCCGAGCAGATAAAGGTCGCCAATCGCATCAAGCATTTTATGTTTCACAAATTCATCATCAAAACGTAATCCATCTTCGTTGATGATTCCATCCTCTCCAACGGCAATAGCATTCTTTATAGATGCTCCAAGTGCTAAGTCTTGAGACTGTAAATAATCTAGATCTTTCATTAATCCGAAGGTCCTTGCTCTGCAGACTTCCTTTACAAAGGAAGTGGATGAGAAATCAATGGTTGAACTAGATGCATACTTACTAATTACTGGATCATCAAATTCTATAGTGAAGGAGACCTTAAACCCATCAAAGGGCTTAATAGAAGCATATGCGCCAGCCGACTCAACTTTGACTTCTTTTTTTACTTTAATAAATTTTTTAATCGCATCTTGTTCTTCGATCCCTGCAGATTGAATGAGAAATACAAATGGTCCTGCGCTGCCATCCATCAGGGGTATTTCTGGACCGTCTACTTCAATAATTAGATTATCTAATCCTAGCCCAGCCACAGCTGAAAGAAGGTGCTCAATGGTCGCAACTCTGGTGCCTTTTTTAAAGAGGGTAGTGGAAAGAGTGGTGTCTCCGACGTATTCAAAGATAGCAGGAATAATAACAACAGGTCTTAAATCTGATCGAACAAAGTTTATCCCAGAATTTGGCGGAGCAGGTTTTAACTGTAAAACAACTTTTTGACCGCTGTGCAACCCAACACCAACTGCCTTAATGGGATTTTTAATAGTTCTCTGTTTTAACATGTCGGTGGATTATACCTATATTTTTTGTCTGTTGATTTCAAATATCATTATAGAAGAAGCAACAGAGACATTAAGGCTGCTAAATAACTTGTTACTAGAAAGATTAACTATGTGATCGCATGATTTTAGGGTTTGCTCCCGTATACCTTTCTCCTCAGAGCCTACAACAACTGCAATAGGTTTATTCATATCTAATTGAAGATATGAAGTCGATGACTTTTCTGAGGTTCCAATAACCTCTAAGCCTTTTTCTTTTAGCATTTTAATAACATTTATGAAATTTGATACCTGATAAATGGGTATGGATTCAGTGCCACCCGCAGAAACCTTTCGCACTGTTTCAGTTACTGGAGCACAATGGAATTTATTTATTACTACTCCAGTTATGTTTGCTACTGCAGCTGATCTGATGCATGCACCCAGATTTCTAGGATCCGAAAGGTTATCAATTAAAAGCAAAGTAGTGCCTTTATCAGTTTGATCTAGGACCTCTTTAAGATCTTGTTGGGTTAATAAGCTTTCTTTGATAAGGAGTGCCTCGGGATCCTTCTTAAGTTTTTTCTTTTTTTCAACTGATATCCCAAGCTGCCTCGCTTTTGCTGTCAAAATATCGATACGCTTGTCTTCCCTGTTTGCAGGAATAAAAATTTTTTTTATATTGCTAGGATTCTTTTCTAGAAGTGCCTCCACCACATGAAAGCCCTGCCTTAGAGTGTTATTTGTTTCCATGACTTCTTATGAGTTTAAGATCAATTTTTCCTTCCATTGGAACTACATTAAGTATTTTAACTTCTACCATCATGCCTACTTTTAAAGTATGCCCACTTTTTTTATTTCGCATAGTTATTTTTTTAGCATC